>Ga0222658_1001254_pt1 | contig 11471 bp, 35 predicted proteins | sample AntAcemetagen476_FD_179830 | JGI IMG/M metagenome (GOLD analysis project Ga0222658, IMG submission 179830) | Saline water microbial communities from Ace Lake, Antarctica - #476 | ecosystem: Environmental > Aquatic > Non-marine Saline and Alkaline > Saline | place: Antarctica: Ace Lake... | reverse complement strand
ATTTTAAGGAGGAATAAATGATATACAGTAGGCAAGAAGGAATTTTAAATATGAAAAAAGTTAAAAATTTAGATGTAACTATAATAGGTGCAGGAGCAACTGGGAGTTTTAGTGCTTTAGGTCTTGCAAAAATGGGAGTTGGCAATATAACAGTTTTTGATGAAGATGGAGTATCAGAGCATAATTTACCTAATCAGTTTTATAGACACCAAGACATTAATCAATTTAAAGTGGACGCTTTAAAGGAAATAATACACAACTTTTCAGAGGCAACTGTACGCACAAATGTTATGTTTTATGAAAAAGAAAAACTAAGTGAATTGGTAATAGTATGTACGGATTCTCTGGATTCTAGAAAGAGAGTGTGGGAGCAATTCTTAAAACAACCTCAAACAAAATACTATATTGATTCAAGGATGGGTGGAGAAATGGCTCATTTATTTATTGTAAAAGAGAAATCTAAAAAGTTGATTGATTTTTATAGTGAATCTTTAAAGGTAAAACCTGAACAATTACCTTGTTCTGAAAGGTCAATAATTTATTGTGTAATGATGATAGCAAGTATAATAGGAAGAGCAGTTAAAAGTATTGTAGAAAATGAAACTGATTTTCCTTATGAAGTAATATTTGGAATGAGACCAATGATTTATATGGATAACAGAGGGGAGGTGTTAAATGATTAAAACAAAAAGTGAAGAAATTAAAATGTCAGAAACGATTTATAATCGAATGTTTGCTATAAGGAAAGTGGTGCAGAGAAATGAATATAGTGAATACCCACATTGTTTTATGTTAGGAGTAACTAACAGAACTCATGTAATTAGAGGAATGATTGAATTGAGAGGTAATTCCGAGGCTCATAACTGTGAAAATATGATAGGAATTGATAATAAAGAAATGATGAATGGAATGCTTTCATTGATTAAAAAGAATTTAATTGCTATGGGAATAGCAAGAATTGGGATATTTGAGATTAATGAAATAAATGAAAGAGGAAATTCTTTATATGAATTAACAAAAATATTTCCTAAAGCATATATAATTTCATTAGGAGATGTAGGACATATGAGAGCAGAAAAATATAATGGGAAAGTTATAAAGATTAAGTTATCAATAGTTAAAAATGTAGGAAGTGAATTTGTTATGATAAAAAAAAGTAAGTTTAAAGATAATTATATGAAGGATTATGATATATGCCCAGCCATAGATTGTAAGAATTGTGGTGCCAGGGAATGTGTATTTTCTTCTTGTTATAAAGGGAATTAGTAAGTTTAATTTATTAACAGGTAAAAGCCATAAACCAAAAAAAGGAGGTGTATTATGGTTAAAGAGAAAGCAGGTAGTGTAGTGGTGAAGTTAGGAAAAATGACTGAACCACTCATCACTATTAGGATGAGTAAAAGCTGTAAACTGGCTGACTTGTTGGAGAAGAAAGATATTGAGTATAATTCTTCTGTAAGGGTTAACGGTTCAGTTGTAGCTAAAGGTTATATGCTTAAAAATACAGATATAATCACAATAGTTACATCTGTGGATGGCGGCAAATAGTATTGTCGTTTAAGTATTATATTTGGAGAGGTTAGCAATAATCTCTCCTTATGTTTTTATATTATAATTATATAAAAAATAAAGAAAGGAGATTAAATGAATTACAAAGGAGAATGTCAATCATGTAAAACAATTTTGCATGGTCAAACTGAGGATGATTTAGCAAACAAGTTTACAGAGCACAATGAGGTAAAACACAGTGATAAGGAAATAAGTAAGGGAATAAGATTGGTATATTTAAAAGGAGACTAACTAATGAAATACTATAAAAAAGTTTTAATGCCTATAGAGGTTTCTTATGGGGATTTTTGTTTTGGAGATGGAAGAGTTTGTGGACATTTTAGTTGTAAAGGTGGAGCTCCAGATTGTAATTTGGGTTTTTATATTCATAAATTTGATAATATAGGAAGAGTAGTAAAATCTGATGAATGTAAAAATTTACAGAATATATAAAAAGGAGATTAAGACAATTTAAAAAGAACAAATGCTCCGTTGTGACCTCCTTGGAGTATGGAGTGGCTCTCTATATAAACTTTACTTTGAGGGCCACTCCAACGTATTTATAAGATATAGTTTGGTAGTAAATGGTAGAAGTAACTGTATAAATCTAAATCCAAAAAGGAGGTAGAAAATGGATTTACAAGATTTAGGGAACGGCAGTCGAGAGATTGTTGTGATGGGAGAAGTGATTGAAGTAGCTGGCGATGCCCCAGTGGCAAGTACCTTGAAGAGTATTCTTCAAGAGAAAGGAATTGACTCTTTTACTATCTTGATTGATGGTGTGGAGTATGATTCTACCAAAGTAATGCCTGCAACTTTCAATGATGTAGACTCCATTGAAGTGGAGAAATATGTGAAAGCTGGAGTTTGCTGAACATTGGAGGAGAGATTAAATTCTCTCCTCTGTATTTATACTACAAAAAGAAGGAGATAATATTATGTATAATGGAGCAAGAGTTAGAATAAGAGAAGATAGCCGTTATTTAGGCCAATGTAATCTATTAGGAACTATTAACTATCTTCCAAGTGAAGAGGGAAAATTGAACATGGAGATTCATTATACTGTAACTTTTGAGAATGGATATAGCAATAGTTATAGAATTAAAGATTTGGATATAATAGAGGACTTAAAAAATATACCAAATGATAATGATGAACTAAAAATGATTGATACCACATTAAAAGGAAGAGCTTATTTTACTAATAACAAAATTTTAGAAATTGAAAGGTCTTGGAGACACCATTTAACAATGAAATTGGAAAATATAAGACGATTGCCTTTTGAAGGAGAATACGAATCACTTATATTAGGGAATGATACTTTAGTAAAAGGATATGAAGGAAAACTTATAATAAATAAGCTACATTATGGTAAAAAAATGTATTTGTTAATGAAACCTATAAAAATAAAAAAGTTTCTCATATATGCTAAATATGATAAAACAGGAGTTTTTAATTGTTTTGTAGGTACTCCTGTAGTTGGTTGTCATTTTATAGGATATATATTAAATGGAGTAAAGTTTGGAGAAATATGCACAGGAAATTTAAAATATAAAGACCCATCCTCAATAGAAAATGTAGAAAAAATTTCTTTAGGGATTGTAAAATCATTGGAAGTAATAAATACACATTCATTAGGGAAGATTAACCCTAATACCCGTAGAATAAATAAATTTTGGAGGGGTATGAATATGGTAAAAAATGATAGAGCATTGGGTATGCGAGTATTATTAAAAAATAATTCAATAAAAGAAATGTTATAAAAAAGGAGGTTTAAAATGCCAGAAGGTGTCATTTATGAACGGCAGAATTTAATTACAGATTTAAAAATTCCACAACAAGCTTCAGTTGTAGGGTGTGGAGGAACAGGATTTTGGACAGCGTTTTTTCTTGCTATGAGTGGAGTAGAAGAGTTGATATTGATAGATGATGATAAACTGGAAGCTTCTAATTTAAACAGATTGCCTGTAGAAAGTTCTTATGTAGGAATGTATAAAGTAGATGTATTAGGGAGTAGAATAGGAAGTATAAGAAATAATGTAAGATATGAAAGACATCGGGTTAAAATTGAAAAGGAAGAAGATTGCTCACTTCTAAGAGGAGCAATATTTTGTTGCACAGATAATTTGAAAAGTCAGCAATTGGTTTGTGCTTATGCTAAAAAGAATGATTTACCTTATCAAAGAATAGGTTATGATGGAACAATGCTTAATGTATCAAAAGCATTTCCATTATCATTTAATGAAGATGAAGGACCAATAGGATATACACAAACACCTTCGTGGGTAATTCCTGCTGTGGTTGCAGCGGCTTTAGGGGTATCTTCTAAATTGTATAAGGAATTATGTATTATGGATGATTTAGGAAAAATACATATTCAAAATTGTAGCCATGTTTCAGGAAAAATAGTAGATAAATTAGAAGAAATAGGGTATGAAGAAGGAAGAAGAAATATATTGAATAATATTAGTGAATATATTTCAGATGATTATGGATATTGTGGTGATTGTGATAGAGGGAGGTGTGATGATTGTGATTATTATTCACCTGGCGATGTTGATGAGGAGAGAAGAGAATCTTATGAAAATGGTAGAACAGAGGGCTATGATAATGGTAAAGAAGAAGGACATGATAATGGATATGATGAAGCATGGGATACAATAATAAATCAGTTAAAAAGTGGAGTAATAGCAAGTAATGTGTTACAAGAAGCAATAAACAATTATATTAAAAAACAAGAGGAGATGAAAAATGAGCAGAAAGAAAAAGAAAAATCAGAGTAACATAGGAGGAAATGTGGAAAAACTATTTGAAGAAAAGAAATCTGTAGTAACGGGATTTACAAGAGTTGTAAAAAACAGTAATGTTTTAGATGTGAAAGTAAAAAACTATGGAGAATGTGCTTGGTGTAAAGATGAAAGTGAAATAGTATTAAAAATTTCTTGGGAAATATGGAGTAGATGGTTATATATATCTTCTCAAATGAAAGGTAAAGAGTGGGGTGGAATATTTTCAGTAGAAGGTGATAACATAACCAACTTTAAACTACCTGAACAAGAAGTAGGGAGTGTAGAAGTTGAATTTAAAGAGGATTTAGTAGGTGATGGAGTAGTTCACTCTCATCATGGAATGAAAGCATTTCATAGCAATCAGGATGACCATCATTGTAGAAATTTATACAAATATAGTATAGTGTTATCAGATAATGATGGATATGAAGCAACGAAAAGATTGATGTTACCTTGTGGAGGATGGGGGTATATTGAAGTTAAATTAGAAATAACTGATAAACCAATTCTTGATATGGATAAAATAAAGGAGAAAAGTGTTACATTTAACACTTATAAACCATATTCATGTAATCCACCATATAAATATGAATATAATAAAGTTACTAAATTATTGGGTAGAGTGGAAGTAAAAAATGATGTAAAAAAAGAGGATGTAAAAGAAACATCATTTGAAGATGATGACCTTAGTTTATTTAATCCTTGTGATGAGTGTTTGGATGTAAAATGTAAAAATTGTTTAATGACATTGGAAAATGGATTAAATAGTGAAACACCACCTTTTTGTTTAACTTGTGATTCAGGACATTGTGAAACTTGTGATAAATTGGATAGATATTTACAAGAGTATCCTGAAGAGAGTGAGTTTTTCAAAGGGTTTACAGATGATAAACCATTATTTTAATTAAAAAGGAGAAAGTATGAGTAAAAAAGAACATTCTTACAGGGTAAAATTGGTTTTTGAAACAACAATTGATTTTGGAGTAATTAAAACAGATAGCAGGGAAAAATCAATTAAGGAAGCAGAGGAAAGATTAGCATATGATACTACATTAAAAGAGGAGTTAAGTGAACATAAATGGAAAATATATGTTAAAAAGGAGTTATGAAAATGAATAGGAAAGAAAAAAAACTTAAAAAATTAAAAACAAAATTAGCTTGTTATCAAGGTAGATATAAAGAATTAGAAAGACTTACCAGTTTATCAAATTTAATAACTAATGGAGAAAGCCATGATTTAGTAGTGTATTCAGGAATTATATCTTCTTTGAAAATTAAAATAACAAATCTTGAGCGGGAAGTAGGTAGTTTAATTATGAAAGATATGGGGGTAAAATTTATATGAAAACTAAAACACTCACTCAATTGGAAATGCTTAAAGAAAAAGGTTATACTAAAAAACAAATAGAACTATTTTATAAAAGGAAAGAAAAATTAGCTAAAATAAATATCAGATACACAATAAAGCACTTTGAAATGGAACTGTAATATGAAAATTAAAGAAGTGTTATTAAGGAACATATCAAAACATGAAATTAAACAGTGGATAAAAGAATTTAGTAAGGAACACAAAACAAGATTGATATTAGAAGAAGATGATTGTAATTTAGGAATGTATAAAATAAGCAAAATTATTTTTAAAGAGGATGAATGTTTATGAAAGTATTATATACTAAAAAATGTAATAATATTGGAATACTTATTATTTCTAAAACTAATATACCTAAAGACAAAAAAGGAAGATTAGAATATGCTCAACAGATGAAAGAAAAGTTAATTACAATAACTAATAAAAAAGGAGGATAAGAAATGAAAGAATATGTATTAGCTAATTCAAATGATGGCAACATAAGAATTGAATTGGAAGCGAAAGATTATATGGAAGCGTTAGAATTAGCACTTAAAGAATTAGGATGGTCAATAAGTAAAAGGGAGAGTAAGAAATGAAAGGAAATGTAATTATTCAAGACACATCTGAAACAATTGGAACTTCTTTGCAAGGATATTTTCCAAACAATACAACTTATAATGATTTAGTTGAAGCTTTTGGAGAACCTAATAGTAGAGGTGAAGATTATAAAAGTGATGTAGAATGGATTGGGAAAATAAATAATTTAGTATTTACTATTTACAACTATAAAGATGGAGAAAAATATTTAAGAGAAGAAGGGAAAAAAATAAGAGATATTACAAGTTGGCACATAGGAGGAAAAAGTAAAGAAGTGGTTAAATTATTAACTGAACATTTGTTTAGTAAAAAGTATAGTGAGGTGAAATAAAAATGATATATACTATTATTTGTGATAGTTGTGGTAGAGTTATGGAAATAGAAGCTGATACTTTAAAAAAGGCAGAAGTAATAAGTGAAACAATAAAATATTGTAGGGGGGATATCATGGGAGCTGAATTCAGTAAAAAAAGATTTATATGTAAAAAAGAAGATTTACCTAAATTGTTTGATGAACATATGGTACAATTACAATATGAATATGGAGCAAGAGGGTATAGTGGAACTTTAAAAGAGTGTAGTGGTTTAGAGATTACTAATAAAATATTTGACAATGAAGATGAAGGATTTGAGTGGTTATTAGATAATGTTATTAAGTGGGAAGAGGCAAAAGCAATAAGAATAAAAAATGATAAAGAGGATTATTGGTTTGTAGGTGGAGAATGTAGTTCATAAATAAAAAAGGAGGAATAAAATGGTAGAATTAACTGGAAGAACAAGTTATTATGCAGTAGAAATTGGTGATGTAATATACACAGCTATAGAACAACACGACACTAATCCTGATTATGTTACTTGGGAAGTATTACGAGTGGATGATGAGAATATAACAGAAAAAGAAAGTGATGATGTATTGGAAATGGTAAAGAAGTATTTGCAAGAGGAGAAATAATATGAAATTGGATGAAATGGTCAATGAATATTATAAGTTAATGAAGAAAATTAAAACTAAATTAGCAAAGAAAAAAAATTGGGGAATGGAATGTGAGTGTAAAAGTAATAATATAGTAGAGTTAGTAGAAAGTGAGTATGAAGCTGAAGTTTGGACATATTGTTTAGAGTGTGGTGGTTATATAGAAGATATATTACTTTAAAAAGGAGGAATAATATAAGTGTAAGTAATTTTGAAGATTTAAAAGCACATATTGGACATAAAATAGTGTGTGTTAGTTATGGCGAAGGAAAAAACATTGACAATGTAGCAATAGAATGTGAAGATTGTATGGAAGTATTATTGGATTTTGACAATTACAAATCTAAAGAGGAAAAGTAAGAATTTAAACATTTAAGACACTTTTTTTAAAAAGGTATAGCTAACTATGTATTAAGCAAAAAAGTCGCTCCTATGCTCTTATATAAGCTTAAAACAGCATTTTTTTAGCATATTATAGAGAGAATTTACAAAATAAAGGAGGTAAAAATGTCAGAAGTAAAACAAAAACCAACAATAAGGTTAGTAGGTAAAGATGGAAATGCTTTCGCTATTATGGGAGCAGTATCTAAAGCATTAAAAAGTAATGGTTATTCAAAAGAAGAAGTTAATGAGTATATGAAAGAGGCAATGGCAGGAGATTATAATCATCTACTTCAAGTAACTATGAAGTGGGTAGAAGTAGAATAAAAATAGTAGTTCTTTGACAAGCTGGTTTGTAATAGTTAGAGAACAGAGGTATTGTTTCTTTTTCTATGGGTGCAGAGGTAAAGAGAATGGAAAACAAAAAGGAAAAAGATTATGAAGTAGCTATGTATAGAACAACATTTGCTACTAACTATAAAATTTGGATAAGGAATTATGTTAATCAACTACAGGATAAACTCTCAAGACGCAATATGCAGATTAAGGATTTAAAGAAAAAGTTAAAATGGTGTAGAGAAGAATTATTTCAACAAGGAATAAGAACAGATTTTTAAATCGTTTAATAACACGCCACTAATGGCATAACCGCACTCTAAAAGCCAGCTTGTCAGTTTTTATAATTAAAAAGGAGATAAGGTGATATCATGATTAAAGAAAACACATTACTTGGGAAGCAAATAAGATTCAATTTCACTGGAGGTGATTGGGGAGATGAAGAAGACACCATTAAAAACTATGATGGCTGTCTTGGTAAGATTATTGGTGTAGTTTGTTACTACGAACCAGACTACTTTTATGTAGATGTAAAGTTTTTTGATGGATTTGAGATTAAGGGTGTTAGTAGTGTTAACTTAACATTAAGACTAAAAAAGGAAAATAAGATAGAATATAAAAAAGCAGGATATGAATCAATAATGAAATGTCCAGAATGTGGATTTTTAGATATTCCCTCTGAAGATGATATGCCTGATAGGGATGCCATTATGTCAAATGAAGATGATGATGGAGTTGAATATTACCAATGTCCATGTGGATGTAAATTTGTAAAATAAGGAGAAATATATGAAAACAGCAGAAAGACTACAAAAATTAATTGATAAAGTAAAAGCAAAACTTAAAGCGGATGAGGTTGATATTCAAGATTATGATAAAGCAATTAAATGTTTAGAACAAACAGTTAGCCCTAAACTATGTATTGAAATATATGAAAAATATATAAATTATTAAAAAGGAGATATAATTATGGAAAAAAGATGTAATGAATGTGGATGGGAATTCTATGAACCAAAAGAAGTAATAGATTTTGAAGATGGTAGAGAAATAACAATGAAAGTTTGTCCTGAATGTGAAAGTGAAGATTGGGAACATAAATTAATGGGTAGAGATAGGAGGAAAAATGAATAACAATAAATTAGTAGTGGGTGGTGTAGGCACAAAAACATTTACAGAACTTTTAAAATTATCAGAAAATAATGAAGAAGGATTAGTAGTTATGGGTGCAGGTGGAGATTTACAAGAATGGGTAGATGGTATTTCTACTCATTTATATAAAGAAGGTGTTGCTACTACAAAGAAACCTTTTAAAGAAGTTTTTAGATTAAGTGGTAATGTTAAAGGTGAAGATGGAAGAACTGATTTAGTATTAATGTATAATAATAATTTAAATGTTGGAAAGTTAGTAATGTGGAGACTTAGATTTGGAGATATTTCTTGGGTTTCTGACTTTGTAGTTAATCATCTAAACGATTATAATCTGGAGGTCTGAAATGGACTGGACAAAAGAAGAATTTTATGATTTTTATGTTGAGAATTGCACAAAGAAAGAAATTCCTTTAAGTTTTAAAGAATGGGAAAGAGAAATATATCCTGCAGAATTAAAATTACAGGAAAAAATTAATAAGGAGATGTAATATGAAATGTCCAGAGTGTAAAGAGGAAATATTATTTATTAATGTAATTAGTGAATGTTGGCAAAAAGGAACAGTAAACAAGAAGGGAAAAATTATAAATTATGGTTCAGTGGAGGATGTTTTAAAAACAATTAAAATAGAACATAGAAACGGTAAAAATAATTGTCTTGCTGATATTACTAATTTAATAAGAGAATAAGGAGGAATAAAATGAAAAAATTCATAACTGATTGTGATATGGGAAGTATTAAGATTTACAATAAAGGAATGTCTTGCTTTTTCTCAAATGGTGTAGGAGATTTTCCTAATACTGTTGAAATTCATGAAAGTAATATAATGGCTGGAATAAATGTTAAGAAATTAAGCATTGAAAGAAGAAAAGCAGAGTTTCTTGGGCATTTTACTGTAAAAACAAAAGCTTATTTAAGTGCTTATGATTGTAGTGATGATTCTATTTATGAATTTAGTAAGGGTAGGTGGTTTGTTTGGCTTTTAAAAGATACTACTTTTCTTATTGAAAAAGTAGACGAGGATATACACGCATAAATACAAGGGAGGAATAACATGAAAGGAACAATGGTAAAATATAGCAACGAATATGGTGAATGGACGTGGACTATAGTTTCAACTAAAATGAAACCAAAAGAAGCTTTATTACAATATGCTAAAGATGTTGGACTAGAATATAATGAACAAGATATAGAAGAAGTTCAAGGTAATTTATATTTAAAGGATGAAGCAAGAGCATATGAAATTGAAATAGATAGTTAAATGAAAAGGAGAGTAAAGATGAAAAATGATTTAAAAATAAAAGAATTAAAAAAAGAGATTAAAAATTACGACAAGATGTTTAAAGTCGGTTGCAGTTCAGTTAGGGATATGAGACAATATACTTTGTTGGTTGAAAAATTAACAAAGAAGGAGAGTGAAAGATGAAAAATGTATATGTAGCAAATTGTATTGAATGCGGTGAGAAGTTTATAGCTACATTCAAAACGTTAGAAACAGATAAGAAAAAACTTTATGATATGGGAATGGAAATTGCAAATGGTTGGGGAGGAGAATGTACATCAGTTAGAAAGTGGAAACCAAAGCAATTAGCAAAAGTGTTTGATAAAATAGAAGGTAAATATGTTGAAGTAACATTAAAGCCATTTAAAAAGTTTATGGAGAAATATCCTACTTCTACAAGATATGACTATTCGAAGATTGAATATTTTGAAGAAGAACCACCAACAGATATTTGGGATAGTGATTTATCAGATGAAGATAATTTAAAGGAGGTAAAAAAGAATGAGGAAATGTTGTAAGAATTGGAGAAATGAAACCGATTTATATGATGAAGAAAAGAAAAAATGGTATATAATATGTAATAAATGTTTTAAATTCAAAAGATATGCAACATATAAGATAGAAAATGGGAGAGTTGTTAGCAACACATAAATAGGAGAGTGAAAAATGAATACCAAATGTTGTATTTTAACTGGAATGAGTATAGGAATTTTTATAGGAGCAGTTATATCTGTTAATGATTCTTATTTCAATACTGCAGTTATCTTTATAGGACTTTCAATATTATCTTATAAAAAGGGAGAGTAAAAAATGAAAGAAAAAGACTATGTGGCTGTAGTAAAAGTGGAATGGACTCAATGCCTTAGTGCTGACAGTAAAAAGAAGGCAAGAGAAGCAGTAAAGAATATCTTTGAAGATGAGTTTGGATTTAGACCTACAAATAAGGAAATTATAAGTTTAGAGGAAAATAAAAAAGAAGAGTAAGAAATGAAATGGGCAATTAAAAAATTTAGACTGTTAGAATCTTATGAGCAGAGCCATGGGTATAGATTATATAGGTGTTTTAT
>Ga0222658_1001253_pt1 | contig 11472 bp, 13 predicted proteins | sample AntAcemetagen476_FD_179830 | JGI IMG/M metagenome (GOLD analysis project Ga0222658, IMG submission 179830) | Saline water microbial communities from Ace Lake, Antarctica - #476 | ecosystem: Environmental > Aquatic > Non-marine Saline and Alkaline > Saline | place: Antarctica: Ace Lake... | reverse complement strand
GAATATATACTTAAAGATGTTGGTTCTGGATTAAGTGACAATAGAAAAGGATTTTTAAAACTAACTAATCTAGTTATTAATAAGAAAATCAATAAAATAATTATTGAACACAAAGACAGATTAACTAGATTCCAATATAATTTTATTGAATTGATGTATAAAAGTTATGGTGTTGAGATTATATGTGTAGAGAAACCAGAGGTGAGTGAGGAAGAAGAATTGGTAAATGATTTAATGAAGACGTTCAACTAAACGTAGAAAAGAGAAGAAAAATAAATAAAATATTAGGGAAGCTGAAAACTATTTAGAGTAAGCGAAAAATTAAATTAAATATTATGAAAAAATTAAAATTAATGATGATGACACTAATGATGTGTTTATTAATGGTTTCTTGCAACAATGGAACATTTAACTATTCAGTTGTCGATGATAAAGATGCCTTAACAAAAGTAGTTCAGGTATATTATCATACTGAATATGTTAAAATTCTTGATAATTCCGACATTACTATAGATGAACAAGAATATATTAAAAGATGTTTAAATACATACTATGATTTAATATCAGCATATCATGATACTGAGGTTATGTATGTTAATAGAGGAGACGGAACTAATTATGAAAAAGCAAAGCTAAAGACTAATGAAGCGCAGGAACATGATTTGAAAGATTTTTTAAATAACTTACATAAAAAATATAGTAAACAAAATTTAAAACCATCAAATTAAAAATTTATATAATTAACTAATGAAAGTAATAAGGTCAACCAAATGTAGTTTAAAGTTCTCTTCTGATAAAAAGAAGAATGAGCTTTCAATTATCCTTGCTGAATACAGCAAGGTGGTTAACCTTTTTATTAATTATTTTTGGTTAAATTCTAACAATTGTTCGAAATGAAATTTTAAATTGGTTATAAATAAAAGAATCGTCAAAGCCAGCTTTTTTTGCATCGGATTTTGTAGCAGCAGTTCTGATACATATTCAGTAATGTTCACAGATGTAAAAGTTCCAAAAGAAAATAAAATTGGATATGATGGATTTGGATTTAAATTCGCAATACAAACATTAGAAGGTGGGAGATTAGGTATTGCTGCATTATCAGTTGGTATAGCTCAGGGTGCATTAGATTTATCAGTTCAATATTCAAAAGAAAGAAAAACTTTTGGAAAACCAATTGGTTATCATCAATCAATTGCATTTAAATTATCTGATATGGCAGTTAAAATAAAAAATGCGAGAAATTTAGTATTAAAATGTGCTTGGTTAAAAGATAATAATCAACCATATGGAATAGAAAAGGCAATGGCAAAACAATATGCAGCAGATATCGCAATGGAAGTAACAACAGAAGCAGTTCAAATACATGGTGGTTATGGATATGTAAAAGAATATCATGTTGAAAGATTAATGAGAGATGCAAAATTAACTCAAATATATGAGGGAACTTCTGAAGTACAAAAAATTATCATATCAAGAAATTTATTAAAATAAATAATTATGGAAAATTTTAAAAGTGAATTAGAACAATTGATTAATAAATATTCAATTGAAAATAATACAAATACCCCAGATTTTATTCTTGCAGAATATTTGATTGATTGTTTAAATAATTTTGATAAATTAATGTTGGTAAGAGAAAAATGGTATGGAAATGATAATTATCTTAGAAAAATTAAAATTAAAAAAATATTAAAATATTAAATTAATGATAATTGATTTTCAAACAAAAACAATATTAAATGAAACTAAGTTAAAATTAGAAATATATAATTTATTAAATAATATCGGATATATAAAAAAATCATGGAATTTGAGAAATCTAAGTAAAAATTTTAATCAAATAATAATCAAATCAGATAGTTCAAATATATTATATTTTAAATTATGTTTTAATTATTATCATTATGAATATGGTCAAATGGTACAATCTATTGGAATTAATATCCCAGAAAAATATATTATTCAATCTATAAGATTATTAAAATTAAATAAAATATTAGTTACAAAATCCAATTCATACTTTAAGTTTGCTGGTAATTAAATTTGTTAATTCATCATAACTAAATGTAATACCTACTTCATCTAATGCATCAGATATTAAATTTCTAACTTCATATGAATCTTCATATGGTCCTTCCCATCTTTTGTCAATAGCTTTTGCTAATTCATCTATTGATGTTTGATTTTGAATAATTTCTTTTAATTTTGGATAAATTCTATCAACTACAATAGATATACTTATCTCTTTTTTATAATTTTCGAATAATTTTAAATGTTTCATTATTGTTACTTTATTTTTAAATAAAAGATATTGCAAAAAAATATTTATTAATATTTATTTTCTTATTTTCTTTGTTCAATTCATTTATTTTTTGTATATTTGCATATAATTTAAAACATAAAAAAACTACATTATGAAATTAAAACAATTAGAAGAAAATTTTTTAAGATATAAATATGAATATTATATTGTTGGTCAATCATCAATTTCTGATTATGAATTTGATTTATTAGAAAAAGAACTTAGAGAAATGGGATCTAATGTAGTAGATATTGTAGATTTTCCATCTTTGAAAAAAATTGAAGAATTAGGATTAAATATTGATAATATTGCTCCTGATTATAAAATTAAAAGAGATGAAAAAAAATATCAACATTTAACAACAATGCTTTCAATACAAAAATTAAAAGTTGAAGATGAAGAAAATTTCCCTTATCATGATTTTAATTTATTTTTAAATAGAATGAAAACAACATATTACGAAACATCTCCAAAATATGATGGAAATGCCATAAATTTAATTTATAAAAATGGGAAATTAGTTTCAGCATTAACACGAGGGAATGGTGTTGAAGGATTAGAAAAAATGAATAAAATGAAATTAATTGTTCCAAACACAATTAATATAAATAATGATATTGAAATCCGTGGTGAAGTGGTTATTAATAAAAAAATTTGGAAAAAAAAATATTCAGATCCAAATAAAGTTGATAATGAAAGAAATTTTGTTGCAGGGATATTGTCTAAAGATGATTTTAATTATGAACAAATAAATGATTTAACTTTTATAGCATTTTCATTAAATATTATTAGTGAAAATGGTAATGAATATGTTGAAAATACTATGAAAGAATTAGAAAAATTAGGATTTAATAAAAAACATAAACCATTTATTACAAAAATTCATAGTTCTGATGATTTTGAAAAATTATATTTTGATTATAAAGAATATAGAAAAAATTGTGAATTTCTTTTAGATGGAATAGTTGTTAAATATCCTGAAAATTTAAGAAATGATCTTGGAGATAATGGTAAATATCCAAAATCTTTATTGGCTATTAAATTCAAACCAGATGCTGTTATTACAACTGTTTTAAGTTATGAATTTAGTCTTGGTAAAGATGGGAATTTAACCCCTATTGTTAATATGGTTCCTGTTGAACTTGGTGGTACAATGATAAGTAAAGCAAGTGCAAGTAATCTTGGAAAAATAAAAGAAAAAGGAATCTATCCTGGGTGTCAAGTGGAATTAGTTAAATTTGGTGAAATTATACCAGGTATAGTTCGAGTTGTCGAAAAAAGTCCACAACATAACGAATATGAAAAATATATTAATGATTTTATTAAGAATCATTCTTAAAATAATTATTAGGAAATAATGTTGTTATTTTCAACTCCAAAATATATTTCATTATCATCATCATATAAAAATGGATAAACATTATCAACTTCCCAATTTTTTATTTCACCATCAATTTCAATTTTCTCTGCAACAGATTCATTAAATTGTTTATATGATAAAGATTCTCCTCTCCATTTTCCTAATGCATGTTTCCATTCTATTGGTTTATGTTTTCTTGAACCAAAACCTTTAGGAACATTTTCTCCAGAACCAACTTCAATATGTTTTTGTTTTAATTCTTGTTCTGATCTACCTTGACTTTTAATATATTCTTTTAATGGAATTAATGTATCAAATTCAGAATCATCAGTTTTAATTTCTATTAACCAATTATCAGTTTGAAAATTAATTGGTGTCCATTTTTTACATTGATAAAAATCAATATCAATATTTATATTATATTCAATATCATTTAATATTTCATTTAATTTATTATTATTTTCTGGATATTTCCAAAATGAAATAACTTTATAATCTAACCATAATCTTCCAGGATAAGTAAAATCTTTTCTTATTACCCCAAATTCTTGTGTCATATGTTTATGTAAACATCTATTATTCCAACCAATATATAATTTATTATTATAATAACCAAAAGCTCTAGAATCAATTAATTTATAATTTATATTAATATTTTTTTCAATATCATTAATCTCTTGTGGAGATTCATTTAATTTAAAATTTTTAAATGATTTAATTGATTCAAATGGTTTAATTGATTCAAATTGTTTTTGCCATTTAAAAAGTTTCTTTTTCTTTTTTGAACCAATTCCTTTAAAAACATCTTTTCCACCAGAACCAACTTCAATATGTCTTTGTTTTAATTCTTCAGGAGTTGAATTATCACTACTAATAAAATCTTTCAATGGTATTAATTCACTATGTCTAAATTCTGTTTGTTTTAATTCAATTTTCCAATCATCTTTAAAATCAATATCTGATTTTATATTATATTTAGATTTTTTAGAATTCATTTCAACTTGAATATCATTTAAAATTTCATCTAATTTTTCTTTATTTGGATAACTCCAAAATGATATGATTTTATATTCAACCCATAATCTTCCGGGATAATCAAAAACAGCTCTATTTACCCCTGTTGTACTCCAAATTAAATCTGAATGCCAAACCTTTGAGGAAGGAGCAATATGTAATTTATTTTTATAATAACCAAATGCTCTTGCATCTTTACATTCATGATCAATTAAATTTTGTAAATCTTGACTATAAATTGTTTCTGCACTTTCAACTAAATCAGTAATTTTATTATCATCTGGATCTTTTTTTTGACTATACATTTGAATTAATAAACTTCTTAATTTATTTTTTGCATCAGACATTTCATCTTCATATGCAACTTTTTGAAATACATTTTTATAAAAATACCTTATTTCATAATTTACATATTTTCTTTCTGGACTATGTTTTTGAGTAATAACACCATATATTGATGGATCTACATCAAGAAATAATTTCATTTTATTGACTTTTAATAAGATTTCATTAATTTTCATAATATTTATATATAAAAGATAAATCTATTTTATCTATATATTAAAATAATGAATATAATTTTGATAATTTCATTTCAAATTTTCTACTTTGTTTTGTAAAAAATTCTTCCCATTTATTTAGAAATTCTTCTGATTCTTTTTTACTAACATTTTCATAAAAAAATATATCAAAAATTGAATTCTTTTTTATATATTTTGGTTTTTTAATTGGTCCAAAAAATTTTATAAAAAAATATTTGAATTGACTAATTAAATCTATTTTAGATAAAATTTTATAAAACCCAGTAAATTCATTATCTAATTCAAAAATTTCTTTATTTTTATATAAATATTTCCATAATGAAACAAATTTTATTGGGTTTTTTATATCTTTTAATACTTGCATATTTTTAACACATAACATTATTTTATACTCTTCATCATTTTTTAAATTTTCTAAAAATATTTTTTTAGTGGTATTTTTTTCTTTAAGATTATAATAACATGCTTGAACTCTTGCATCAATTTCTTCCCCTAATGAAAAATATATTAATTTATTAAACGATTCAATTTTTAAATTTTTATAATATTTTTTGATATTATTAAGCTGATAATAAATATTTTTTTCTTTTTTATTTTTACCGATAAATCTCTTCTTTTCACCTTCACCAATTATTCCTCTTGAAAATTGATATAAATGTTTTATTTCATGTTCAATAGTTGAATGAGATATTTTTCCTGTATTTTCTGGAGATAATGATAATTTAATATTAAATGTATCATCATTATTTAGTTCTATATACATTTGATTTGATGTTTCTATTGTAGTATAAATAATAATTTTAAAAAATATTATTTTTTTATTATTAACTATTATATTTGGAATATTTTTTATGGGGAAAGAAAAAATATATTTATTTTTAATAAATCTTTTTTTATTAATAATATTAATAATTTTATCTTCAACAAAATCATTTATTGTATTAGAAAAATCAATAACATCTTGATTTACTCCTACTTTTTCTAATAAATAATTTTTATATGTTTTCATATATATATGTAATTTTAAAAATTTATATTTACATTACTTCAACCATTACTCTACTTTTACCCATCTCTTTTAATGCTGCAAATCTATGATTAAAATCTAATAAAGAATATTCTTGATTTTCATCCCAATATTCTAATATTGCAACATAACCTAAATATAATTCTTCATCATATGATTGAACTGAATCATTACAATATCCATCTAAATCTTTAACATTTCTTATATCTTGTAATGGTGATGTATAACCTTTTTTAGTAAAATTATCTATAAATCCATGGTCTTCATAATCATTTATTAAATCATAAAACCCAATATCCATCCAAACATCAAATAATTTTTTACTTGTTGTAGTTGTTTCTCCATTCATGTTTGATTTTAATATTTCATAAGTTAAATCAAAATTGTCTGGTTCATCTAAAAAATCCATCATCTCTTCTAATGTATATGCTCCACCAACTTGTGATGTAGCAACAGGGAATGTTTGCATTACTCCACCATCTTGAAAATATTCAACATATCTTTCTATTTGATCCTGATAAAACATATTTTCATCTGTGTGTTCTACTTCCTCAATATAAGCTACAAAATCTTTTCCACCATGGCTTAATTCATATAAGATACCATCGCAATAAGAATAATTATGTCCTTCATCTCTGAAAACTTTCACAATAGTGTAATCATCATCTCCATGTAAATTAAAGTGTTCAGAACGTTCAAATATTTTTAATTTCGTAATCATAATATATTATATATTAATAATTTTTTTTAATTTTTAATATTAATATATAGATAAAATAAATATATTATTATGAAAATTATAAAAGATTGGAAATTATTCTTAGAAACAAATAAAGTAAAATATGGAGATAATGAAAATATACAATATTTACTTGGATATGATAATGAAAATAATTCATATTTAGTTGATGATTATCCTTATGGATTCAGACTAAGAACTCAAATAAGATATTGGATAGAAACTACAAATAGAGGAGATAGATTTTGTAGTCAAACAAAAAATCCAAAAACAGGAAGATGGAATAAACCTAAAAAATCAACTTATAGTTTACTTGGATTTATATATTTAGATGGAAATAAACATACACATTGGAAAGGTGTGAATATTTATACAACCCCTGATGAAGTAAATTCTTTAATTCAAGATATTGGTGGTGAATCTAAATTAAAACCACAACAATTAAATCAATTAAAACAATTTAGAGGTGAAAAAGTTGAAGTAAAAACAACTGGAGGAAAAGTTAAACCACCTTATACTATTAGATTTATGAAAAATTATAAAAAAACAGAAATTATTGAATGTATTTTAAAATTTAATAGACCTGATAAAGTTGAGATAAGAGAAATAATTGAAGCATTAAAAAAAACTAATCAAAAAAAATTAGAAGAAGTTTGGCAAAATGATGGTATAGTTAGAATTACTACAAATGGTGGTGGTCAACTTGGTATAGTTACAAAAGATACTTATGATGAATATAAAAATTTAGAAGAATAAAAAAAAATTAAATATGAAATATATAAAATGGGATATTTATAAAATTATGAGATTAGATTGATTTGATAATCTTTTTTAATTTTTGTTCTCTATAATATTTTTCTGGATCAATATTACATTCTTTTAAAATATTTTCAATTATATTTTTCTTAAATGTTTTCTTAATGTGTTCTTGTTTAGTATAATAATATATTTTTTTCTCTAATGATATTTCTTTGAAACACTTTTCACAAATAGCAAAATGTCCTGTATGTGAATCATAATTTACAATACACACATTGGGACATATGAAAATAATATGAGATAAATTGTCCTATATATTTTTGTATTTTTGTAAAATGAAGTTATTTTTAAATAGAATTATTGGTAAATTTTTTCAATTATTATATCCTAATTATTCATATTGCAAACATTGTTATGAACTACACACAAACTAAAGAATTTGTGTGTTTCACGTTTCATAGACTTCTCCAACGAGAACGCCTCACCGTATTTTTGTTTAGAGTCCGATTTCTGTCCCAGAAACAGACTTAAATATTTTAATATTTTTTACTTTTTATGATTTTACCTACAACAAGATTTTGTCATAGAACCATTATCATTACGTCAAAGAACTAAATTTATATATTAAAGTAAATTAATGACTTTTTTCCATTTGTTGGAAGTCAAAGAAAACACAGAAGCTAAAGACTTCTGTGTTTTCTTTGACGGGTCATATAAAAGAAATATAATATATTAGAAAATAAAAAAAAATCTTAATCCAATGATTAAGATTTTTTTTTATATATTTTAATTTTTAATTAGTGTAACTGTACCATGAACTTCATCGGTTTTAAAATATGTTTCATATTTTAGAATATAATAATATACTCCATCAGAACATTTTCCACCATCCCAATCATTTTGATAATGATCAACTTCAAAAACTTTTTTACCCCATCTATTAAAAATAATTAAAGTAGCTTGTTCTAATTTTTCAACATTTTTAATATGGAAAACATCATTTAACCCATCACCATTTGGTGTAATAACATTTGGTATTTCAATTTTATCAACAACAACCATAACTTCTTTACAAATACTATCAAGACAACCATCAATACTTTCAATTAATAAACAGACAGTATATTTTCCTTTATTAAAAGTGTGCTCAGGATTTTTATCAGTAGATGTTGAACCATCTCCAAAATTCCAAGACCATGTTGCAGCGTCATTAGATTTGTCGTTGAACTGAATAGTAGGATTATCAAGATTTGTAACTGGAGGAACAGCTTCAAAAAAAGCTTGAGGAGTTTTGTCAACTTTAATTAATCCAGGTATTGAAATACTATTAGTACAACCATAAATTGTAGAAACATTAAGAGATACTCCATAAGAACCACTATTAGTATAAGTGTTAGAAGGGTTTTGATTTGTTGATGTGTTTCCGTCACCAAAATCCCAATTCCATGTTTGTATGTTAGGCATAGAACCATCGATAAAATCAACAGTAAGTGACTCGCATCCTTTCATGGGAGTAGCAGAAAAGCTTACCATTGGTGTTGGGTTCACAGTTATGCTTTTAATTGTAGGAGTAGAAATACATCCATGTTCATTAACAATTAAAGAAATAGAATGAGTTCCTGCCGGAGAAAAAGTATGAGTGTGTGGTCCTTGTAGAGATTGTGAAACTACACCAAAATTCCATGTATAAATTCCATTAGAAGTTGCAGTTCCAGTATAAGTAATTGTTGAAACTTCACCTTCACAAATAGAAGTATCGGAAATAGTAAAATCAGAATTAGGTATTGGATTAACATGAATACAAACTGTATCTGTGGCACTATTAACTGTATCACAAACTGTAACAACAAAGCAAGTATCGTAAGGTATGTTTTGAGGGTGTTGAGGAGGATAAATTGCACCTGGATTATAAACTGTATCAAGAGTGTCATTAGGAGCACCTACTGGTGTCCAAAGAATATTTACTGCTCCTGTAGGACAAACAATTTCTACTTCGTCAATTCCCCAAGCATCCCATCCAGCAGAACTATTTGCAAGTTGAGCCCAACGAAATTTTGCATTAGCAATTGAAGCAACAGGTGGTACCATACATGAGTATCTGTGCCAGAAATATAATGGATGATTTGATTGTGCTGATGCTCCTGAAGCAGGTGTCCAATATCCACCTGAGCCGGGAGTAGTAGTAATAAAAGGACCTGTTGTTGAATTAGTTCCAATAGGAAGTACATTAGGTCCTGGAAAATCTGACCAAGGGGCACCACCATTTAATGAATATTGAAGATGAACACCTTCATTAGTATAATCTGGGTCTTCACATGGTCCACTACCTTGAACCCTACCATATCTCATATCCCATTCAATAATACAATTACCAACAGAAACATTGTAACTTACTGTTACAAGAGTTCTTGTTGGTGATGAAGTAGTTCCTACCCAGCAATGTAAACCAACTGGACCGGCTCCACAAGGATTTGTAAAAACAGGATTTGCAGCTGTTGAGCTCCAACCGATTCCAATTGTACCAAGATTAAAATCATTTTTCATTAAATAACCACAACCACCAATTGATGAGAGTGATACAGCATCCCCCGCACAAATTACATTTGGGAATGCAGTTGCTTGAATTTGACACTGAGAATAAGTTTTTGTTCCATTTAAAATAATAATAGAAAACATCACTATCATTATTATTTGTAGTATATTTTTAATTTTTTTCATATATTTTTAATTTTTTATAATTTTTTTTAATAAAGTTTAATAGATATATTTTTTAATTCAAAATTTGATAAAACTGGCACATCATTATGATTTGTATATCTTTTAAATATTTGTAATTCTCTTGATTTATCTAAATCACATTCTCCATTTATATTTTCACCTGATTTTAATTTAAGTATAAAATGATTTTCTTCTTTACTATTTGAATCACAAGTCCAACATTTATCATCATACCAAAGCTCATTATCCCATTCTATTATTAAATTTTTATTAGTAGTATTGACAAATTTTAATAAAACTAATTCTTGATAAAGTCCATTTTTTTCATCATTACATTCAGCATTTTTGAAATAAATTTGTATTCCATTAAAATCCGTATAAAGATTCCAATTTGTTGTTAATTGTTTATTAATATTATTGTTGTCTTGACTATAAACATTAAGAAAAGCAAAAGATAATAATATTAATATAAATAATTGAGTAATTTTTTTAATTGTTTTTTTCATAATTAATTTAGTATTTATTTTTTTTATATACTATATATATTAATAAAAGTTTTTATAATAATTCTATTTAATATATACAATTAATATGATATATTTATATAGTTAAGCGTAAAACACACAAATCTTTAATTTTTGCCCAAATGTTTTTAATATATATTATAGTTCTTTGATGTGTGATAAAATGGTTCGGTGAAGAAAATCTTTTCACAGGTAAAATCATAAAAAGTAATTAAATATCATCTTGTATGATGTCTGCAGCATTCCCTTGAAATATAGGATGTGCAAAATGCAATTTTAACAAAAAAATTATCGGCTGGGACAGCCGATTACATACGTGGAGCTGAAATAAGACTTTCCTTGGAAAGCACAAGCATTGAAGCGTTGAAAGAGAAAGAAATTAATTTAATTTCTGGAAACACACAAATCTTTAGTTTGTGTGTAGTTCATTGGTAGATACTAATTATATTGAAAATGTATTAAAATTACCAGTTGATTAATGTTTTTC
>Ga0222658_1001249_pt1 | contig 11506 bp, 39 predicted proteins | sample AntAcemetagen476_FD_179830 | JGI IMG/M metagenome (GOLD analysis project Ga0222658, IMG submission 179830) | Saline water microbial communities from Ace Lake, Antarctica - #476 | ecosystem: Environmental > Aquatic > Non-marine Saline and Alkaline > Saline | place: Antarctica: Ace Lake... | reverse complement strand
CTAACATCATTAACCCTAACAATGCCAATATACTCAGTATCACCATGAATACGAATGTTGTCTTTGTCATCTGTCTAGTGCTTCTTCGAGACTACGGACTGCGTCTTGAAGGAAATCTGCGGTTTCTTCTATCCGGTCATACTTCTCACCATCAAAGTATTCACCCATCCGTTCTGCTTTATCAGTTTCTAAGCTGGCAATCTCTGTCAATCTTTCAAGGATTTGTTCAAGCTCCTTCCTGGTTTTTCTGTCCATCTTATTTAGTCCACCCTTGCTTGATATCATCCTTCCATTCTTCTAACGATTCAAGCCGTTTCTCTATCTCTGGGAACTTGATATTAGGTAGGTTTATCCCTACATCAATCTCATCCTCATACTCTTCCCTGATTTTTTTATGTATCTTACGTTTGATATACTTCTCAATATCTTTCTTAATGGGTTCTAAGTCAATAGTTATTGTTATCTTGTTTTCTTTTGTCATTCTACTAACCTCAGTTCTTTCACTTCGCGCATGTTCTTAGCACGGTGACAATTCACACATAGTGTCTGACACAAATCTAAGTTGTAATCACTTGGCCCGTATCTTAACTCTCCACCATGGTATTTGTATTTAATGTGGTCGATTGTGAGTTTATCTGTTGCCCCACAATCAACACATTTAAACTCATCCCTGTCAAGTATCTGTAGTTTCTTACGTGCCCGGGCTATGTTCGTACACGCTTTCCCATTCCCCTTCTTCCTATTTGACAAGGCGGTCTTAATCAGAGCCTCAACTTTAATGGGTATTAAATACTTACTTCCTCTTCTTTTTGTCGTACTTGATAACATGGTATCCACCTATTATGTTGACTTTGAACGCGCCCCCTTTAGGCACATTCAGTGCAGTATTAATCTTAGTTGAGTTCATCACGACATGTTCACAGAACGTGCGCCAGACCCTACCATGCCATTCAATATCTGCTTGTAGCTGCAGCACCGACCTACCCATCATATAATCTATCTTGGTATGTTTGCCTGCCATCAAATCAATCAATAACTGTTCAAACCTTTTATTTGAAGGTCCGTCTAATGGGTAGATGTCAGGGAACTCAAGCTCGTCTATGGTCACTTGTTTCTTCTTGGCTGGTGTTATTTTTGCGCCTACTCCTTTGCCTGCAAACTCGTCAGATGCCTGTATGAACGCTTTCTTGTATGATAAATGTGTGTCTGCAGCACATAACTTCAATACCCTTTTCCCGATAAATGTCATTCGCTGGGCACGTTTATCGACTTTTGGTGTAGTCTCTTCTTTTGGTTTAGGCCCTGTGGCTCTCTTGCGTAGTTTTGCCGGGATACCTAATTGATGTGCCATTGACCAGACTGAAGTCTTGCTACGTCCTAATTCTTCTACGATTAAATCTATCTTACGATACTTTAACTTACCACCACCCCAATGTTCTTTATACAACCTTTTAAGTGAGGCGATATCTTTCTTTATCCACCGTAGGTTCTTTAGTTGTCGCCTGATAGGTTTTTCCTTACTTTCCTTTGTTGCACGCCATTCTCCTTTTTTTGGTATATGGTACTCATCTAACTCGAGTTCTTCTTTAGGTTTGTCCTCAACCACTTTCTTTTCGGTCAGTTCCTGGTACTTCACTAACTCCTCTACATTGTCAAATTCTATTCCTTTGTACTTCATAGTCATTCTCTTTCCTCCTCCTCATAATCATACCTGAACTTGTCAGGCCCTTCTCCGGCTATTATTAGCGCAACCCCAATAATGAATAATACTATGTTTAAATTCATTCTCCTGCCTTCTCTCCTTCAAAAAACGCACTAATTATCATCCTACATATTAGATATGACCCCCATATAAAAAACACCACCACCACAAACATTTCAAATAACAATCTTTCAGTTATCATTTCAACCTCTCCACCATCCCGCTCTTATGATGGTGCACTTTTTTTTGGTGCACCAACACTTTTAGTGGGTAGTACACATACTTCATATAACTGCTTCTATTGCCAAACAACTTTGCGAAATCGAAAGTGCCGGTCTCTCTATGGAACCTAGTTATACTTAAGTGGTTGCATACCTTCTCTGCCACTGTGCGTGTCTTAATCTGTCTGTTAAGTTGCTGTCGCTTGATGACTTCCCATACTTTATTGACTATCTCTTTATCTATATTATGTTTCTGTTCTTCAACCTCTCCACCATCTTGTTTACGATGTTCGATTATCTGATATATCTTTGGGTATTCAATGACCTGCACGAAATCTTTACCTTTAAACTTAGGTACAGGCACGTCCGCCGTCTTAAACTTATCACGGAACTCTGGTATCTCTATAGTGCCTAACAACGATTCAATATCTTTGATATCATCATACTTAAATATCCAGAACCATTTCTTCTTGAAATAATCGTACCGGTTATCGTTGATGATTGGTGCCCGGACCAAGTATTTCTTCAATGGCTCGTACTCTGTCTGGATATACGGCAACCAGACCCCAAACAATAGTTCTGCTTTCATTTTTCACCTCTCACTACCCTTATCGGGAATGGATAATAATTCTCCTTATCTTTCAGACTTTCATCAGATTCAGTGACAGCTATCTCAATAATCTCTACTTCACCATTGGGCCAACAAGCTACTAGGTCACTTTTCTTCCCATTCTTCCATATGAGTTCACAGTATACTGTTGCCCCGGCCCGTCTTAGTTTTAACCATTCATTGAATTTTAGTTGGATATGTTCGTCGGTCTCACCTGGGCCTATAGTACATCTAAAACAACTATGATGTGGTGTTGACCAAGTATCCACCCTGGCAGCTTCCCTAACACATATCTTCCCATAGTCAACAGTTGACTGTTGTTTAGTTTTCTGCCTGTTCAGGAACCGGTCGTACTGTGTAGCTTTTCTCATTCGTCTTTTTTCTTCGATATCCATTTTAATTCTCGTTAGTTTACTTATAATATGATAAAACTGTATTAATGACAATAATTCCTCCTAAGATTTCTATCAAACCAATCAATCTAGGCACGGTATTTATGAACACATCAACTATCCCTATACAGACAATTACCCCACCCAGAGCTAAGGCGGCACCACCAAAAGCTGCAAGTAGTATTCTTTGGCTAATTGCTTTCATTTCTTCTCCATCTCTCTTATCACTGCTTTACATACTTTGATTATCTCTTCTGGCGTGGCACTGTTCACCTTCAGCGTATCTTTCACACCTATGGATAAATTCTTTTCCCGTTCTGTCAGTTTAGTTTTCATTTCAATCCCTTCTCGTTTCTTAAGTTCTTTTAACTTAGTTCTAAATTTATAACCATACATGTGGTCTCCCATTATATCCTTTGAAGTGTCTTCAACTTCTTTGAATAATAGTCGCAGAGCTTCTTTTGCTATATCTGTTGGAATCTCACTCTTAAAAGTATTTTCATATGCTTGTTCAATTATCGTTTTCTTTGTCATTTTCTCTCACCTACCTTGATGTCTTCATTAATTTGTGTGTGGTTTTTACAATCACATCTAAGCACCCCTAACGGTAATATGTCTGGGATTATCCCTCCGCATTTATCACATTTGACTGCCATTCTTATTCACCTCATTCATTTTAATCAACTATCAACTATGGGCAATATAAAATTACCTACCTTCATATCAACACAATGGTGTTCTCTGGTTATGATATTATAATTCTTTTTTGAATTAAACAACATATCAAACAGATGTTCCATATCTCTATCTTTTAATTTTGCAATAGACTCCATTAAAACTTTATAACCGTCTAATTTACCTTCTAATTTTTTTGCAATTTTGCCTGCAATAGTTATCTTTCTCTTAATTTTCTTACTATCTATATGCTTTAAAATTAATTTACCATTTGCAGTAGTTTCTTTATAGTATTCTCCTTTAATTTTCCAATGACCAAACACAAATTCCATATCTTCTCTTATCTTAACCTTCTTCTTTGCCTCCTTCTTTTTTATCATCATCTGCCCCTCCTTTCTTTCATATTTTTAATAATCTTTTTCATAAGTCTCACTTTCTTCTGTAATTTTTTAATATGTTGGTCTTTAGTCGTTTCAGATGGGTCTAGCTTCTCAATCTTTTTTAAAAAATGTTTCAATACGTTATTATCTTTGTTCACTCCATATTGGTTGCCGCAGTTTTCACACACAGAATGGATGATTTTCCAATCATATTCAAAAGTTGTAAATTCGTCACAACACAAACAATATCTTGTACTGTTCTTTCCCTCATATTCCTTTTCTAACATCTTCACTTTCATTATTTGTACCTCCTACCTGCCTGTCCTTATCCCCTATGTTACTGATAAACTCCTTACCCACAGAAAATATCTTAACACCAGATTTAGTACACGCTTTATAGTATTCGTACGATAACTTAGGCTCGGTGATGAAGGTACTGACCATTATGATTACCATCAATACCAACACGATTGTTTCGAGCAGGTTCATATTGTACCACCTAACACCATAGCAATAGACCCGACCATACCGACTCCTAACATCCACGCTTTCAGTATATTAACCATTTTCCTTTCACCTCGTTTTATTTTTTTATATTTATTTTTTCTTCCTCTTCACTTCCACCCAACACTTTATCCACATCTTTTTTAAAGTCCTTCAATCTTTCTTTGAGTGCTAACATCTCTTTATAATTCAAAAACCAAATAAGCATATTATATACACTCCTGACTCTAAGCTTTTCTCTGTCTGTCAATTTAACTTTCATTTTGTACCTCCTACTTCACCAGGTGTCTTTAATTACAAAAAATGTGAAACCCCATAACACCACTCCCCCAACAAACATAGCCCAATATCTATTATCAGACCTCACAAACTCAAGGTCTTCACTGTTGATTAGTTTGTATCTCTTTTCAATGATTACTTCGTGTTGTGGTAAGACCTCTTCCAGTCCGTCTCTAATCTCTGGTGTTATTGTTGTTGTGTTCTTATAAGTGAATACACAAGCTGGTTCTCCGTTATTATTACTATAACGCACACTTTCAACATCATATTCTGGGAAATACTTATCTATCTTATCCTGACAAAGCTTCTGTTCATCCACATCACCACCGAAAAAGATAGGCAGCATCAATATAAGTCCAACAAAGAACATTATCAATACCCCAATCACCACACCGCGGAAGTAGGTTTTTTCTTGTTCCAGGTCATATTTGTTTTCAATTTTATCAATCTCTTTATCTTGTTCAACGATTGTTTTGTTCCTTTCCCTAGCTATCTTTTTCCAGTCTGTCTTTTTCTTAGTCTTTTTCATCTTTTAATCTCCCCCGTAATTAGATAATTAAATATGTACATGACAGCTACAGTCCAACCCAATGCACCAGCCCACATCCCTAAATACATCATCAACCCTGCCCCGAACCCACATAAAACTAAATCCATTGTAGTCATAAAGTATCCAAATTTACTAATTCCTCTTATCGCTTTCATCTTTGTTGTTCACCCCTGGTGTGTTAGTTCCGTTTATCACTTTAGTACATTCTATATCACACAAAACAATTTTGTCTGCTGTTATCATGTCTTGGCCTTTCAAATCTTCCATACATAAGCCCAGGCAGTTGTTAAAAAAATTACTTCTTGTTACATATCCTTCTATTTCACTTCTATCATAATCATGTATCGCAACAGACATACAACCACCTATACTTAATATGATTGCAACCCATATAAGCGCGCCAGGCAATTTCATTTTTGCTCATCTCCCCAATGGTCTTGTCTATCTCTTTCACAGCGGTCGCAGAGTTTTTGGTTCAGGTTATCCACCTTAACTCTTTTTCTACAACCCCTGCATATGATATATTTATCAAACCCTTCTATCTTTGGAAACACATGATTCTTTTTCGCCACCTTAATTTCCCCCTACCTTAATTATTTTTTCTTACTTAATTTTTTAAATACTCGCTTGGCTTCCTTTTTTTCAACCACGATGATGCGCCACCACCATTTGTCCTTGTCCATTAAGTTTTCTCCAATAACAACTTTTGGTACTGCTATAGATAATCTTGCACTTTTTTTCTTTGTTGCACCGTAACTTGGTCCATCCAAACATAATGGGAAGTTGCGTATCTTTTCCTCGTCACATTCCTCTATAAACTTTTCAAGTTTTACCATTTATAATCTCCTCTTATTTTTTCAACTCTCGCATTTTGTCTAGTCGCGTCGCAAACCGGCGGGTTTTTCTCGCGTTTCATCAAATCATCTCCGCATCAACGTCAGAATATGCTTTACTAATTTCCTCAGTATACCATTTTGGCTTTTTGAACATACCTTTAACAAATTCCTCATCATCCATATAATAGAACTCGTCTTTCTTCAGTTCCTCTTCTATCTTCATATAAGCTTGTCTGACAATCTTCCGTTCTTCTTCTTTTTGAAACAATGTAGGTTGTTTGAAGAACCACGCATTAATCATATGTAAGAAGTTCAAGTTGATGAAGTTTGTTACGAGTGTGATAAAGATATAGCTTTGGTTCTTATGTCGTGCCTTCATTAACCTGTTCCGTAAGTATATGTTAGTCCGTTTCTTATAACTATACTGGTCGAAATCTGCTGCGCCCTCGTCTATGAGAACTACAGCATTATTAGGTAGATGTTCAAGCCTGGTGACATTCTTTATCCATTTAGGCAATATGCTTGGTTTAGGGTGGTTATATATGTAAATGTCACGTTTCGCATTTTTATGCAATTCCAGTAAGTAATAACCCAGGCAAGTTTTACCTTTGCCCCGAGAACCGATAATGATTGCATGGTTACTCTCTTTAACTAATTTATCTATCCGTTCTTTTAACATTTAATAACCTCCTTCCGTCTTAACCTAAAGTAGGTGGTACAACTTATTTATATGTTTTTCGGTTTTATCTACTTTTATGCTGTCTTTGCTGTCTTAGACAATCCGGCGACCATCCACACTGCATACATACTTCCTTCATATGTTTCTTCCCACACTCTTTCCCAAAACAATAAGGGTGGTCTTTTTCTGCTAACATTTTAGTTTACCTCCTTTTCTTCAATCAATTCTGAAATCTCAGTATATAGTAAATTAGTTGCTTTAGTAATTATTGTTATCCCTCTACGAATTTCATCAATTCTTATTCTAAGGTCTTTGTTTATCATTTTAGTTTACCTCCTTTGTTTCCCCTGCTTTTAAAGGGAACTTAGTTTCACACAAACAATCATCTTACCTCACCCCCTTATACAAATAAAATGTTCTTCTGATATGTTATTAAAACAATCCCAACTACTCTTTTTGATTCTCCATTCAAACCCTTTATTCATTGGAATATCAACAGTAGTTTTCTCATCAATACATTGTTGATTCTTTACATTACAACCAGTTGCTGCGTCATAATCCCCTTCTATCTGTTGTATCATTGTTTTATCTTCAATTATAAACCCAAAAATTAATGCCCCACCTAATACAACCGCCACTATACTAATATATATCATAGTTTTTTCTTCCATCTTACTTCGCCTCATACCCTTCTTCCAAGTCTTTCTTCAATTCAACTATCATAGCTTCTGCTACGCCCAGTTCTGTGTGTACTATAGACCAATCATCAGTACAACCGCCAGCGAACATAAGCGCATCTATAATCTTACTTATCTTTTTCTTTATATCGTTGTCTTTCATTCTTTACTCAACTCCACAATCACTCGTTCAAGTTCAATAATCTTATTGACTAAATTGATTCGTTGTTTGTTCAGGAATACAATACGTTTGTTTTTCTTATTTAACAGTTGGCGTAACTTGTCGCCAGGGGATTCATCCTTCATTCTTCTCCACCTGTTATTATTGTTCTAGTTATGGTCGTTGAGCATTCACATTTCACTATTTCATCAACAACTGAAACGAAAGGTACAATAAACATTAACCAAACCCCCTTGCCACCCCATTTACTTGTTATTTTAGTACCACTCCACTCTTTGGTTTCTCCTTCTTTACACACATTATCACACGAATGTGAGAACTTAATATTTGCAGTAATTGCATTTGAAAGCATACTTAAGACTATAAATATAAACAAAAAAGCAGTATATTTTTTTATTTTCTTTTGCATTGTTTGTTTATCCATTATTCTTCACCTCGTTTATTCTTCAGCATTTGTATCACTTCAGCAACACAAACATTTTTCAGACCAGGACAATCATTCATTGCTTCATCTAACAATTTCTTAATCTTTTCTTGATTCCACGTTTCGCAACAATCAAATATATGGTCTGGGTAAGTATTACATAAATCCGGCCGGTCACTATCCCACACTTTACAATGATATTTACCATCCTTACGTTTCTCTAGTTGAGTGCACGGGAATTTGAATGTTGTTTGTTTTTTATTGCCACCTTGTTCAAACTGGAAAGGTGTGTCTTTCACTTTAATACGTTTATTGTCCATCCACATGAACCGTAGGGCATAGTCTAGGTTTTCTGTCGTTGTGAACACCTTACAGCACTTAGCACACCTTTGACAGTATTCAGACGTTACCAATGTTGCTTTATTTCCTTTCGATACCATTATTCTTCACCCCAATAATACTCCAACACATTCCTCTTTAAACTGTGGCATCTTACCTTTAACAAAACCTAGTTTCTTCTTTATTAACCAGATTTCCTTTTGGTCTTCTTTAGTTATTATCATTTGTGTTTTACTCGCCATTTTTTCATCCTCTTTGTATTCATTAAGCAATCTCCTTATAACTTCTCCGAATGTTTCCCAGTCACCGTTAGGTTTCTTGATTCTCCTTTCTTTGAGTAGAGTCCAAGTCCTACATTCTATTTTTATTGTTTTAGTTGTCATTTTCACCTTCCTTTGTTCTACAACAAGTATATGCTCTTTCCTTTGAAAAATGAATCTTATCACAATATGGGCAATACCAAATACCATCCATTATTGTTGACTTAACAGGCGTTATTGCCATTTTCACATCACCACCTCTGTCTTCCAATTTTTCCTACCAAAGTTGAACGTCGTCCAGTTCAGGTATTGTTTGATATCAAACTCAAAACAACCGATGAACGAGTTAACTATGATGATGTCTTCACCATCCTTAATCTCTGGTTCGATGATAATTTTCCCTTCAGTAGGTTTAACTATGTCTGGTTTGTACTCAGTCTTATCGGTAAATCTAATACCCACATATTTCAGTACCATTTCATCTTTGTCAATCTCGTTCAATCTATCCAAGACAAGCCCCCAGTCAACTGCATATATCGCGTACTGCAGCATAGTATCTGGCGACATCTTATCTTTGTTCACCGCGATGAAATTTTGCGTTATCGCTTTTCTTAGGTCCAGGTCTTGTTTATACATACGCTTGAACCCGACCATATCTATCTTAGCTTCTGCCATCGGCTTTTCGTCTGTTATTTCGATTTCCATGTTATTACCTCACCCTTCTAAATAATAGATAGCTATTATACTGAATGCTGTCCCTAGTGCTATACAATAGATAAAGAATAATGGTGTATCTAATGGTGTATATTTACCACCAATCCACCCCGCAGATATAAACAAAGAAAAGTAGATGAAGTTTATGACGGGGTGTGTCTCACTCATCTTCCACCATCTCTTCACAAATCTTCTGTTCAATCATATTATTGTAGCTTCGTATGATATCTCTTTCTTCTTTCAACCAAACATATTTTGTTTCTGCTTCTTCCCTACTTAATTTTCTTGTTGATTTCACACTCATTTTTCATTACCTCCTCCATTTCAATAGTTTCGTTATCCCTTGTTGCCCAGGTCCGCTATGCATAATATAAAAATGATGGCCAATTCCATCTTTGTCTTGATATTCTGCTACAGGCAAGACATCTACACAAGAAAAATCCTTCTTATCATGTTCAAACCTCTCCTTCACTTTATGTATTCCAAAAGTTATAACAAAATCACCTTTTTTTATTGAAGCATTCGATGAGTTCATCCTCACTTTTAATGTGTTGTTCTTAATGAATCCCTGCTTTTTAAGTTTATTAATTATTTGCTCCTGAGTTAAGTTCTTCTTCTTTACCATCTTATTTCATCCCCGCCTGTTTGTACATTGCTGTTTTTGTTGTATTCACAATCTTTTTAGTAAACCGTTTTGCTTTATCCAAAGATTCTGATTTACCTTCTATTGTTCCATATTTGTAATTCAAAGCAATAGTCCATTTACATTTCCCATTCTTTTGTAATGTGAGCCAAGCGTATACAGCTAGTGAACATCTATATTTATGCACTCCGTCAATTAAAACCCATTTAGGTTTATCATGTTTCATTTTCTACCTCCTCCTAGTTGATAACTTTGTCTTATGTGAGAAGTCTATACTCCAGTAAAACTATTTACCGCCACGCATAAAATAAATTAGTCACTAAATGTTCTTCGATATCAAACCCGTCACGTTGTAACTGTAGTTTTCTCATCCTAGTCATCTCTTCCTGTTCGTATATCCTTATTTCTTGTGGTTCTTTAAGCACTATTTGCATTTATTGTTCCTCCTTGTTTTGTTTATTTAAATCCGAATAGACATTTACCGTCTTTCCAATTCCAATTCCTACAATTATTTCGACAAACCCTACGGTTAATAGCCTGTATGCTTGATGATTTACAGCCGACAGTATCAACACCGTCTCTGTTCATACTTCCTGTGTTTCTATCCATTTTATCATTCATCCTCCTTATTTCGACAAACCCATCTTGAACTTCTTCTCTATCTCTCTCACGTAATGGTCTCTTTTAGTCCGTTTCACGTATCTTAATACCTTTTTTATATTAGAGTGTTGTAACTTATATAAATGTTTTAGGTATTTAAGCATACCAATGTCTTCCCCTCGTTGGTTATACAGGGTCAGGTCACGGTCAATCCTATCCCTATTATACTTACAAAGGAACTCCTTGGTCTCTAACCGATGTATCATCCTAGCCTTTGTCCATTTCATCTTTTCTCTTTTTTGTTAAGGTCATCCAATTCAGATTCAGCATTGGCTTTGTTTTGGAATTGTTTACTACGAAAATCTCCTTTTTGATTTTGAATTACCCAATACAACTGTTCTTCAGCAGATTGTCCTGCAACCAAATAAAACTCTTTTTGATTATTGATTTTCCCCATCCTCATTCACCTCTATTCTTCTTTTTCCTTTATGTCGTTGTTAGGTATATTAACTTCTGCTGTAGCTTCACAATCTTTACATATAAGAATTGCATACTGTGAGTCATCAGCCATAGTTCCAAAATCTTCTGATACTTTCCAATCATGGTATCCTCTCTCTTCACAAACTTTATCATTCATTCTTTTGCCTCCTCAATAATTACATCCACCTTCAAATTCTTCTTCTCCTTCTCCGGTATCAATCTTCAATGTCCAATGATATGTGTCACCATGTTGCCCATATTTCAAAGCTAGTTTCCACATATCTTGTTGTAATTCTTGGTATTTTTCTTCTTTCATCTTTGTTCACCACCAAATTCTCAATTTAAAAAAAGCTATATGGT
>Ga0222658_1001245_pt1 | contig 11539 bp, 23 predicted proteins | sample AntAcemetagen476_FD_179830 | JGI IMG/M metagenome (GOLD analysis project Ga0222658, IMG submission 179830) | Saline water microbial communities from Ace Lake, Antarctica - #476 | ecosystem: Environmental > Aquatic > Non-marine Saline and Alkaline > Saline | place: Antarctica: Ace Lake... | reverse complement strand
CGAGGTTGGAGATGCTACTCCAGACACAGTGCACGACCAGATTATATTGTCGGGTGAAGATGGTGATGGTTCAAATTTAGGTGAGTCTTGGGAAGAGCAACCAGATGGGTCTTATAATAAAAATTTTGGGATTGATTGGAAGGAGAAGGTTTGTATAGATGTTTATTTAGAGCGACCAGGAGATGAGCAAGCAGATACTGGTATCACTTCAAATAATGCAAGTGGAGCAGATAATGATATAAATGAAAATACTGGTATACCCGTTTCCAATCCTACAGATGGAAGTTATTCTTCCAGTATAGATGGAGGAGTGTCTGATAGGTCTAATGGTGAAAGATTTGTAGGAGCGTCTTATACGGGATTAAGAAGTTTTGATAATGTAGATAAAGTTATACACGATTCACTCTATGTTCCAGATAGTGTAGATTTAACAGACCCAGATAGTACTTACGATGACCAAAAAATAGGAGACGTTGTTGTAGCAGGACCAGGAGATTTCTTAAGTTATAATATTAGAGCAACGTCTATAGATTTGAATATGAGTGAACCAAGTTTTATGGTATTTGAAGAGTATGCTAAATATGATGAAGCAGGAGTTTATGAAATAGGAGATTGGTGTTATGGTATTTTGATTAATGCAGGTTACTCTCCTAAGACAGTTTTTTCAGGAACAATAGTTTCTAAAAAAAGAATACTGAGTGAAGGACAGCAGTTTATAAAATATGAAGCGACAGGTCCAATTCAAAGGTTAGCGGATTTGGGATTCGCTTTTCAAGTTGGATTTGAGGATAAGACAATACGAGAAGTAGCTGAGCTTGTTACAGGTTGGATACCTCACGCCATTGTTTCTTATACAAGTAATATTAGCACACTACCTAATACAACGGTTCCAGATATTGATTGGTCAACGATAAATTACAAAAGAGCTTTAGATATGTTGATGGATTTGTCAGGTCATTATGGTTACTATATAGACCATTTAAGAATATTACATTTTTATGATTTGAAAAACTTAACAGCAAAGACGATTGTTATACCAGCAGAAGGCGCAGCAATTTCAGATAGCTATAATGTATTATCTAAAGATTTGAATAAAGATGTTACACAAGCAAGAACAAGATGTTTAGCAATAGGAGATTATCCAGAAATAGAAACGACAGAATTTATTCCTGTGATAGCTCAAAGTGCTGTTGCGTCAGCAACGCCACCTTATGCTTATATGGTAGGAACGAATGCGGCAACTCCAGAACAAGAAAATATTTGGGGTATTTATATAGTTGTTTTAAGTCACGGAAATATTCAAAATCAATTGTTGAGTGATGATGAAAAGGCTATAGAGGTTCAAGCATCTTACAAGCAGTATCAATTTTCAGGTATTCAAATTATGCCAGGTTGGAGAGACCCTTTAAGTAATCCTTATAACTTTGTAACAAAGGATGTGTATGCAGGATTTTATATTAAGGCGTATAAAGATTGTGTGGATGCTTTCAGAGTAACTTATGTATATAAAAGTAGTGTTCCAATTCAAGCAGATACTGGTTGGATGGGAACAGCGTACAGTGCGTACGGTGTTCAGAATACTATGCTTCTTTCAGATAATCGTTTTAAGAAACAAATATCACATGGTGAGGTTATTAGAGACGACTCAGCTGATTTATTACAACACGCTAAGCAACAAATACAACCATATAGAGATTGGAAGTTAGGTGGAACAGTTGTATTGGATGGAATACAAAGAGAATTTGAAATAGGACATTGTGTAAACTTTTCAGGCACGACAGAAGACTGGTCAGCAATCAATGCTTTTATTCAAACTATAGTTTATGATTTTGTAAATAAGACAACAACATTAGAATTGACGAATAATTATTACGCTGGGACTGGTATCATTGACCCGAATGTTGCTGACAAGTATAAGGTGATAAAGGATTCAGAAGAAGTACAACGTATTATAAATCGATTGAATACGTTAGAGGAGAGAACACGGTCATTTTAAAAATTGTATAAACCCAACCGAAGAGCTTCATTTTGTAACCCAATTTGAGGCTCTTTTTTTGTTCCAAGGGCTTAAAAGAGTACTACTTAGAACTCCTTAAAAAAGAGTAGGCGCAATTTTAAGCTGTTGACTTTCCTTCAAAATGATAGATACTTATAGTAGAGGAAGGAAGGTGCAAAATGAAGAAATCACAAGCAATAAAAAAGATACAAATAGCCATTGATAAGGTTATAGACCTAAGTGCTTATGAAAAAGTTTCTGAATTTAATTATACTCGTGAAAGAGTATTAGATGGATTGCGAGATATTGAAAGAACATTAAATAAATAAAGAGGAGGTTGAAATGACGAACATAAAGAGGTTTAAAACGAAAGAAGAATTCAAGAAGTTAGGTGGAAGAGAGCAGCTAAAATATTTGGATTATTTAGATAGGTTAAGTGTTCAAGATGAAGAAGCATCTAAGAAGTTTGACGAGTTTTATGAGTATACACTCAGCAGAGTTATTGATTAAGTAACCGTTGACTTTCTCCACTTTATGATAGATACTTATAGTGGGAGAGGAAAGGTGATTAAGATGAAGAACAGTGGCATAATAAAAATATACAAAAATAAGCAAGTAAGATTATATAAGGTAGATGGACTTCGAACTGTAACAAAAAAATTGAAGAATGGCAAAGAATTTAAAGCAATCGAACCTAACCTAATTGAGTTGGTGTTAGGTTAAAAGCGGAGGTTTAAAATGAAGATTACAGCGAAAGAAAGAAAAGCAGTAAGAGAGACTTTTAGGTTAATAGAAGAGGCAGGATTAGTAGAGAAAGCTGCTGATAAAGAAGCTGCCAAAAGATTTGGAATACCATATGACAGACTGAAAGAAGTTGCTGACTACATTAGTGAAAGCAGACTTTATACAGATAATGGCAAGACGATGGTAAGGAGATAGCAATTATGTATGGCATATTTGACCCAATAGAAGATTGTGAATTAGAGCGGGAAATAAAAAAGCGCAATGAAAATTTAAATGCTACAAGACCAGACCATCCAGATGACCCAGCTGGTCTTTAGGAGAAGAGATGGGTAGAAAACCGATAGTGGATTTAGCCGAAGTAACATCCAGAAGAGACGCTGGAGATACTATATTTACTAAAGGAGCTACTTATGAAGTTATCAATGATAAGGGCTATCTTAAATTAAGACTTTCAGATGGTACAATATCTAAAACGAAAATAAAGATGGATGATTATTATAAAAGATATCGAGGTAAAAAAGCAATGCAGGGTTGGGAAGAGGAATATCTTTCAAGTGGTAAATGGTTAGAGTTTTTTGCTCAGATGAGTGTAGATGAATATTGTAGTAAGGTTTGGACATTTAATAAATCTGTAACAGTGCATCCAGTTTTAGATTTAATAATAAATGCCTATAAAGCTCAGGAGATAGATGTTAGTGGTATAGAGGAGCTTCAAAGAAGAATTCAAAATAAAGGAGCTTATGATGTATAAACTTACATATTTGAAAAATAATGAGTGGAAGCAAATAGTGATTGAAGGAGAAGGAAAATTAAGGCAAACACTCAATAAGCTACTATCGGATTTAGAAGTAAAGAAAATTTATTATGAGCTTCTACCTTAAGGAGGATAAGATGGAAAACGAGAGATTTGAAGATATGATGAATAACGAGTTTGAAGATAAGACAACTAACGAGAGATTTGAAGCCAGGGATGTAGCAAACTTAGCAGACGTTCTTATAAAAGATACAATTATTCAAACCTGTAAGAAGGCAGGCATAGAAGGAGCAGAAATGTTATTCAAAAGAAATTATAAAGGAAAGACTTTGCAGAAGATTATGTATTATTTTGATGACTTAATAGGGAGGTCTTATGGCAAAGGTAATCATCACTCTCAAGGGCGGAAGAAAGATTGAGTTTGACCCAGAGTTTTACAACGAGTTGAAAATCGTTGGTAGACTCAAAGCTGAGGGTAAAGAAATAAAAAGCACTAAGTATATAAAGTAAGATACATCAAATGGGGTGAATAATAATGAATAAAAAGATTAGAGAATCATTTAGACAGAAGTTTTGCAGAGGTTGTCCACGTGACTGTGTGACAGCAATAGATGTAGATGAATGCATGTTAGCATATAAGGATTTTATAAAGGATTATAATGAGGAAGCAAAGAGAGGTAATATATGAAAAGTAATTATAGGATGATAAATAAGTTAAAAAAGGATGTTCTCAATTGCAAATACAGTAATAAAAGAGATTATTGTGTTGATTGCGAAAGAAGAATATCGGCAATCGTAACACTAACAAAGAGAGAATTGAGTACAAAATGAATTGGATGAGTATATAATAATAGTAGGATAAACTCTACGGAGGATAGGATGAGTAATCAAGTAATACCATACAAACTAAATACACCTATAGATGACCGAACGGATAAGTGGCTTGAAGGTGAGTATAAGTATTATAGAGGTAGCTCTTTAAATCACCTTGAGCGTTTACATAGTGGTGGTTCGATTACAGGCAAGACTTATAATCGAATTCGAAAAGAAAAGAAACGTAAAAAGAGGAGGTAGCAAATGGGTATTGATATTAAGTTAGACGAAGAAAAGTTGAAGAAAATTTTGAAAGATTCAAAACCAATTTTTGCGATAATAGATGAGATTGGTGGAGAGATGAGAGAGCCAACAGGTTTGAACATCGAGTATTATTATACAAGTTTAGATAAGTTGTCAGGTTGTTATACTTATCTATCACCTTTGTATAAGAAACTTGCAGCAGTAAAGACCAATAATGAGGTAGGTAAGTATGTGGCACTTCGAAAGGCTTCTGAGGATGATGAGAAGAAGTTTGTAAGCACAGCAGCTGATAGGGAGTCCTCTCACGAAGTTAAGGATATTCGTCTTGTTAGAAATATTGTAGAGGGATATCTTTTAGCAACAGAGAATAGTATTAACACCTGTAAGAAACATATAGGTGGATACGAGAAAGAGCATACAGTATCAAAGTAGGAGCACAATAATGAAAACAAAACGTAGAGTATTAAAACGTAAAAAGAGAAGTCGACCTTTAAAAGAAGATAAGCTGACTCCTTTAGTAGTAGAATATAGACGCACTAAAGATGAGGATGCTCTACGTCAATTGCTGAAAGAATCAGAAAATTTAATCTATATGGTTATGAAATGGTATCATATGGAATACTTTCCGAAGATGGATTACTATGGTTTAGTGCAAACGTGTAAAGGAGAAATTCTTTTTAGAGCAATAAAGGGTTTTAAGATATCTAAAGGAACACGTTTCTCTACATATTATGTTTGGAAGCTGAAAAGTTTTATTCATTATAAGCACGATTGTTTTTTAAGGAGGAAGAAGTTACTTGAACACCTTTCATTACAGCAAGTGATTTATGATAATGGAGAATCGACTCCTATCACAATGGAAGATATATTGACTAAGTCTCATTCAAATACGAGAGCTCGAACAACAGCTGAGTTACATAAAATATTTAATATAAAATAAAGGAGGCAGAAGATGGTAGACAAGAAGGCATTATTTACAGCTGATATTGTTGTAGATGTAAAGAAGGACGAGATAGTAAAGGATAGATACGGTCTTGGTCTTTGTGGTAGTTTAGCGGATGGAAACTATCACGTAAAGAAGGTAGGAGACTACGTATATTTTACGAGGATAAGATAGGTTTCAGTATATAATAAGAGTGAAGAGATAAAATATGAAAAAAATAAAAAGTCTGGGTGAAGTTATAAAACAGCTTCGTCCGCTACTCCCACAATACTTAGAGGACTCTGAGTTAAACTTCTTGTCTAAGAAGGATAACTTTCAATGTCCAAACTATAGAAATCACGATAAGACTTCTGATGATAAACCCTCCTGTGGTTTTCTTCCAGATAATACTTACGAAAAATTTCATTGTTTTTCTTGTGGAGCAGTAGGAACAATTTTTGATGCTGTTCATTTATTAGAAGATAAGGAAGTTACAGGATTAAGTTTTTATAAGGTAGTAACTTATTTAGCAGATAAATATAAGGTAGCATATGAGACAGAAGAGCCAACAGAGGAAGAAAAGCAATTTGATATGGTGCAAAATTTCTTATTGAAAATCATAGAGAGTGGTAATAAGTATTTGATGGAAAAGAAACCTAAGAAGGCTTTGACATATCTTAAAAAGAGAGATTGGATAAAAGGTGTTAAGAAATTTCAATTAGGATATCTACCAAAAGGAAAACAAACAAAGCAGTTTTTTATTAGCGCTTTTAAAAAACATCCTGAGTTAAAAAATCTAATACATATTTCAGATGAACAAGTTGTTGATAGATTAATTATTCCTGTTAGAAGTAAGCACGGAACGATTATAGGAATTATACATAGAGCTCTTTCAAAAGAAGATAAACGTGAAAAGTATATGAAGCACTTTATAACAGGAGCAGCAGAAAAGGGTGTAGTGTTTAATTTAAAAGACGCTCATTCAAAATTATATATTGTTGAAGGAGCAAGCAGTGTATTGACTCTTTATGCAAAAGGAATAAAAAACGTAGTAGCGATTTTAGGAACAGCATTCAATGAATACAAATATAAAAGGTTGTTAAGAAATCGAGTGAGTGAAATAATATTTTGTTTAGATGGTGATAGTGCTGGGCAACAAGGATTACAGAAAGCTATTAAGGTGGTTGAAGATAAGCCAGATTTAAGAGTGTATGTAAAGATATTACCCGAGAACAAAGACCCAGATGATGTTGTTACAGAAGGAGTGGATAAGTTTAAAAAGATTGCTGAGGATAGCTTATTTAAGTATCAAGTAAATCGTTTAAAAGAAAATGACGTTCCAGAAATCAGACAATCTATTTATAAATTAATATTAGCAACAAGCGATAGTATTTTACGAGACAGAATGATAAAGTTTTTTACACGTGAATTGAAGACACAAAAATCAGCTTTGTTAAATGAGCTTAAAAAGTATGAAAGTAAAACCACCCTACCTTCTGACATCACAATAGCAGAGATAGAATTAGAAAGAGAAAGTCTTAAAGGTGAATTGGAGAAGTTTGAAGAGAGGGCTTGGAGAACAGATAGGTTGTTAGGAATTACAACTGGTTTTCCTATCTTAGATGATAAGTTAGATGGTCTGCAAGATGGCTTACACGAAGTTGGTGGTATATGGAATATAGGTAAGAGCGCCTTTTTATTATCATTAGCGTTAAATGTTTTGAAAAATTCTGACAGCACTCATGTTTTATATTTCACTTTGGATGACCCAATACAAACTAAAACATTACCAAGAGCAGTAGCCAATTTAAGCTGCATACCTATAAATGTGGCTGCTAATCCTTATTGGAGAATTCAAAAGAATGAAACGTTGAAGGAGATAGAACGAGTTGAGTTAGCAGAAAAAAGAGAAGCAGCTTTGAAATTGTTAGGTGAGATATCGTCAAGGTTTTCTTTGAAAGATTCTTCTCACGGTTATCAATTAGACTTCGTAGAGAAGATGATAAAGATACAAAAGATAATTGCTGGCGATAAAAAACTTGTGGTGTTTATAGATTTTTTACATATGATAAGTGTAGGAAAAGCCTACATCGATTCCATAGAAGCTTTAACAAAGATAGCTCAGCAATTAAAACATTTTTCAGGATTGTATAATATACCTGTAGTAACAACTGTTGAAGGAACAAAAGCAATAGGTTCAACTGAAATGAAGGATAAACATATTAAAGGTTCTGTTTCATTACAGTTTGGAGCCGATACCATAATAATATTAACATCGGATTTCTACGACAATCCAAAATCAGAAATGTATTTTACAGATGATGAAGGTAATGCTAAACCAGTAGTCAAAGTCACAGTATCGAAAAATAAGATTAGTGGATTTAAAGGAGCGCTGTATTATAAATTTTATCCTGAGATTAGTAAGTTTGAAGAGTGTAGTGAAGAAGACCAAAAGAAATATAGGAAAGGTTATTAAAAGAGGAGGTATGAGATGGGAAAACAATATGTATATGGTCAAGTAACAGCTTTAGAGGAAGAGAAGTATGGAAGTTGGGCAATGATAGAAAGAGAGCTTGCCTATTTAAGAAAAACCTTGTGGGAGCGTTTAAAGGGAGGACTTCCTCCATTGTATTTAAAAACAGCTAATAAGATTGTAAGAACAAAGTTTACAGAAGAGAGGATGGTAAAGCTTACTAAAAAGATATTTTATCCTGAGATTATAAGAATTTATGGTGAAGAGGGATTTAATAAGTGGAGGGAAATAAATGGATAAATTATATTATACTTGGAAACAATTTGATAAGGATGTTAAAAAGATAATGAAGTTAATAGATTTTACTAATTATTCAAGCCTTGCTCCTGTAGCCTTTGGAGGATTAATATTGGGAACAAAACTCAAGAATACAACAAAACTTTCTACAAGAATTATATTTGCAAGTAGTTATAAAGGATACAAAAAAACAGCACTAAAAATTAAAACGGGAGATTTAGATAAGTTAAAGTCAAAAGTCTTAATAGTGGATGATATTGTAGACACAGGTTCAACAGTATTATACATTACTCATTATTTAGACACAAAAAAAATAAAGTATGACACTCTTACATTATTTTATAAAGGGCATTCGGTGTATAAACCTACGTGGTATTTACACAAGGCACCGAACCATACTTGGATTATTATGCCTTGGGAGAAAAAATGACACTACCTTTATTTATGAGGATACTGGATATATTAGCAGCAGCTGGAACAATTCTATGTTTAAACTTAGTTATGAAAACTTATAAGGCTTGGTTCTGGTATATATTTGCCAGCATAATGTTTACAGCAGTTTGTTGGTATAGTGGTTTAGTCGGACAAACAGTAATGGGATTTGTTTTAATAGGAACGGGAATTCGGAATTTTACAGTTGGAAGGAGAAAGTTTTATGCAAAAGAAAAAGGATAGCTTACCAGATATTCAAAGAACAAAAGACAGAAGAGGCATAAGTATTAATCGTGTTGGAGTTGAGAACATAGACTTCCCATTATTGATAGCCACAAAGGATAAAAGAGAAGTTTTGGTGTATGCTAAGGTAGATTTATTTAGCTCGCTTAAACATGGAGTTAAGGGAACCAATATGTCAAGGTTTATTGAGACATTAATGAAGTATAGATATGATGTAATGAATAAAGAAAACCTCGAACATTTTTTAAGAGCTTTGAAAAAGAAGTTAGGAAACGTGAAGGATGTTTATACGAGAATTAATTTTAAATATTTTATAAAGAAGACTTCTCCTATAAGTAAAAAAGAAAGTGTTATGTCTTACGATTGCACTTTTGAGTGTAAGCTAAGTAAAAGATTTCATTTTAAGCTGAAGACAAAAGTTTTAACAACATCTAATTGTCCTTGTTCAAAAGAAATATCTAAGTATGGAGCTCACGGACAAAGAAGTAGGTCAACAGTAACAGTTGAGCCTATGAAAGGAACAAAGGTGTGGATAGAGGATATAATAGAGATAGTAGAGAATGCTGGAAGTTGTGAAGTGTATCCCCTATTAAAAAGAACGGATGAAAAATATGTTACAGAAAAGGCATATATGAATCCGAAGTTTGTTGAGGACACAGCAAGAGACATAGCTGTAGCACTTCAACAATTAAAAACTATTAGATGGTTTAGAGTTAAAGTATGTAATGAGGAATCGATTCATCCACACGATGCAGTTTGTTATGTTGAAAGGCATAAGAAGGGTAAGAGGTGGAGAAAGTATTCTGGTAGTTTGAGAAAGATAACCTAAGGAGAGTTATGAAGAAAGTATTTATAGAAGTTCAAACTCAATTTGAGGCAACACATAGATATCCAGAAGCTCCCGAACAGGTGGCTCATCTTAGAAATACGCATCGACATACATTTATAATTACGGCTCAGATAGAAGTTAAAGGTTTGAATAGAGAATTAGAATTCTATATGGTAAAGGATTATTTGGATGATGTCGCACATAACGTTTTAAGTTTAAGTAGTAAGTCGTGTGAAATGATAGGAGATGATATTTATAATGCTCTATCTCAAAAATATGGTAGAAATAGAGAGATGATAATTAAAGTGAGTGAGGATAATCAACGAAGCTCTATAAGTTATTATGAAGCTGCTTCTAAAACAAATTGTATTGTAGTAGTAGGAAGAATTGGTTCAGGTAAGACTGTTATTAGTAAGGAGCTTGCTAAGAGATTAAACTACAAGTTTATAGAAGTGAGTGATATAGTAAAGGAGATGACTGGAAGAGGAAGAGACACTATTCGCTTAAACAAGTTAACAGGACAGGAAGTGGCAGATAAACTTATAACAGAAATAAATGATAATTACGATTATATAATCTCAGGCGTTCGCCAAGTAGAAATTTTAGAAGCATTAGAAGTATATTACAATGTAGTTTTGGTTAAGTTAGACCTCAGAGAAGATATAAGAATTAAACGAGTGAATATTAGAGAAGATTGCTCTCTTGAAAAATTAAGAGAGTCAGATGCTTTAGATAGCAAGTTAGGATTAGATAAACTAATGAGAGAAAGTAGTATAGTGTTGTATGGAGACAGCTCTTTAAAGGATAATGTTAGATTTATATTGGATGATTTAAAGGAGGTTTTATAGCAATGAAGAAAATAAGATTTATAGAGCTATTTGCAGGAATAGGAGGGTTTAGATATGGACTCGAGAAAGCGTCGAAAGGATTCAAATGTATATGGGCAAACGAAATCAATAAACACGCCTGTCAAATCTACCGGAAGAATTTTGGGAAGAGGGAGCTCCAAGAAGGAGATATCAAAAAAATTAAAGCAAAAGATATTCCAGACCACGACTTACTCACAGCAGGTTTTCCTTGTCAGACATTTAGTACTCAAGGTAAAAGACTTGGATTTAAGGACACCAGAGGCACTTTGTTTTTTGATGTCGCAAGGATTATTAAAGCAAAAAGACCGAAGTATATATTACTTGAAAATGTTAAAGGGTTGCTTTCTCACGACAAAGGTAAAACTTTTAAAGTTATCGTGTCCACGCTTACAGAGCTGGGGTATGATATTCAATGGCAAATGCTTAACAGCAAGTATTTTGGGGTTCCGCAGAGTAGGGAGAGAGTCTATATTATTGGATATTTTAGAGGAAAGGGTGAACAAAAAATATTACCACTCTAAGAAGACTTTAAAGCGTTTTGAGCTTTATACAAGGGGGGTAACATTATCTGGACGACAAATAGCTATTATGAAGATTCCATTAAAAACGGAAAACGATATTGCAGGGACGTTAATAACGAGTTATTGTGGGAGTAGTGGACGAGAGAGTTGTTTTATAAAGAGAATTAGTAACTTACCACTACCAGAGCAAGTAGGTTTAATAAGAAGGTTTACTCCATTAGAGTGTGAGCGCTTGCAAGGTTTTTCAGATAATTGGACTGAAGGTTTAAGTGAAAGACAAAGATATATATGTTTAGGAAATGCGGTTACAACTAATGTGATAACTAAGATAGGACAAAAATTATGGACATCTTTACAAAGGAAAAAAGAAGTCAAATAATGT
>Ga0222658_1001244_pt1 | contig 11548 bp, 28 predicted proteins | sample AntAcemetagen476_FD_179830 | JGI IMG/M metagenome (GOLD analysis project Ga0222658, IMG submission 179830) | Saline water microbial communities from Ace Lake, Antarctica - #476 | ecosystem: Environmental > Aquatic > Non-marine Saline and Alkaline > Saline | place: Antarctica: Ace Lake... | reverse complement strand
TTTTTTATTGCGATCTCCTTTGTAGAAGAGTTCCTTAAGCAGTTCAATGGTAAATATCATTGCTAAAGGGGCGTTTTGTTCATCAATTTTTTTCGATACCCACTCACAAATTGCAAGTAGACAAGGAATGTTTTTCAATAAAGGATTGCCATTGTCTCCGCCTCTTTTCATGTTTGACCTCCTTGTTGGTTAATAGCTTCTTTCAGTTTAATCTGCCAATTCATTCCATTTGCTTCATTATTTAACATCTCTTTATTATATTCAATTTCTTTTTTAACTTCTTCTAGCATTTCTTTTAAGTGAGTTGTAGTTCTCTTATCCCAGTCAAACTTTAGTCTTTCTGTTAACATATCCTCCATTATTTCTAGCTTTTGGCTGTTCATTTGTTTGTTTATTTGATTAAAGCAAAGTTGGCTAGATATTCATCTGGGGCATCATCATTAAAAGTGTATATTCCTCCCCAGTGGCTATTTTCTTTTTCTATGTCTCCAGCGTTAAACCATTCTAACTCAGAGCCTTTTTTAAATGTTTTGACCCAGTTTTCGTCTCTGTAAGGTTTGCAAAGCTTATTGTTGTACCAGTCAATTAATTCTTATTTGTCTTTAGAAAACTTTACGCTGATGATGTTTTCTACATTTGATGAACGCATATCGTTTAACACTAATGCATATTTCATTTTATTAATTTATTGCTTAAAGACCTACTTCTTTTATCACACCTCTTAAACTAGGTTTACAAACTCTCTTTCGGGGGATACCGTTTGACTTGTACCCCCTCCCAGAGCGGATCGTATCTAACCGAGCTTTCACAAAGTTAGCGTTCTCTTGTCTCTTCTGTATGTGTCTCACTTACTCAATGAGCGGTACAAGGTTCAAACTTGTAGGTGTTATATCTTGGTAGCTTAACCTCAAACACACGGATTATTATCAATACTTAGCTAACAGTATTGGTTACGGCTCACAGTCCGCCAACCGCTCAGTGAGTAAATGATGTTAATGAACTAATCTCTCTCCTCTAACTCACTCTCTACTTCAAAATACCTTCTATTCCAACTCTTACTTTCCTTTTGTTCTTCGTGCAATTCTCTATCAGACATCTTTGATACTTCTTTTTCCATAATCGCTTTTACTAGTTAATCATCTTTCTTAATTCTTCTAATATACTTACTCCCTTAACACACTCTTTTAACTCTCCTTTTGTTTTCCGTATAGTAGAGAGAGCGTTTTCTAGGTTCTTTGCTTTCTTTACTACGGTTTTGTTGGCGATGGTGAATGTTAGGATAATCATTTTGTTGGGTTAATTGTTAAAAAAAATGAGAACAATGGTAACCCCATCACGAGGAACAGTATCATAAATATATCGAACGATTTTTCGCAGGACAATGCGAACACCGACAATACAACAACCAAAACTAATATTAAACTCTTGATTCCTTTTTCTACCTCGTTCATTTTTTTGTTTTATTTTTTAAAAACTGTTTTTGTTTCAAGAAATATACCAACATTACTTTTATTATTTTCTATTCCCTTATAACTCCATATCTCAGTTAACCCCTCAATATCCTTTTTTGCCTTTTCAATAAACTTATTTAACTGCCTTCCGTTAAATCTGAAATACTTTATGTTGTTGTTTTTATCTTCTACTGCTACTTTCACACTTTTGTTTTATTATTTAAACTCTATCTGGGTACTGGTCTCCCCATTCTTCGTAACACCCCGTACATCTCCCATACTCTTTTATAAATTCTATATCTTCGTAATTGTCATCTCCTTTATATTCCTCCCCACATAATTCACAAGTTACTTTCTCAGCTTTACCTTCTTTCTCCGCTTCTTCTGCTAAAGAATCCATCCATTCTTCATATTTATCATCAAAGCTTTTCATACTTTTTTTTATTATTTACCAATAGCTTATAACTCCGAGGGGGGGCAAGGATTTCCTCTTATATTTGACCGAAGCCAAACAAGATATAGTCACCTTGCATAATTATTGTGTGCCAGTACAGCCCTCCACAATAATCTACTGTTCTATAACCCTATGCCTGCTGTTCTGACAAGGTTAGGGTTTGTCCTAGCGTCTACCTATTCCGCCACCCCACAACTCTATAAGCTATTGTTAATGTTCTTTTTAGATTAGCGGTCTTATATACTGTCCGCAGTTGAAACAATTAACCGCACCTTTTGAACATATCGACAACTCTCCTCCACAATGTTTGCATTTTTCTAGTTTCATATCATCTTTCTTAATTCTTCTAATATACTCACTCCCTTAACACACTCTTTTAACTCTCCTCATCGAGGGGGGCAAGCGAACCCGCCCCCTCCCAACTTGGTATAACCTCCAACCGAGCCGAAACTAAATTGGCGTTACATTTTATTTTCTTTTCTGTATTGCCTTTAACCAAACGGAATATCTTCAATTTTTATTTCATCCTTTTCCTTTTCAATTATTGGAATATCCTCAATAATAGGAATATCCAATTCAACTTGCGTTTCCTTATCAATATCAATCACTGGTAATTCTTCTTTAATAGGTGCCTCAATTTTAGCTCCTTCTATTTCTGTCTTATTGAATAGCTTGCTCCTGTTATAGAAATCCAATTCTAATTTCTTCTGAATTTCTAAAGATTTTTTAAGTTCATCCATGGTCAACTGATCACCTTTTCTAAATTTGAAAGCGAATACAGGGAACTGAAGCTTATTACCTTTCCAATCATCTGTTATCTCAATTGAATCAAAGATAGTCCAACCAGTGCTCATAAATTCATTCTCAAGACGATTGAAAGATTTTTGATATTCGAAATACTGAGATCTAGAAGTTCCTTTGAAAACAACTTTAGAAAGTTCTTCTTGGTCCAAGTCAGTAGAGATATACATTGCATGATTCAAGTCAAGATATTTATCTGAACTGTACTCTCCTTTAATCGCATATTTCTCATTAACTTCTTTATAATTTCCAGTGAAAACAGTAGTAAATCCTTCACCAATCTTTTCTTTGATGTTGATTTTTTCGTTTTCATCATAACTATCAAACTCATCACTAACATAATAAGGTACCCCAGCATCAACATGTTTCTTTTTGGTTCTTAGAAACATTCTAATTTTAATAACATTAGCCTTAAAAGGAATATCTAGTTTTTTATTGTTATAACCAGAATCGCTTTTAATGCTCACCATTATGTCACCTCCTACAAACTCAGACTCATTTTTCTTGCTAGGATTAACGTTAAACACAGTTATCTGTGGCATCATTTTGTAGCCACTTGTGCTTTCTCCAGCATTGGTTGCAATTTCTTGCTTCATTTTTGCTAATTCTTCTTTCTCTTTTTCAACGTCTAATACTTTTTCCATTTTTTTATGATTATTGTTTAAGTTTTTTTAATGGTGTTAATGCTTTTTTAATTTGCGACCTTTCTTCTTTAAGTTTTTCAATAGTTTTTTCCATTGCAGGTATTTTTTCATCTAACTTTTTAAGAACTTTCACATACTTTCTTCTATCTTCACGATTTAAAACATATTTTTCCATTAGATTATTTTAATTTTTAGGTCTAATTTATTTACTTTAGCTGCAAATGTTTGCTTTCGTATCTCAGGCAATTTATCTATTATCTCAGCATTGTCAATAAAATATGTTTTTATCTTATCTCCACAGAGCTGATCAATTATCTTAGAGATACAAATATCAATCTTAGTTTTCTCCCCCAAAGACATCTTCGAGTATTCCTTCCCCTCTGAGAATACTTGGAAAACTTCTTTGTAGTGCATTTCATTTTTAAGTATCTGGAGAGTTTCAATCTTTGAATTAGGAATGTACTTATTGAATAGGGTTAAAATAGGGTCCAACTTAATTCTCATCTCCTCAGAACGAATACCATGAGGTGAGAATATCTTAATCAACTTAGTCAAGTCATCCAATGACTTAATTAATATTGCATTCTGTTTATTCAAAGCTTCAACTTTAGCTACTCTATTCGATTCTAATTTTTTGGTTTGTTCTATATTGTTTTTCTTAATTTTTAGTGCTGTTATTTTTACTCTCAATTTTTCTTCCTTATCGATGTCGATTATTATCTGTTTAGATGGCTTAATAACTTCATCGACATCAGTTATTTGATGTTTCAATAAAGAAACTTCTTGCTTATTTTTCTCGTTTTTTAAATAATCACTTGTTTTATCTTCGTATTCTTTGGAAACTCTGTTGATTTCTGCCTCTATTTTTTTAGCTTCCTTACTATTCTTATCATTAATTTTACTGATTTTATCTTGATGCTTAACACCAACATGTTGAAAGCATACAGGGCATTTTCCTTCAGGTAACTCAATGATTGTTTTAATCTCATTTCTTTTTTCTAATATATTATTAAGTTTTCTATCGTCTGGTTTCCTTAGGTTTTCAATTATTACGATACTTTCTATTTTCCTTTTGATTAATTCGTTTTTCTTCTTTATTTCATTGTTTCTTATTAATCTGTTATTGTAATTTTCCCATTCTATAGCTGATTTCGTTACTTCTTCTTGATTTTCAGCCAGTTCTTTATACTCTTTTTCCAGGGCATCTAGATTAGGCTGGTTAAAATGTCCTTGCTCAATAGGCGTTGAGTCTTCAATTATAACATTATTATCATTTAACTTACTACTCCTAGATGCTTTTATTTGAAGTAAGCTTTTATGAGTCTTGTCTAAATCTTCAAATGATAATTGGTTCTCTTTAATTAGCCTGTCTCCTTCCTTTCCTGCAAGTTTATCAAAGATTACCTTCTTGTCTACATCTTTAGTATTGTTTAAAATAAACTCTCGCTTATTCTTATCGGGTAAGGACATAAAATATCTAACATTAAACACATTTTGGAAAAGATCGAATGAAGGGAGGATAAAATCCATATCTCTTTGGGTTACAATAGAATCTTCTTCTGACTGAGAACCATCAAGTAGCCTTAGAACTGTAGTTTTTTGACTTCTTTGTCTATTTATGACGTATTCTTTGTCCTCTATTTCAATTTGAAGTTCAACCACACATCGGTTCTCTCCGTTCTTGATATACTTTGAGGTATCAGAAGATGAGCCTAGCGGTGTTTTATTGTAAAGGCAAAAGAAGATAGCATCTTTGATAGTTGTTTTCCCTGAGCCATTTCTACCAGAGATTAGGTTAACATCACCGAACTTGAATTCTTTTTCAGTGAAGGACTTGAAGTTGGTTAGTTTTAGGTTGTTTATTTTCATAGGTTTTTAGTTACTTATTTAAAATCTCATAAGCTCCAATAGAATCATTCCATACTTCTCTTAAAGGTGAATGTTTTTCTTGATACCTTCTTTCCATTTCCTCTTCCCATTGTTTTCTAGCTTTAATTTGATATTTCCTATTCCACTCTTTAACCTTATCTTTATTCATGCTTAACCAAAGTTTTTTATATTCTTTTCTGGCTAATATAGCATGTTCATCACAACAATACTTATTTCTTTTATTCTTAGTTTTTTTAAGTATCGGATTACTGCAACCGTCTAGCTGACAAACAGAGATGTCTTTGTAATTTCTGTTCAATAGTTTTTCTTTGTTCATTTTATTTGTTATTTATTATTTGTCGGATTCTTTCTCTGGTTAATCCATAAAGTGTTCCTATGTGGTGTAGAGTACATCCAAATTTACGAAGATTCTTGATATTTATATCCCTTTCTTTGCAAAAAACAAATTCGTCTAATTCAAGTAATTTTCTAGGGAATTTTCGTGGTATTTTTTTAGTTAAGTCTCCTCCTAATTTATATCTTTTTTTTATGGTTGGTGGTGAAACTTTTATTTTTTTTGATAAATCTTTCAAGCAATATTTTTTCCCTTTATATTTAATAAAAATTGTGGTTGATCTTCTCCTGGCTAATTCTTTAGTAGTACCCCATCTGCAATTTTCTTTATAATAATTATCATTATTATCCAACCTTAATAAAACTTTATCTTTTGGTCTATCCCCCATGTCAACGAGAAAATTTTCAAACTTAGACCAGTGTTCACATATTTTTATTCCTTTACCTCCATAGTTTTTATATCTAGGGTTGTTAGAATTATTGCATCGTTGTTTTATAGCCCCCCAGCATTTGTATATATCAGAACCATAATAACTAATTCCGTTTTTCTTTGGCAGGTGAATCATCTTATTTTTTATTTACTGTTAATTTAATAAACCCTTTCCTCATCGACACACCCATATTTTCTTGGCATCTATTTAATTCTTCTGCTGTTAATACCCCATCTTTAAATCCTTTCTTTAAATAGTAGTCTAGCTTCGCCTTATCGACTTTTAGAAAAGGAATGGCTCTTTCTATCCCTAACCCGTCAATGACCCGTCTAGCCTTATACTGTTTCGTCTCAGAGGCTTCCTGCTTGATGATAGTGTACCCTTCAAACACTATTCTATCCATATCCTCCTCTGACATAAGCTCAAACCCTTTTTTCTTGGCTCTAGCTTCAACTTCTTCAATAAACTTTTTAACTTCTTTAATAAAAATATAAGTCTTAGTAAATTGTTGGAGAGTAGACAGCTCATATTTTTCTTTTTGGAGAACCATCAAGGCTTTTTTTGAGTTCATTTTTTTAGTTTAAAATTTAATTTCATGCTTGTTATAGATTGTTATTCCTTTTCCTAAAATTATGATAGTCAATGCTTTTTGATTACAATTACATTTCTCAGTATTGCACCAACTAAAAAAAATACTTAATATGTTAAATATTCCTGTTCTTTTAAAATCATCAACAAATTCTATTCCAGGTAATTTCATTTTATTAAATTTTATAGTTAGGTCTTTTTACCTTTACTTTTTTTTCATGTTATTAGTTCTTTATTGTCAAAAATATTTCCAATAACTTCAATCCAAATTTTTCTTTTCTGGTCTGAAAAAACACCTTGAATATATCTAATATCCTCAACTAAAACATTTTGTTTATTTTTTAATTCACCAATTCTAATTATATCACCTTCAAATATTTCTTTCCCGTTTTTGTCTTTGATTCCAACAAATTCATTAACAACATAATCATCTTCAGTTGGGTGCTCTCCATTACAATCAAAAAAACTATAATTTAACCTAATACTTCCCTCTGAGTCAAAAATAAAAGATAAAGCGAACTCTTCTCCACTTAACATCCTTTTCTCTTGTTGGTCGTAAGCTCTAAATTTTTTCTCTCTTTTCATTTTTTTAAATTATTTATAATTGCTATTGTTGCTTTTTGCAGGTGATCATATTTTTCATTAGCTTCAAACATGCCATCTCCTTCGGTATTAGCTTCATACACAGTTTTTCCACCACAATCAGGGACATCAGCTCTAAAATAACCATGTCTCAGTCTTAAATATCCAACCTGATTACCTTCTGCGTCAAAAACATCATATTGTTCAGGACAGGCAATGCAAGTTTTTATTAGTTTTAGACCGTTTATAGTTTCACTCATTTTCTTGTTTAATTCTTATTTTTGATAGTCTTTTTAATTAGTTTACAGATTAATTTATAATCTTCTTCTAAACCTAAAGCCCCCTCTGTCCCTGGTGTTACTAATTTTGATGCCATCGTGTCCATTCTGTTGAGAGCTTCTATTTCTTTGCTTATGCCCTCTTTACATTTAATTGTAATTTTTTTGATTGATTTCATTTTTTAAAATATTTAACAATTTTATTAAAAATACTTTCTTTTTTAAATGGTTTTACTTTAATAGGTTTTCCTTCGGATGATTCCATCCCGAGTCCAAGTTCTTTCATGTTTCTTTTGTCATTGCTTGTTCTATAAGCATCTGGTGCGGAGTAAGTAGAATCTTCGAACTCAACTATCTTACCAAATTTATAGCTATCAACTTTTAATTTTTCTATTACTTTTTTTGCTTTAGCTCTGCTATATTTTTTCATTTTATTAGTTCTTTATTTTCATGAATATTTCCAACAATTTCAATCCATATTTTTCTTTTTTGTGCTGATAAAATATCATCAATTTTTTTTATATCTTTAATTAGAACGGATTGTTTATTTTCAATATCTCCTATTCTGATAATATCTCCCTCAAATATTTCAACTCCATTTTTATCTTTTATTCCAGTGTATTCATCAAAAATATAGTCATTTCTGTTAAACATTCTAGGAGGATTATCATCTGTATGTCCGTTGAAACAATCATTTAAAGAAAATGTCCGTTCTAGAAAGGATTTTCTTCTTTTATTCCAAACTCTAAACTTCATTTCCATGTTGCTATTTATCTTATAATCTTCTCCTAGTCTTTTTTTACAAATTTCACATTCATATTTAGGGTACATACAAGCACCTCCGACATCGTGTGCATAATCTGCGATGTCTTCTTCTGTTCCTCCTCTTTCTAAAATTTGTTCATCGTTCAACATTATTGTGTGTTTTTATTAATTAATTTTATTGTAGCACCTTTCAAATAATTGTCAAGAGAATAAAGTCTTTGATAATTTTACTTCTTCTAACTCCTTTAGGGGGGTTAAAATGGCTGGGAGGGGTTAAAATAGGGGATTAAAATGTCCAAAAACTGGGAGTTAGCCACAAAGAGGGGGTTAAAATGTCTTTAAAGGCAAGTATACCAATTCCCCGAAAAATCGTTTAAAGAGACTATCAGCAAAACACGTCGCAAAACGTTGCTTTTGCGTCAAGAGAGAAAATCCTCTGCCAAAACAAAAACAACTATCGCCTTGCTAAATAGTTGCTCGTTGTCGGTTTCTTTATGGCGGTTAAGCCACGTCGTCCGTTTCTTTAAGCGTTTAAATTTACGAGTTTATATTCTCCACTGTCAATCTTGGCTTGTGTTTCTTTGGTAGTTTCATTTAAGAACTTTTCTCTGTATTTTCTAGTTGTCGGTGTTGAGTTCCAGTAAAACCTATCTAGTTCAACTTTCAAACCGTCTTCCCAAAAAGTTTTTATCGCTATTACGCTCTCATAACTCTGGAAAACCTCTCTCTTAATAAAATTCCCTAAAGCTCCTTTTCCTTCATCAGTTATTAGAAATTGGTTAGGTACTCCCCATTCATTGGTTACTTTCATAAATTTAAGTTAAATTGTTAAGGTGCAAGACTGGGGTTCTAGTTTCCCCTTGACTGTCGTTTAAGACAATCAAGGAAAGGCTATTTCTTCATCAATTCTCTTTTATAGGCTCTGGTGCTTCTCATTGCCTCCCTTCTTCCTTTAGTAGTGTAGTATTTAAGCCAACGTTTCTCTTTTTTAACTGTTTCTTTAAGTCTTTTATCTCTATCGGGAAATAGAATAAACTGTATTAATCGTCGGCTACAAAAACCCTCATAAAGCCTTGATATTTCTCTTATGGCTAATTTATCAATAAAATATAGCTTTTTAATATCTTTCCTTTGGCAATCAGAAAGTTTTCTTCTTCTATCGTTTTCTTTGCCAATTAAATAATCGTCTGTTTTCATACTTTTTTTGTTAGTTTCCCCTTAGTTGCCGTTTAAGGCAACATAAGGAAAGGCTATTGTTGATTGCAAGACAATCCTTCATCAGATTGACTGCAAACAACTATTTCCAATTTATTCTCTTTAGTAAATTCTTTAAGGTCAGTTATCACCAACTTCAAAACAAACATCATCAAACAAAAGAATAAAAGGTCTTTAAAAAGAGTCGCTAAAAATTGTTTCATTTAATTATAGTTACTAATAATTCATTTAAACTTTCCGCTAACATAATAATAGATATTATTAAAAGCAACAATGATATTAACAATATCTTTAATTCTAACATTTTATTAGTTATTATTTATAAATTCTTTTGCTAATTCCTTATTTTTAAAATATTGATGAGAATCTTCTCCACAATAACCGCTAACAATCCAGCCATTTACTCTAGGCTCATCAACCATTGATCCATTTCCAAGAGTAAATACTTGAATAAAAGCATTTTTTCTTAAACATTCTTGATTGTATTCTTTTACTTGTTGTAATTTCATTTTAATTCTTTAATTTTTAAAAAACTTATAATATTCTTCTATACCATCAAACTCTAAAAAATAACTAAAATCCCATTTACTCAATAACTCTTCAGCAACCGTTATTGCATCAGTTTTTGTTATATTACTAATACAAACACTTTGTTTATCTCCAATACTAATATTTAATTCATCACAATCCCAATCAACTTGAGTATCACAATCAAATACTTTTTGATAATCTTTGTTTATGTCTTCTAAATTCATATTATTGCTTTAATTTTTTAAGTTCAAATAATAAATTCTTTAAAGCACACAATTGCCCACTATCAAAAATAGGGTTATCAGTGCCTTGTAATTCCCAATTCATAACATCTTCATATTGCTCATCTTTGGCATAATTTTCTTTCGAAAACTCTTCAATGTTTTTAATTTCTTTTTTAATTAGTTCTTCCATTTTATTATATTATTAATTATACTTCCTCAATTCCCCATAATTTTACTTCTTAATAATTATACTTCTTATACTTCTGCTAATTTGCTTGTTTTTGTGGAGTTAGTCCAAAAAGGGGGGTTAAAATGCCCTAAAACTGGTGCTTATTTTGAAAAGGGGGGTTAAAATGTCTTTATAAGTGGATATACTCAATCAGTGTAAAAAGTGGTTTTAGTGGTGGCTGTTGTATGATGTCGCAAAACGTCAATTTTGCGTCATCTTGGCTTTCCTTCGGTGTATTAAAAAAACACCTTAAGCCCTGCTTTAAAGTGTTTTTTAATGAGTTGATCACAATGACCAAGAGAGAAAAAAGAATTATTTTTTTAGTAAATACTTTTCAATAGCTACTAAGTGCCGATTGAGATTTTTATTATCTTCAATAGATAAATTCAATCTAATTTTATATAATAGATTTAATACTACTTGCATTTTTTTATTTTAATGATTTAATAATCTTGGATAATAAACCCATCAGAACCTTCCAACATTATAACCGTTGTATGGTTTTCTAACTCTTCCATTGTTTCAATATCTGAATAATCGCCCTGTAATTCTTTAAAATCGCTATATTCAGTATATTCACAACAAAATGCAATAGGATCAAATTCAATTGATTCGCCCGTTGAGTCTTCATACTCTTCCAAATAATTTAATAAGGCTCTTTTGCCTTCATAAGTGAAGTTATTAGAATAACTTTCAGGGAAACCATCACAAAAATCATTAAAATTAATGTATTTAATCATGTTATTATTTAGTTGTTAAGGTGCAAGGCTCTTCTTGCTAATTTGCAAGCTAAAACGCCTTAGACGCTTTAGTCTGGAAACTATTAAAATTTAACACTATACAAAACATCTTTTATATATTTAGGGATCTGTTCAGGAAAATCACAAGCCCAAGGCTTAACTCCTTTTAATTCGTAAAAAATTACGTGTTGACTGTTCCAACCATTATCGATCCAAACTCCTTTGGTATCGTTGTTATTAGTAAAGTCTAAAGTCCAGTTATTAATTTTGAGTTTCATTTTGTTATATTAAATGTTTATTAATTCCATTGATTCAATACTTTTAATATCTTTTATAAAATAACCTCGCTTAACCATACTTTTAACAGTTCCTAAACATTGTAAATTAGACTG
>Ga0222658_1001243_pt1 | contig 11558 bp, 29 predicted proteins | sample AntAcemetagen476_FD_179830 | JGI IMG/M metagenome (GOLD analysis project Ga0222658, IMG submission 179830) | Saline water microbial communities from Ace Lake, Antarctica - #476 | ecosystem: Environmental > Aquatic > Non-marine Saline and Alkaline > Saline | place: Antarctica: Ace Lake... | reverse complement strand
AGAAATCGCTCATATTTCGCCCTAGAACAAATCGCCTCAGAATCGCCGGATGCCAGAAAAGCGCCCTTTTTTCGCCCTATGAGGAAAATCGCCCTTTTCGTAATAACCGTGGCGGGGTGGCGGTGGTCTGGTCGATCCGGTCCGGGGGTGGCTTGCCGGGGGTGGTCGGCCCCCGGCCCGCTCGCTTCCCTCGCTGCTTGGAACTCTTCATTTGTCATGCTTCAATCCTCCTCGGTTCAAGGCATAGCCTTGGTCGTTCAATCTCCATGGGGCAAATTGCTAATTGCGCGGCGTCGATTACTTCGGGCCATTCTGGCCCGCCTGTCCAGTGTATTTCTATTTCATCGCGCCAGGGTTCGGCGTGGACCAAAACCAACAGGAAGCGGACACCCTCGAAGGTATCCGCTAGTTTTCTCTGAATTTTGTCTATTGTCTGACGGCGAGTCATGCTTGCCCCCTTTGTTGCTTGAGTAGTGTCTTGAAACATCGTTTCCCGCAGGTGTCAACGTGCTTGCGGTTCGGCTTGAGAGTCTTTCCGCATATCACATAGCGGTGGATGTCTTTCATGTCCTTCATCTTCTGTGCCTCTTAATCCAAGCATCGGTCAATAGCTCATGTAGTTGGCGTTCCTTCTTATCGTCCCTCTTGACGTACCCGGTACACCGTTTGCAATTCTCGTTTGAGCCACAAGCGGCCCAATACTTGCATGATCGTTTTGTAGTATTCATCGCCCTACCTCCTCAAATCTGGCCACCCTCGGGGGAGTTCAACCCTCGGGGGTGGGGGTGTGCTATGCTTGCAGCATTCTCTTGGCTCTGAGGACAGAGAACCAAGACTCGATGTGTACAGGCTCCACGTTTACCTCGCTCCTCGTGGCCAGTGCTCGAACATCGGAGAGAAGGTTTTCAAGGACGGCCCTCAGCTCCTCATACTCGTTGCAAGCCTTGACGATTGCCCGGGCCTTCTCGCGGTCGTATACGATGGCAACGGTCCGTCCCTTATCGTCGTTTTCATCTGCAATCATTGCCTGATTGTGTGAAGCCGGTCCGCAGTCTTGCGCGTAGTATCCTTTCATGCTATCCATCATGCCCCCTTTTTTGATATTTCGGCGGTTACTGGTTCGCCGTTCTGTCTCATCTCATACGTTATAAACGGCGATCCTTCCGTATTGAACCCCTCGCCGGTCTTTACTCGCTTAAGGTTGTTGTCTTTCATCATGTAGAAGACGGCCTCCGCCATTGAATCGGCGCGGACGGTTGCCCCCGCTACCTGTTCCCCGTTCTTGGTGATCGTGTAATTGTATCGGGCGCGTTCTTTCATCATGCCCCCTAGAATCCCTGAATGATGATGCCGCCAGTGAAGACGATAACGCTCGTGCGCTCATTGAGCCATTCGACGGCGGCTGTTTCCTGTTCTTCCTCGTTGTACTCTTCGGAGATTGAACCGGCAGCAATCCATAGGAATCGGACGGCGTTCTCTTCATCGTCCTCTAGTTCTTCGTCGGTCCATGCACCCAGTTCTTTCAAGTCGGCGCGTATGTCGTCAATATCCATCAGGATGAATTGGGCGGCTATGTGAGGTTGTTTGAGTAGTTCTTCCACGTCCTCATCGCACTTGCCTTGGTGCGAGCAACTCTCTGCTTCCTCCAGTGTCATGACCAATTCGAGCAAGTTCTCTGAAAAGTACATGAGGGCGGCGGGGTCTTGTTCCGGCTCGAATCCGTATTCCTTAGCAGCTTCCAAGGCTGTGGCGTGTTCGCTGTACTCGCAGCATAGGCCTATCACGTCGAGCTCGAACTCTTCATCGCAGGACTCTTCCATCTCTATTAGATAGTCATACAGAGCTCGCAGAGCGTTGTAGGTGAATTGGTCGTTGCGTCCGTAGTCCCTGAATGCCTGTTCAAAGTCGTACTGTGATACGTTGCTTTTCATCATTCCCCTTTTTTCTTAGCTAGTACGATCAAGCCCACAATGGCCAACACGACCAACACGGGCAGCGGCAGTGCCCCTGAGTTCATCACGAGGACGCTACACAAAGCACACACTCGCAGCATGTTGCAGGATGTATTGAATCTCGCCCGTGTTTTCCGCTTCCTCTAGTTCGCTCAGAATCTCGCCCGCTTCTTCATCCTCCAGGCATACGGTAACGCCCGGTCCTTTGATTTCCAGCTCGTATCCGTCCCAAGTGTAGCTATACATAATTCACCCCTTTCGCTTCTATTTGTCCCACGTGCCGCCCGGCATCAATACGAAGTCGTTCCCGGATGATTCGCCGCACGTCAAGTCTTGCACGTATATCTCTCGCCCTTCTCTGATAGGCCAGGAAAGCACCGAAGCGATTCCGCCCGTTACAGATAGCACCTTCACCAATGAAGCACGATTCACCTTGTATATCCGCCCTGCTTCAATCATGTTCGCCCCTTTCGCTTGATTCGCTTGTTTCGCCTTTCGCCTGGTTCGCCTGGTTCGCCTGGTTCGCCCTGCTCTCGATGGTCTCCCTCCCTCCTCTCCCTCCTCGTCGTACACCTGGCCAGGTGTACCACTCGCACACCTGGCCTAATGTGTGATATGGCGGCTATGCCTCTTCGTATGAACCGGGATGTTCCGGGACTGATGGGAATCCTGCAGCTTGATCTTGAGTTGCTAGTGTGAATTCAGTCTCACGTCCTTCTGTGATAGCGTATGCAGGGTCGACCCAAGTATCTGGAGAGTAGACTAGCGTTCCGTTGTGCGGGTGCCTGAGCAGCGTTCCTCTCATGTTATGCCTCCTCGTTCTTATGGCGTATGGTGAAGCCTGATAGCCTGCAGAGGACGTTCAACCCCTGCAGGCTGATATAATGCTATTCTTTATCCGGGACCATATCACGAGCAAGTGAGGATACGAACCCGGGTAGCGTGTCGGCGATGTTGACAGGCATTACAACGGCGACAACTTCTGAGCGGTTGTTCTCAATTCTGAGCCCATGGAGGGGCTCTTTCTGATAGCACGCTCTATCCTGCCATAAGACAGCGTATCTCTCGTCTACGGCAACTACACGACCATTGCGATGTTTGAAGAGCCTGCAGGTGGCGTCGGGTATCTCGAAGGTAAATTTTGTGGGATGAAGTAGACAGCCATCATCCATGGAGGGCGGTACTACGCGCGCGCCGTCAAACCCGGTTGACTCGTCACCTGTTAACACGTTCCCATCATAGGACATGCGATCGAAGTGTATTCCTGCATCAATCAATGCCTGCAGAGACTTATCAGACACGGTGTTCGAACCCGGTGTAAACAGCCAGTGGCCATTGGTGACGTGAGTACCATTGAAGCGGATGGTTTCATCCTTCGTGATCTTGAGCGACTTCATACTAGGCGGCCTCCTTCAAGCTGTGACGTGTTGCCGAACACGGCGCGCTGTATCTTGCGCGCCCAACACTTGAGCATGCGCGCTTGTTTGAGCCCACACCATAAGGCCTGTGGTCCTGCTTGCTTGACTGCATCGGACAGCATGCGGCGAACATCTGATCTGCTTGTGTTCATCGTTACCCCTTTGGTGCGTTGGTTTGTTCCCTACAGTCACAGTATCGGATATAACTAGCCACAGCGTCAACCCCTACAACCAAACCCGAATTCTTGGCAGTGGCAACAACGAACCGCTAATGAGGTGAAAGGTCGTCTGTCCCAAGAAAAGACGGGACAGGTGTCGGAGTCCCAACCCCCAAACATACCCCCCATACCCCCTGTGCGTATCAAGTTCTCCAGGCGTGCCGTTTTTGAAGTGTCTCCTATGTTCTCACATAAGCTACATGCTGTATAATGGTGCCATGCCCTACAAGAACCCTGAGGATAAGAAGGCTTGGAGATTGAGGAACAAGGAGAGGCTTGATGCTGAATCCAAAGCCTTCAGGGATAGCCATCGAGAAGAGATCCGTGCTAATGACAGAGACCGTTACCACTCTATGAGTGACGAACAGGTTGCTGTGAAGAGAGAGCAGGGTAAGGATTGGCGCGAGAACAACAGGGGGAAGTTTAACCAGTGTGTTGCAGACCATTACCAGCGCAACTCAGAGGCTATCAAGGCGTACAAGAGCCAGTATCGGAAGGATCATGCTGAAGAGATTCTTGCCTACAAGGCGACTTATCGAGCTATGAGGGCTGGTGCTACGCTCGGGAATGCTGCTGAGATCAGGGAGATCTATCGCAAGGCACAGGAAGAACCGAAGATTAGGTGCTATTTGTGTGGCGATCTGATTCCTATGGGAGACCGGCATGTGGATCACATCACTCCGCTTTCGAAGGGAGGGGAGCATCGTCCGTCGAACCTGGCTGTGGCCTGCAAGACGTGCAACCTGAAGAAGAGTGCGAAGCTGCCTGCAGAGCTTGGGCTGCTTCTGTGACCCCTTCCCCATCTTTTATCCCCCGTTGCTGTATACTGAGGCATGACTAACGACAACGGAATCAATAACAAGACTATCCCCTTCGAGGAATGGACTAAGGACGCGAATCAAGTAATCTCAACGGCTAGAAGCTATGTTAGATCCATTGCAATGCTTCTGGCTTGCGATAACGGCGAGTCAGATTCAATCCGCAAGGCTGCTGAACTTGCGAACGAGTTACTTGTTGTTTTGGACGCAGCACCTTACGGGGAACAATGAAACAATATGGGAGTTCGACGCTGGCAACGGCGCATAAGGGGCGACAGAGGTTGGTCGAACGATACTAGTTGACAGGCCGACAGATTATCGTACTTGAATCCTGGAAACAGGCGTGCTCCCTCCCATTACCCTTGAGTCCCTGAGCCTGTGAGATCTTTGGATTCTGGAATTAGGCCACTGGGGATATTTTCTATTTTTGAAACGGGCTATTGACTTTGGTGTGACGTTCGTTGTATCATGACAGCACCTTGAAACATTCAAAGGAATTAAACTCTTCTGACGGCACGCTGAGGGACCCCGACACAGCTCGGATTCATCCCATGTTCAAGGTACAGCGTGTCGTCAGTTATTCGATCGACAAAATGTGTTTCTCTTTGCGGGTCACATCGTCAAAACTTGCGAGCAGTGCAGCGAGACCAAATAGCGGCGGGGAACGACCAGGGGTCAAATGGATAGCTACATCGAAATCCAGCACCTCCACGTGCCTAACCCTTCTACTTGGGCGTGAAGGCCGGGTAGAGTCAAACAGATATCATTCGTACGGCAACGCGACAGACATTGTCGCAACAAGATTTGTATCGGCCAGATACAGCCCCACTCGTAATAGGAATGGGGTAGGATTCAAGACGATTGCTAGATTCTTGGGTTCGGTCGCCGGGGCGTCCTGGGTAATGACGAAAAACTGCGTCTGCAATTGCCGCTTTAACCCTTCACTCGTCTCAACTCCAATCTTACGTCCTCTAACCAGCTAAGACAAGTGAGTCTATCTGTTTAGTCATTGATTGGTGTGGTGCCGGGGAACTACCGGGTGACGTGTGTCTGGATAGTGTTACCACTAGAAGCTAGGAGGACTAATGAAAGTAGAGATTCTGCGTGAAGCTGGATTTGACGAAGCACTGCTTGGCATATCTCTGAGCTACAACAGCGGGGGGGATATGAAAGTGGTGGCTGACAAGCTGGTGAAGAGAGGTGGGAGTCATTCGAAGTTTCTGGAGTCGATAGCCGTGTGGATTGACATCAACGCGCCGCGCTATTGGTGGAGCCACGCAGATACATATCGCGTCGGAGTTACAAAGCAGTCGGAGTCAACGATGCACACGTTGTTGAATCGACCGCTAACCAGTAAAGACTTTGCAGATCATGTTACCTGCGACATGGTAGACTTGATGAATGAACTTATCGCAGACAACGACCTTCAATCAGCGAAGGCGAATCTGCCAGAGTCATTCCTTCAGCGGCGAATCGTCTGCACGAACTACATGACGCTGCAGAGAATCATCAGGCAGAGGAGGACTCACGAGTTGATAGAGTGGCATCAGTTCTGTGACGATGTGCTTGCCCAATGCAAACATCCAGAGTTTCTTCAGGAGGCGTGATGGGCGGGAAACGACTTCCTTTGTACGATAGATTCTGGAACAAGGTTGATAAACGTGGTCCTGACGAATGCTGGGAATGGACAGCATGTAAGCTGTTGGGAAATTTATATGGGCAGATTCAAGACACAACAGGTGATGGTGGGAATGTGACTCGATACGCTCACCGCATATCTTGGATTATTCACAACGGAGATATTCCAGAAGGCATGTGCGTCTGTCATCATTGTGACAATCCAGGATGCGTAAATCCAGCACATTTATTTCTTGGGACAAAAGCAGACAACAACGCAGATATGCTTTCGAAAGGCAGATGCTATACAGGCCCTCCAGAATCACATCGAGGAGAAGCTAATGGATGCGCTAGGCTAACAGAAGAGAAGGTGCGCGAGATAAGGCAGTTGCTAAAGATAGGTGGAAGAACACAGCAGTCTATTGGCAATGATTATGGTGTTCACTACTCGACAATCTGCGACATAAATAAGGGGAGAACATGGGCTTATATGAAATAGGACAATCAGGAATTCTAAACGATATGCAAATTAGAGGGCTCTGTGAGGCAACTGACTATCCAATGATCTCTCCATTCATCGGATATCAGGAAGGAAAGCCTTCTTATGGACTTGGTAGTTTTGGATTCGATATTCGACTTGGTAAGAATTTCCTGCTCGCGTCACGCATCGACATCATCGCTGACCCGATCGATTACGATTCGAATCTATGCCATGTTCTCAAGCGCGAAGACGAGTTCATCCTGCATCCTGGGCATCACGTCCTAACTGAGTCAGTCGAGACGTTTAACATGCCTAACGATGTGTGCGGCGTGTGCTATGGCAAATCGTCATATGCACGTTGCGGATTATTGACGAATCTAACGCCATTGGAGCCAGGCTGGAAAGGGATCCTCACGCTTGAGCTGGCGAACGTCAGTCCGAATCCGATTCGTTTACACGTTGGGAAAGGAATCGCGCAAGTGGTATTCTTCCGAGGCGACAGGCCAGATCGGACTTACACTGAGAAAGAGAGCGGCGGGATATATCAGAATCAGATTGGAGTAACAGTTCCGTTGTAACCAGCCACTTGATTCGGTATAGTGGTCGTAGATCATTGACATAATGCGAGCGACGGCGGCGTGGAAAGCTACGAACAATACATACCAGACGACAATCTGGACGGTGGTTGATTGTTGGAGACACGCAAAGTTCCCCTAATGAGATTCCTGGAAAGAGGGGAGGGTCATGGCCTCAGTGTGGAATCGTAGCCGGAGTAGCGACCGGCCCGTCGTTCGGATGCCTGACATCGTAGCTCAATCGGGAGAGCGTCTCACTGTTAATGAGAGGGCTGATGGTTCAAGTCCATCCGATGTCGCCAGAAGGCAGGTTCGATTCCTGCTCGGTAGCTGAGTTCAGGTGAGACGGGATGCGGTTCGAGTCCGTGAACGGTCTTAGGAAGACAAATGGCTCGGGTGGCCCGCCCGATAAAGCAGTGGCGGAATCCATTGTGGGGGCGCAATTCTAGTTCTGGGGTGAGGTTATGGAGTTCGAACCGATCGAGATGACGGCGCGTGATATGGAGTTTGTGAGGCTGCGGAAGATCTCACGAGATGAGATAATTGCGGCGTGCAAGATTCCTCGGCTAGTGAAGGGTAAATGCTCTCACGCCAATTATGGCAAAGGGATGGCCGAGTTGATGTACAAGCTGTGGTGGGAAGCAACGTTTGGGGTGACGCAATGCACTATCTGAATCTGCAAGTAGCGAAGAAGAAGGCCAGACGCCAAGCACGCTGGATTGATGTCTTGGCAACTGAGCCGTGGTGTGTTGGGTCTGAGTATGAGAAGAAGCTACGGCGAACACGAGTTCCTTGCTCGTGTGCGATGTGTGGCAATCCTAGACACAAGTTCAAAGGAAAAGACAGACTGACGTTAGCAGATAAGCGTCAGAACGACAAAGCTGAAGCTCAGATTGACGATTGTGCTTGACTTACCCCAACAAATCCCTATGATAGAAGTACCAACTCGGTACCTTGCTTATCCGGGCCCACTGCATTGCGGTGGGCCCACCCCTTTGGAGTCCCATTACTTTTCATCCCTCTGTTTCCCAGATTTAGACCCCTCAGATATTTTTTCATTTTTCGAAACGTCTGTTGTATTACGTGTCTTGACTCGGTATAGTAAGTGCAGAGGTGATCGGACATGGAAATGCAAATGCTTGATGCAGCTATCTTTGAGGCTGAGAGGTTTCTGAAGAAAGCGAAGAGGTGCAAGCATAGTCCTACCAAGACAGTATATGGATACGCTTATTGGGACACAAAAGAAACAGGGGCCACGAAGAGATCGAGCATGGACCTGACTCGGGCGCTGGCCGACCTGAGGAACACATGAAACTGGCAAAGCTGATTGCAGAAGAACATTACCGTGGGACTGACGAGGAAATGGCGCGAGGAATGCTTGAGAACATCGTAGCGGCGAGGCTGGAGCCGATTCATGAGGCGTTGAAGTCGATAGAGTATCTGGTGATCACAGATGACATAGCTTTGTCGTACCTGCGACCAGCCCTCGCCCTATTCGAGGAGGAATAATGTATGACGTAGCTGCGAGACAGGCAGGGCCTAAGAAGAAGCCTAGAGTAATGACTCAGGAAGAGCTTGATGAGTGGCGGCTAAGACAGTTGATGAAGAAATGGACCGGCGAGGATGGCTCATGATATGCCATAACTGCGGCAAAGAGGGGCCTCATTACGTGGCTCCGTCGTTCGGGGAGCCCGGATTCTTCATCTGCGTCAAGAAGCCGGTCGATCTGCGCTCCGAGGATGTCAATCTAGTTGACGACATACGAGATGAGCAGGGCAGGCGTAGATACACACTAGGGTCTGTCGATGGCTCGCCGTCAATGATCCCAGATGCCGAAGGTTTTTGGACCCCGGTGAATGATGAAACGATCTGACATACCCGACGAGGTGGTCTGCTGGGCTTACTGGGCGAGAAAGTTCTACGACTTGGAATGCTTCTCCTCAGACATCCTGGCCAAGATGTACCCTGACCACCCTGAGAAGGTCATCTTTGCCGCTATGAGGCGTGCTGACGACCACGGATACATCGAATACGGTGTGTCGCTTAGAGGAGGTTGGCTGACAGACAAGGGTAAAGCCTTCGTGAAGACCCTGGAGTCAAGCTCCGTCGATTGGAGCAAGCTGTTATTCAGAGAGGTGCCGACGTGAAGAAGTACATCGTGAAGTCAGGCGATAGCTATGTGTCCGACGTTGAGACGTTGGAGATGATCAGCAACCGAAAAAGTCATTCTGATGCTGCAATGAGAGCACATAGGATGTCTCTCAAAGAGGCTGCCGGTGTCTTAGACCGCATGGCTCGCAATGGTCTAAGCTCGGAGTTGGTTGAGGTACGCGTTGGCAAGGCACGTGAAGAGGTCAAAGTGTTTGATGAGTTCTAGGCAGACCGTCTTGGGAAAAGCGGGGAGGTCTGTGATATACTCAATGTGCGCAGCGGCACCCTTCTGCGTGACATACCGCATTACCTCTTGCCACCCGGCGCAAGCGACGGCTAAACATCCGATCGCTCACAAGGCCGGGCGGTTTAACAACACATAAGAGAGGCCATCGTGGGCTTGCCCAAACCAAACGGAAGAAACTTGAGTTTAAGTTATCGGGCGTTGGGACCTCTCTTGCATTCTACATGATGATACGATAGGCAGGGCACCAAGCCCGCCGTTCCCCGACTTCGACGGGAGCCCTGCCTAGTCTTTGTGCTATACTGAGAGGCACATGAAAGTACGCATGTGCCTCCTTGGAACGAGGGCCCGCAACACGGCGGGTCCTTTTTCTTTTGTTGACATCTGTATCTTGAGTCGGTATAGTGGTGTTGACAAAGGAGGCATTTATGTCTGGAAACACAAAAGGGGAAGGAGGCGTGATGAAGACTGAGGCGATTAGAAAATGTATTAAGACTGAGGACATCGTCAACTCAATAGCAGCTCAAGGGGCTGTTGCACTTGCTGAACTCAAAGCCATCGAAACCGCGCTGGCGGCGAAGGATAGTGAAATCCTAAACGCACGGCGCGAAGTGACAGGGGCGTATGTGTTATCACTTCAACATATCCTAGATGGCGTCATAGTGCTTGATACACCGAAGCTAGTTATTCGTATAGAGAAAACGATTCGAGACTTGATGGAGGCTGATCTCTCCCTCTCACCACCGACCGAGCCTGAAGAGTGCGAATGGGTACAGGAAGATCCATTTGGTAGTGGCGACTCTTGTATCTGGCAAACGGATTGCGGCCATGAGTTTGTCTTTGACGAAGGAACGCCATCAGATAATGGCGCGAAGTGGTGTCTCTACTGTGGCAAGAAGCTCGTTGAGCGTGCTGTCGAGGACACGCAATGAAACAAGACCAGACCAAGCCCAAACTTCATCGAGATCGAGACTGGCTCAAAGAGCAGCTCAAGACGCGATCCCTCGACGACATTGGGAAGGAGTGCGGTGTGTCCAAGCAGGCTATCGATCAGATGCGGATACATGTCGGGCTACCGGCCCCAGGTAAGAGGCCGGGTGTGTGCGGCAAGATCGACGTGTCTTGGCTCCGCGAGCAGGTAGAGGTGAAACGCAGGTGCAGGAAAGACATTGCCGCCGACTGCGGAGTGAGTCAGAGGTCCTTGGAACGACACTGCGTTGCTCTCGGGATTAGAAAGAAGCATTTCACGCCAAAGGAACGAAAGGCTCGCAATAACGAATATCAGAATGCGAGGTATGCGGCAGACAAAGAATTCAGGGATAGAAAACTGGCGACAGCGAAGGCATGGGCCAAGGAGAACCCAGATAAGACCAAGAAGCACAGTGACGATTACTACAAACGGTTGAAGGGGGCGCAAAATGTCTGAATTTATCACAAAAGTAAACGAGTACGATGGTTCGATGGAGCAGAAGATCGATGCTCAGAGGAAGTATTGTGTAGACAACGAGGTCCCATTCTTTGCACAGAGGAAGGTGTGCTCTGAGTGCAAGAAACCGTGGGCTCTGTGCGGTCCTGGAGAGAAGATCACGTTGAAGGCCGCTGGATCGATGCACATCACTGGTTGCCCTCACTGCCCGGCAAGTTGGTGTGACTGATGGATGCCATCGACATGAAGTTCATGGAGGACGAGGCTTCTGTTCTGGTCTCAAAGGGGATAAAAGGCTACCCATTCCCGGAGACGGGGACTAGGTTGCACACCGATATGCTGCGGATACTTGAGGCGTCTGACCCAAATGTGCAGAAATATGTGCATGCGGCGTTCGAGAACGGGATGAAGCGGTGGTACGAGGCGATCCATGAGATTGCTGCAGCTTACGGGGCTCTCGGCATCAGGCTGCACGACCTGACGCCTAAGCAAAATCCGTTCATTGACAAGCTGTTTGCAGTAGACGGGGATGATTAAACATGCTACAATCGTCATGTCTAACCTCATCGGGCACTCGGCTTGGCAATTCCACTAGATCGCCACATGCCGAGCGCCTCTGTCACAGCAAACTCAACAGGCACTACCTAATCAATCTGTA
>Ga0222658_1001242_pt1 | contig 11571 bp, 11 predicted proteins | sample AntAcemetagen476_FD_179830 | JGI IMG/M metagenome (GOLD analysis project Ga0222658, IMG submission 179830) | Saline water microbial communities from Ace Lake, Antarctica - #476 | ecosystem: Environmental > Aquatic > Non-marine Saline and Alkaline > Saline | place: Antarctica: Ace Lake... | reverse complement strand
GATATTTTAGTAGTTTAAAAAATAAACTTAATGTTCACAGAGGACTTACCAAAAAAAGAAGAGAGAAAGTTGTGGTTGAGTTGTTAAAAGGAAGAAAATAGCCGACCAGAATTTCTATTAAGCCTTTTTTTGTTAAATTTATATATTCAATTTTTCTGCGTATTCTCCGATAAGTGGAAGTGGTTTTTGTTCACCTTGCAAGGCATTTAAAACACCCAAAACCCAAAGAACTAAGACTGCTATAGCTAAAATAGGTCCAAACACCCAACCTATTATCGGTACTATGCTAAATATTGAAATAGCTATCCAAGCAATTAAAAGCCCCAGAGATTGTTTTACATGATATTTAACAAATAGATCATTCTTAGAATCTGTTAATAAAGGAATTACAAAAAAGATATAAGCAACAAATGCCATGGTAGTATTTTTTGAAGAATCTTTTTGATCAGGTGAAGCCTTAGCTATTTCTGGATCGGGTGATGACTGTTCATTTTTTTCTTTTTCAAAACCATGTTCTTTGGCAATTTGTTTTTTATATTCATCTTGCTCTTTTACCTCTTCTTGTTTTTGTGAATTTTCTTCTAGCATATATTTCTATTAAATATTAACATTTTAATCCTACCACAAAAATACCTCTTAGTCTATTTAAAATATCATTTTAAATTAATGAAATTAGCAATTGACAAAAGAATAAAAAAATGCTATATTGTAATATTGTTCCCCAAAAACAATCCTATATGACCTTTAATAATTGAAAGTTAACCCGCAATACACAGGAGAAGAGTAACATGGCCGAGCTAAAAGTTATAAATCTAAAAGATCTAAAAACCGATCTTAACCAGTCTGCGTGTGGCATGGCGCTAGCATTGCATTACGCCGATGCCAGCCAAGCATTGTTGATTGCCAAGAACCCGCACAGGGAGCTCGTCTTGGAAAACAATGAACACGACGATGAGCACTGGAGAGATTCCATGGCTCGATTATACTTGGTGATCTTCGAGCGGGCTTCGAATGTGGAGGGTATATCTGATGAATCCCGAGTCGCTTTCCTGTTGGAAGTAGTTAAAAGCTACCGCAACAGGATACTGACTATGGCTACCATCACCGAGCGAGACAATGTCATCACAAAAACCTGGAAAAGCATTTCGAGTTTGAAAGACTTGGGTATAAAAGAAGTCTTCACGAAAATGTTCTTCAAACGTGTGCCGGCATATATCAAGGACCGGATGAGGAGTGACTATGCAGAAGAAATAAGCCATCTGCTTTATGATATGGCACAGCTGACACGTACAGGCCAGATGGATATGATGAAGCATTATATTATGGCCATTCTGATTGCCAAAACAGCAAAGGCGTTTGGTGAACTTGATGACGAACAAACACATATCCCGGACCAAGTGTTTAAGGAACTGATTTCCCTCGAACGCCTGTACCAGGACATGGACATCAATGACAGCACCTTCGCTTGGAAACTCTTTGCGATAACCTTCTTATCCGGTGGTGAAATGTCGCCAGCAACCTCAAACGCTCTCTACGAACATGTTCTGGATAGCATGTTGAAACAAGTCGTCGATTCAGCAATCTTTCCAATATGGAACAAAGAGTATCCTGATATGATCCCTCGCGATGTAGCGGACATCAAACTGAATGTCCTTCTCAACCCAGAAGCAGTCTGTTGCATTGCCTTTGCTCAGGCCTCGGCCCTTATAAAAATGGGCAGAACAGAAGAGGCAGAAGGAATTCTCGAGACCATTCTCGAGCAACACCATGAGGGAAAATGGAGACAGAACGGTGGAGGTTGGGCAATGGATGCCATCACCGTCCTGCTAAACAGTATCTCACGGTAAGAGGCCACTCGCACAAAACACAAACCCGTCGAATTTGGGGATTCGACGGGTTTTTCTTTTTAAAAAATTTATTTCGTCGCCAAAATACTTCTCTTATAACTTTCTAAATTATCAAGAGCAATTCCTGTCCCTTTTGCCACACAAAGTAAAGCATCATCGGCTACATAAGTTGGTACACCAGTTTGCCCAGCAACCAATTCATCTAGGTTACGAAGAAGTGACGAACCACCAGACATAATTATTCCTTTATCCATAACGTCAGCTGAGAGTTCAGGTGGTGTTTGTTGTAATACTTCTTTAATTGAATCAATTAATTTTTCTAAAACATTTTGTAAAGCTTCGGTTGTATCATCAGATGTGACGGTAATAATTTTTGGTAATCCTGAAATCATATCTCGTCCTTTTACCTCGAGCGTTAGAGGTTTGTTCATAAACATTGCTGAACCAATATTAATTTTAACTTCTTCTGCAGTTCTTTCTCCAACAGCTATATTATATTTATGACGAATATATTCAGCAATTTCTGCATCAAATTTATTACCACCTATTCTAACCGAACCACAAGAAACGATTCCACCAAGAGAAATAACAGCAATCTCAGCTGTACCACCACCAATATCAATAATCATATGGCCAGATGCTGCTCCAATTGGAATATCCGCCCCAATGGCAGCTACTATTGGTTCTTTGATTATATAAGCTGCTTTAGCTCCTGATGCAACCGCTGCATCAATAACAGCTCTTCTTTCCGTAGAGGTAATTCCAGCCGGTACCGCAATCATAACTTCCGGTCTAAAAAGCCTCACCCCACCCAAAGCTTTATTTATAAAATACCTAAGCATTGCTTCGGTTGTATTATAGTTTGCTATCACACCATCTTTCAAAGGTCGTTCAGCGATTATAGAATCTGGAGTTCTACCTATCATATCCTTTGCTTCCAAACCCACAGCCAAAACTTTTCTATCTTCTTTTGAAATAGCAACAACAGAGGGTTCATTAACAATAATCCCTTTTTTTGGCACATGTACTAGAACATTCGTTGTACCTAGATCAATTCCAATTTTCTTTATAAACATAATTATTTTTCTAATCTAACACTAAATTCTCTATCAATTAATAAATCTGTTTTTAAGTTATAAACGCTATCTCCCCAATTTTTTTCTAATTCGAAAGGATTAGCACTTAATACATTATTAGCAAAATTCATGTCTAATGTCAAACCGTTATCTAAACTACCTAACTGTTTCTGAACTAATAAGCTATATTCACCAGCTTTAATTTGTTCTGTAATTTTATCAGATAGATAAAACTTAAAGATTAACTCTTTGTCTGTCTGAGGTTCAATTCTTACTAATACTCCAAACCATTGCTTATCAAGTTCTACCCCAAAATTACTTTCAGTATATTCTTGGCTAATAGCTTCTCCACCTATCACTTCTATTAATTCAGAGCCAATTGGTAAATACACTCTCGCATAGCTTAAGTATCTAGAAGTACGCCAATCAAATTTACCAATATGGTTGTAATGCATTCTAACTTCACCTACATAACGACCACTCTCTGTTGTATCAATTTTGTATTCAAGCTTTCTCTCTATAGAAAAATCTGTTTTCCAAGCTCCCAAATTTGCATCTACCCACATCAGATAATCACCGTTTGTTTTTTCAACTTTTGGCAACCACTTTTTTGCTACTAAAAAATCCTGCACTTGGGAATCTTTTGAATAAAACATTAATTGTTTTTGTTCTATTACGCTTTCAAATAATTCATAATATTTTTCCCAATTTAAAAATACGTCTTTTTTAAATTTAGGTAATATAACTTTTGCCAAACTCCCCATAATGTTTTTTCTCTCTTCAAAATCTTTTCCTTTTTCATCATAGCCATACTCCACTTCATACTCTAATTTTTCTGTAAAATTTTCATGATTAAATTCTATCCCATCCACAGTAATTGGACCTAGTATTTCTAAGATACCTTCAAAAACAGTTGGCGTAATACCAATCACAGCATCTATTTCACCCGAAGCCAAGCCATTTTCTTTTTCATATAATTCTAAAGATTTCTCTGTCGCAATACTAAAGTCAGGTGACCAATTAGAATCACGGAATTTCCATGTCTTTATTTTTAAATGTTTTGCTAGCTGTATGGGAGGAACAGACTCAAACTTAGGAGATTTTCCATCTAAAATTTCTGTACCTTCTACTTTTAAAATTTCAGACTTTCCATTTTCTACTTTTAAAACTGCATAAGAGCCAATAAATCCACCTCCAGGACGAAGCTCGGTATTATTTAAAAAAAGCATTAAGTAATGTTGTGGTTCTGCAAAACCAAGTACTTTTTGCAATATCTCTGATTGTCCTAATAGGTTACCATCGTCGGTTTTAGCAACTTGTTCTACCACTTTATTTACTACAAATTTTTGCAATTTACCAGATTTATAAGTTAGGTAAAAAAATAAACTCAAACCAAGCGAAATTATAAATAATAAAGTTAAAATTGTTAAAAATATTTTTTTAAACATAAATAATATTTATTTACTACGCTGTTTAGCCGACACGTTAAATCCTAGGTACTTTCCAAACATTAGTCTTGTCACAGCATCAATACAAGGAATAGCAGAAAAAACAATTAAAGAAATCGGTAAAAGCACCCACTGCAAAATCATATAAAGATACTTGTGCGGAGGGTGTGATTTGGGACGACGAGGCAATACAAGCGTTGTCATTATAGCAGATAAGAAAAGACCTGTCATAGCCATAATCATTAAAATTTCTAAAATAAAAGGAGCGTTAAAAAAGAATGCACTTTGCCTAACTCCTTCTTCCGCAACATAAAGAGGTAAACGACCTAGGAGTGTAATTAAAATAGCTACTACTGCCCAACTCCATTTACCCTCCCATTCATGAAAAAGTACTATAAATTTCTTCCATCTAGAAATATTTTTATTTTTTCTAAACTGCCAGAGCAAAAATGGAATATTCTCTGCTCCCCAAGCCCAACGACGCTGTTGTACATATAGGTTTTTTAAACTTTTCCATATATTTGGATCACGAACTGTATCCATCGCAACTGGGATATAAAGTGGGGTCACCTCATAATCACCATTGTAATGAAGCCAACATTGATAAAAAATACGAGAATCTTCTGAAACAATATTTTTGGCATGACCACCACAATCCATTATCGCTTTAAAACTCATTGAGTGAGATGAGAATGTAACTAAATTATCCAAACGAGCTAAAGAAAAAAGCATCCAAAAGCTAGTTCCAAGAGCTGAGATTCTCAAAAGTGATGGAGACTCCCATAGATTATTATTGTAAAGTGTTACAGGTTGAAAAGAACTACGGCTTGGATTTGGATGACTCAGGTACATATAATTCAAATGAGAAAAATATTGAGGATGAACAACTGTATCTATATCAAAAACTGAAGCAATTACATCTACATACTCCCAACCCTTTTTATCTGCATATTTTTTAAATTTCATTTCTGCATGGTGAATATTGGAACCTTTCCCTGGAATTTCATCTTCCAAGTCCTTAGGATGAGTATAAAAAATTAAATCAGCAAATTTTCCATTATACAGATCTTTAATTTGCCCCTGCACCTTTGTCCAATGTTTAAGTTGTCTTTCTTCTCCAGAAATAATAATGTAAATTTTATCAGCTGGATAGGTTGATTCTAAAATTGCATCTAAAGTAGTTTGTACCACTTCAATTGATTCATTGTAAATTGGTAAAAATACAACATTTTTCTTTTCTGACCAATTATCAAATTTATCTTTTAATTTTTGTATCCAATTTGTTTTGGTTGACCTGTGAAATCTTTTCCATGATAAAATTAAATAAGAAGAAAAATATCCCACTCTAGTTACCCAGTAAACATCAAAAGCAATTACCAAGTAAATCACAAATAATGGATGTATAAAAGATAAAAAAAATGTTAAAAGCAAAGTAGCCCAGATACTGGCCCCAGGTAAAATTTCATAAATTCTATAACGACGATAATCAGATAGCATACCACCCTTAATTATTTTACTTTTTTAATACCTATACTCGGTTCCCCGCTGTACTTTGCACTAACATACTGACCAACTTTTGTACTGTTGATTTTTTCTTTTAATTTTTCGAATTTTACTTCTCTAACCCCAATCACTGGAATCCCTAAAGCATATCCAAAAGTATTTACTAAAGTGACAGCGATCCGAGTGGAGGTAAAACTACCCTCACCAATCAAAACTGCCAAACCAAGTAAGTCTGTCTTCTTTTTCTTTAAACTTTTTAACAATTTATCAAAATAAAAAAGTATCGGTAAATTATTTTTTACTTCGAATTTCTTCTCTATCCAATCTTTATCCAGTAGGTAACAAAAAACTATTTCTTCTCTACTAGCATTGTTGATTAAAATAAACATAGTTAAAAACTTGTTGTAATTTTGTCTACCACAATAACATGATCTCCTTCAAAAATATTATATAAAAATTTATCACCTATTTCTTTTCTCTCTATATACTCATTTTCAGTCATTATTGTATAGCGCAAAGGTTGGCGCAAGATAGTCTCACATTTTTTAACTAAACGTTTCATGGTGACAGGCTTAATTTTACCAACTAGGAGCATATCAACTGCAGCGTCTTTATGAGAAGTAAACACACCACTTAACAAAAATATTTTTAAATCCCCTACTTTATCAGTTATTTCATTTATTATCTCCTGTTCTTCCATTACCTTAACTTTTGATAAAAGGGCCTTGAGTTCACTGTATAGTAGAGAATCTATCCTAACACGGTAGTATTTTGACTTCTCTGTACCAATTTCTCTTTCTTTTATCTGCTCTTTTGGAACAGGATAAATAATCCCTAAATTCTCTAAATTAGCTATTTCTCGTCTGACAGCATTTAATTGTATACCTACTAAGCGTGAAAGTTCGCGAACATAGAAAAATTTATCAGGAGTATAAAAAAATACCTGTAATAATTTCAATCTTGTCTTTGAACCAAATAAGTGTTCAAGCATATCTTTATCTATTTATTCAACTATTGTTAGCTTTATGCGGGTTTATCATTAAATACGCTTTCATAGCAAAATGGTATTTGGTGATAGACCCGTTGTATAGTATAATATTAATGGTCTTAAAAGTCAAAATATGAGCAGTAATTTACAATTACACGAATTCTTTGTAGAAGGTGATAATCAAGAGAAATCACACGTCTTATTACATGTCACTGAACCCTCTAATGATGAAGAAAGAAACAAGGGTTATTTTTTTGCTGTTTGTGAAATAGATAACGCTGAAACAAAACATATTTTAAAACTACAAAATATTATAGAAGAAATAGAAAATAGTTATTATGAAACCAAAGATGAAGAAGACAAAACTGCACTCGAAATAGTACTCGAAAAAATCAATACTGAAAGTTATTCTCTGCAAGATGAAGAAGTTACTTTAAATTGTATAATTGGTACTATTCATAATAATGATATAATTTTTTCATTACACGGAGAACCTTTGATTCTACTTTTTTATAAACAAGCAAATGGAAATTACACATCAATGGATTTAATAGATCAAAATGAAGATTCTAAAGAAAGCAAAAAACAATTATTTTCACAAATAATACAGGGAAAAATAAAAGAAGGTGATTTTCTTTTTACTGGCACACCTCATATATCAAAATACTTTGATCAAAACAGACTTCTCAAAATTTTAACTACTCGTCCAATCAGACAAGGAGCAGAACATATCGAAAGAGTTTTAAACGAAATTAAAAATGACCTTTCTTTTGGCGGTCTTCTTATTAAATTAGATAAGAGTGGTAAAGTAAATAAACTTACAAAAAGAGAAAAGAGAAAAAATAATCAATCTGTTAATCAATTATTCCTCACTGAAAAAAATACCGCTCAAATATTAAACTCCTCGTTAGTGCCGAGTATCAACAAACAAATAAAAAAGGTTTTTCACAATAAAGATAAAGATACTAAAGCAAACTCTAAGCCAGATGAAGAAACTAATTTTAGAGCTGAACAACCAAACAAAAAAAAGGTAAACAGGGTAAACAAAACTTACGATCAAGAAATTTGGATTAAAATTTGGGCAGTAATTAAAAAAATTATAAAATTTACTATCACGGTTTTAATTTGGATTTTTACTGTATTTTATGCAATAATTGGCGGTTTAGTTAAGCAGGTCAGCTTAATTTTCTTTGTTATTACTAATTATCAAAACAGAAGACGAAATATTATAGAAAATTGGTCCCGTACTCAAAAAAGCTATGTTACAAATTTTAATAATTTAGCCCGTTCAACAAAAATATTATTTTTTTCTTCTATTATAATATGTGTTATTTTTATAGGAAGCTTGGTATTTTTAAATGCTAAGCAAAAAACAGGAATAGCTTTGGAAGAACACAAAACCAATATAACCAATATTCGTTCTAGGCTTGATAATATGGAAGGGGCCTTGATTTACGGCAATGAAGAGATAGTTTTTGAAGAAATACAAAATGTAAAAGGTTTACTCAGTACACTTAATTGTGGAAAATACCCTGGAGATTGTGAAAATCTAAACAAGGAATTAAATATATTTATTAAAAAAGTTAGTAAAATTTCAGCAATTCAAGCAGAAAAAATAACTGATTTAACAAAATATTTTGGTGCAAACTCTTTTGATGACATTATACAAATTGGTAATAAAATTATCATCTTTGGTACAAACACTTCTACTGTTGCTTTTTATGATTTACTAAGCAAAGAGTTAAAAAATTTAAAAACAACAACTAATGGCTTTACCTCTGGGTCTGTGCCAAAAGAAAATGACTATGCCCTACTCCTTACTAACACAAATGAACTTTATAAATTTGACCCAAGAGAAAATACTCTTAAAAAAATAGAAATATATTATCCAGTAGAAAATATAAAAATCAGCAGTCTTTTTGTATATAATAGAAAACTTTATACATTAGATAGTGAAAATCAACAAATTTACAAACACACTCCGATTCAAAGTGGTTTTGGCTCAGGAACAAGCTGGACTAAAGGAAGCGTGGAAGGGCTAGAAAATGGAATTGATATAGCAATAGATGGTGATGTTTATAGCCTGGGACAAAACGGAGAAATTAATAAAATAACTGGCGGCGTTAAAGCGAGTTTTGCAATTTCAAGATTATTTCCTCCTTTGCAAAATGCTGATAAAATTTGGACATACAATAATCTAAATTATATTTATATATTAGACAGCCTTGAAAAAAGATTAATTATTCTTAAAAATGATGGCGATTTTTACCAACAATTAACTTCGGAAAGTTTTAACAAACCAACAGGATTAATCGTAGACGAAGCAACTGGAATTGTTTATGTACTTGATCAAGGCATACTTCTTAAACTAAGTATTTAAAAAAATCAACAATTAAAAAACCTTCCTGAATGGGAAGGTTTTTTAATTTGTATTTTACTACTGTATTTTGTTAAACTTATTTTCGAGCGAACCGAGAGTCACGCAAATGCAAAAGCATTTGCATGACCGAAGTGAGCGTAGAAAACAAAGGGTGTAAACCTTTACTTTAAGTTTACTTTTGCACCAGCGCCTTCTAAAGTTTTTTTCATTTCTTCAGCTTCTGCTTTTGCAACACCTTCTTTAATGTTTGAAGGTACATTATCTGTTAAAGCTTTAGCATCTGCTAAACCTAAACCAGTCATTTCTTTGATAGCTTTAATAACATTAATTTTACTATCACCTACTTCTGCAAGTTCTACATCAAACTCACTTTTTTCTTCTGCACCACCAGCTTCACCACCAGCAGGAGCTGCGACAGCAGCAGCTGCAGGAGCAGCAGCAGATACACCAAATTTATCTTCTAAGATACTAACTAGCTCAGCTAGGTCTAGTACTGACATTTTTTCAACTTCTTCTACTAAAGATTTGAATTTTGCAGGTACTTCTACCTTCTTTTCTCCCACCTCTTCGGTAGATAAATCTTTAGTTTCTTCTTTAGTTTCTTCTGTTTTTGTTTCTTCTGACATATTATTTTTTATATATTAAACTTTAGATTCTTTAACTGCATTTAATACGTAAACTAATTTACGTAAATTTCCAGCTAACACATTTACAAAACCAGAAACTGGAGCATTAATTGAGCCAACTAATTTAGCCAATAACTCATCACGAGTTGGCAAACTAGCTAGGTTTTTAACAGCGGCTTCATCTATAAAACTACCTTCAAGCACACCACCAAAAATTTTAACTACATCATGCTTTTTTGCAAAGTCATTAAGTGTTTTTGCAGCTGACACTTCGTCTCCTCGACCCATTAAAGTGGCTACACCACCTTCAAAAGTTTTAGGATCAACATCTTTTAAACCAGCTTTTTCACAAGCTATTTTAACTAATGTTTTTTTAGCAACTAAAATATCAATATCATTTTCTCGGCAAGATTTTCTTAATTCTTCTACAGAAGGAACATCTAAACCTTGAAAATTAGCAAAAACTACAGCTTTTGAATCTTTTATACCTGATTCTAAAACTTTTATAGCTTCTTGTTTTTGTTGTTTTGTCTTTGACATAATCTTTTTTAATCAAAAATCTATGGTTATTAACCATAGAACTTCAGAGCACAAATCGACTTTAATGATTTACTCACTTTGCACCTCGGTAGGTAATTAAGAGGTTTTTAGATCCTCACCTACGGTCTATGGATTAACAAAAGTATACCTTATCTGTTTAAAAAAGTCAACCCAGCACTATTTTTTGCTAAATTTAGCAAAAAATGGTGCTGGGTCAATTCTATGGTTGTGGATAAAAAAGTGGAGTCGAACGAACGACCCCACTTGAAAACCTCCTTATACACACAGACTCATAGCTTCTGCAACTATAATTGGAATAAGTAGATTATCTAAATTACCTGCATACACCTCGGTCACAGCACCCACGGCACAGCCAACAAAAATCATCCAAACTTTTGTCCCCATAGTATAACCAATAGGAAAAAATGGTATTGCTAGAGAGTCGAGCCAACTAACAGCTAGAACAATGATAATAAAACTAAACATGAGAAATGCCACCATACCTTCAATAGTCTTTCCTTTAGATGTTTGTTTCTCATCAAATTTACCCCTTACAATACGATTGTAATAAAAAACTACAATCGTTCTTAAACTGACCAACCAACTCCTACGCTCTCCGTACTTCTTTCCAATAATTCTTGCCAAAGGATCACCAAAAGCGAGAATCATCACTGCTATAGCTGCGATATAAAAATCATAACAACCATAAACGATGATAATACCAATCAAATAGCTGCCCACCCCCGAGTAGCTTGTTCTCTCCTCTTCACGCAATACTTCCTTAGTAACAAAATATTGTTCTATGGATAATAAGAAGTGTAGATACTTATTATCTAACCACCCCCATTTTTGGTTAGCGCGGAAAAGTAAAGGACGTATCACATCAACTATTGACGCTATTACCCCCATTATACCGTAGATAAAAAAATCAAGAATAGCTGGTGATAAGATACCTTTCTGAAGCAATACTGCTACAGGTATAGCAAGTAAACCCCAAAGATTATGGAAACCCGTACGCTTTAATTCAAACTTAACTTTCTGATTAGGCTGGTTCATTCTTACCTCCTCTATTTTCTAAAGTTTTTTTATTTTTTCAAATAACTAACTAATTTTTATCATATTTAAATAAAAAAGTCAATTTTAACATAATCGCGAGACCGAGC
>Ga0222658_1001238_pt1 | contig 11595 bp, 6 predicted proteins | sample AntAcemetagen476_FD_179830 | JGI IMG/M metagenome (GOLD analysis project Ga0222658, IMG submission 179830) | Saline water microbial communities from Ace Lake, Antarctica - #476 | ecosystem: Environmental > Aquatic > Non-marine Saline and Alkaline > Saline | place: Antarctica: Ace Lake | collected... | reverse complement strand
AGCATTGGGAACTGCCGTAGCAACAGGAGTTTTAATTGGGCTATACGCCCTCAAAAGACTCTTTGGAAAAGCTAGAGCAGTAACGGCCAGTGTTGCTAAAAAAACAGGCGGGTTTCTTAGGAAAGCCGCTATGGTGACTGGTGTCGCATTCGCCATCAATTGGCTCACAAAAGGCGCACTGTTCGGAGGAGTTAAAGCAATAGCAGGAGAGGTAAAAGAGAAAGCGGAAGCTGCAGGAGCAGCTGCGAAAGAGAAAGCGGCACAAGCAGGAGAAGCTGTGAAGGAGAAGGCAGCAGAAGGTGCCAAAGCAGTCAAAGAAGGAACAGATTCGGCTCTAGAAAAAAGGGGGGAAGTTGTGGATGATATTTTCCCTGGTACTAAACCAGAAAAAGACGCTGCCAAAAAAAAGGCAAAGGAAACAGCAGCACAAGAAGGAGAAAATATTGTAGATAAGGGCGTCGCAAAGGAAATGGTATTCGACTACCGTTGGGCGGTAGAGGAAGTTGGGCTAGACCCAAGAAACAAAAACCATGCAGAAGAGCTGGCATCGAATCTACGAGAAGGAGCACCACTGCTTGCAATTCGAATTGCAGATTTTCTGGCAATAGCTGATGACAGGAAGAGCGCAGAAATTGTGTGGCAATACGCATACGGCGCGGAACCAAACACTACTCAAACTGAGCTCATGGAAATCTTGGCAGTGGGGATTGCAGGCAAATCCAAGGATGAATTGCAAGGACTGACAACATTTAAGGAACTCGTTGAAAGAGACAGTCTCATAATGAGAATGTACTCAAAGGTACGAACTGGATTCGATACCGGAGGAGTACTACAGGCTGCAAGAGAAGCCTTTGGCCAAGCTGCGAATACATTTGAGGATGCAAACGATTACGCAAAAACATTGACTAGCAAGCGCCGTGTATTTGAATCACTCAACATTGTAGATGAAGAAATGGATAAAACTGAAGCACGTAATAGGATCACTGAATTCCTTGATGCATGCAGAAACAAACGAGATAAGTCCCTGGGCATCGCAACAAGCGAAATTCCGAAGAAATTCCAACCAGCAATTAAACAGATGCAATCTTTCTTTGAAAAGAATGCAACTGCCCTTGAGTACTTAAAGCAATATGCCCACGAAGATAGTGACATAGCTTCGGCAATCGAAAAAATTGTGAAGGGCTCAGATGGCAAGCCCAGCAACCTACGACTACATGACGCTCTGCAGCTCTACTCATATATGCACCTTGCCCAAGAAGATTATAAAGATGATTCCAAGAGCAATCTGAGTGAATCAGACTCAATGGGTGCCATGCTTGTACAACTGAAAATATTGAACCTGCTTAGGAGAAACGATCCATCAGCAGCGAATAATCTGATTATCCTGTTGGGAAACCGCGTACCAGGAGCAAGTCTGAAGATCCCTACTGGAATGCAAAAACTACTGCAGAGCTTACTAGATAAGGGGACAGCAATACTTGCAGCCAAAACTTCTGACACAGGGCGTGATATTAAGGATGTTGTGAACGCACAGGAAAAAGAAACACCATATCTAATGTATGGCGCATATACTCTTATGACCTCGGCAGTTGTTGCCAGATCAGCAAAGAGAATTATTCAGCTGCGAACCATACACAAAATTGGCACATCACAAGAAACCGAAGTAGAGGCAGAATATGATTTTTTAACAGAAACAGCAGCAAGCAAGGCAATAGGACTCGCGGAAGAGTATGAAACTAACCATAAAATACTCACAAGAGATCTCTCGACTTGGGCGGGCAGAGCAATTCCTGGAGCATCAGAAATTGGCCTCTATGCACAACATGCAGAACTAAACCGTCTGCGCATTCAAAGTTATGCATCCAACTCAAATGGAGAGGCATTTGAGCAACGTGGATTTACCGAAGCACAGGCGCGAGTTATTCGTTCTATGTCAATAACAGCAAGTAATAAGGTTGGTAAACCTTATAGAGCAAGAAAGAATCCATTTAAGTATTTAATAAACCCCACAAACATTGGTAAATGGCAACGAAGAGCAAACCGAAACGGCCGATTTCTGCGGCGAGTCATAAGTCGAGAGATAACCTTTGATCAGGCTGTAACACAAGCAAAAGCAAATGGGTTACTAAACATGGGCGACCCGAATATTCGAGCTCAGCTCAAAGCATGCGAGGGAACCCAAGACACTACCGCAACCGATCAAGAGGTAAGGGCAGGTGACGCACAACCCGAAACAACCAAGCCTGCAGAATCAACAGCACCGAAGAAGAAACCCAAAAGAAAACCTCTCCCCGATGTTCAAGGATTCAATCCAACAGAATATGCAGCAAGAATGCAGAAGCGACTAAATCTAACTCATATCTTGTCATCAAGATTTAAATTTCTTGGTTTTGGAGAAGTATGGAAACGAAAAAAATTGTTTCATATGAATGAAGAACTGCATGCATATACCGAATCCATAGACATGCGATTTGGGGGAAAAACACCTGAGGCAAACACGGCAAGAGGCAAGATATTTGATGTACACAATTCAGTTCTTTCCGCCATAAAGGGGTATGAGAAAGCAGAAATTACTGCAACAAAAGCAGCAGAGCAAAACAAAGAAAGGGCAGAACAAGAAGCGGCTGAACGTGAAACTCAGAATCAGGAATACGTGCAACAAGAAATAAATGATCGCCTCGGTCACTGGGAAGAGCGCATTAATGACGAATTCACTATCTTGAAAGGTGACGATCTCACAGCAGGGAAATTGGAGAACTCCACAGAATCGGCATCAATAATCGAGAGTGGAATTCGAGAACAAATGAAACGAATTAATCCTGATACTGATGCACAAGCTTTGGCACGTGCAAAGGGGCTGCTATTGAGAGCAGAGGGACTGCGAGCTCAGATAGAACAAGCACGCTCAAATGCAAGTGGTAAGACAGAAACAAATTCAGATGCGGACGCCCTCCTGGATCGATTAAGCAGCAGACCACTCGTACCGAATGCTGATACTAAGACTGTAAAAGAGAATATAAGAAATACAGCACGAGACAGTAAGCTAACACTCGGTGCAGGCGGGTCTGCAATGGACATTGCAGCTGCCAAAGCAGGTATTGACCCAAGTGATGTTGATCCGGATGTTACTACAACAGATACAAATCTTAAAATTGGAAAATGATAAATTTCTACTCCCTCTCTAACCACAATTCCCATGCCGTTAAATAGGCCATCATCCATACCACCACCTCCACCAGCACCACCACGCAAAAATGAACAACTGCGCCCAGCAGCAAAAAGTAAATACGAGCAAGCAAGAGAAGTAGTGAAGCGAATCCATAACAAACTTACAAGTCTAAAAGAAAAAATAGGGGAATCGCTGACAGGAAAACAAAACAGGATGAAGCGGATGAAGCTTAAGCCACCACCGCCACCACCACTTCGTCGAGCAGAAAGACTACAGCGGGAAGCGGCCTCTGCAAAAGCTGAATATGAGCAAGCCAGTCAGGCAGCGGCAGGAGCTGAGGAACAGATCGCGCGACTGAAAGCAAAAAGGGAACGGCTGGTTACCTATCGTACTGCAAGAGACAGGGCATATACCCAAGCGCTAGGAAAGATGGGGCCTAGACCACCACGACCACCACGGCGCAAGGGAATGCCTACTGGCCTTCCACCACCCCCACCATTCCCACAACAACAAGACACATTGAAACAGGAAGCCAGGCAAGCGAAACAGGAATATAAAAAATCCAGTCAGGCAGTGGCAGGAGTTGAAGGAGAGATCGCGCGACTGGAAAAGCTGACTACTGAGCGTGTTGCAAAATACAGAGCATACCTAGCACTTGGACCAATAAAAACGCAAGACCTCCTGAGTCGATTACAAGAACCACTTGTGCCGAATGCTGACCCTGAGACTGTAAAAAGGAATATAAGAAATACAGCACAAAACAGTAATCTCACGCTCGGTGCAGGCGGGTCTGCAATGGACATTGCAGCTGCCAAAGCAGGTATTGACCCAAGTGACGTCGATCCAGAATCAACTACAAAGACAGATGTAGATATCAAAGCCAAATAAATCCTGTTACTTATTAAAATGGGCGAAAGACCAAAAGCACAACCGGCAGAACATGAAACAGAAAAACCCAATATCAATACCGATCAAATCGGTAGGAACTACGACACGGTAAATACTTTTCTTGATAGAGATCTGCAAAAACTTGGATTTAATGAAGAGGAAGAATACCTACTCAAAGAAACAGCCATGTATTTGAGTGAGGACATCGCAAACATGGCACTGCCTGCAATGGACACCGCTAATAAAACGTTACAGATGAAGGAATTGCACAGCGAGTTGTACAAATGGCAGCAGGACCTGCTTGGTGCTATTGCATTGTTCGACACATTCCAAACAGATACGTATCCGAAATTCGTACAGATATTTCATAAATACCTCAATGTAAGGAAGACGTATCAAGAACTCGTAGATTCAACGCTTCACCCAGAACAAGAACAACAAATCCTTGACGAAGAACAAGGAGCACAACTTTTTGAAGCACTTAATTTACCACCAGATACAAAGGCACATTGGGCAGGATTGATTACAGAAGCACAGTCCGAAATTCCAACTCCAGAAACAGCAAAAGGGGAAATGGACGATCGCAGACAGGCGTTTCTTGATCTCGGATATAATAACGTTCTCACTTTAAAAAAGGGGCTACTTAGCACGCTGGCCGAAGTAAGCAATAGCCTGCAAGAAGGATTCAAAATGGATGATGAAATGCGCACAATAGTACTTGCTGGTACGAACTCATTTTTGAAACTTAAGAAGCAATACCTTTTTAACCTGCAAAACGAAATTAGTAATTCGGCAAAATGGGCAGCATTTGCGTCCATGACAGCACAGGAAGGAGCTGAGGAGGGTATTGAACACATTATAGATGTAATGCCAATCCTTAAGTATGGAAGCGCACAAATAAAACTGGGAAAAGGAATGCTCGGCGTAAAACTAAAACTGGCACAGCACGGAATACAGACATCAATGCTGCAGGAAATGCTCGCAGGTAATGGTCCTGCACAGCGCATCCTACGAGAATCCATTAAGACACTTACTCCGAACGGTGTAGGTAGCTTGCTCACATACATGTACTACCTGTACATCTCGGAAGATAAGACAAAGGCAATGCTCATGTACTCGTCTTTCCTAGTTGCAGGTCGAGGGATGGACGGCTTGGGATGTGTAGTAAACAAATATTTCGCGCCCGCAAACAGACTTATTTTAGAAAAGATGCTCAGAATAAAACCAAAGCTAGCCAAAAGACTCTTCAAAATTGGTAAGAAACTACCTATTGCACTGAAGTTTGGGATGCTAATGGTGCTCGCCTATGGTGGCGGTGAAGATTTAAACAATGCATTGGAAACAATGGAGCGATATGCAGACCCTCTCGCATACGACATTGCCGGAAACGTTATTGGTGCACTACAGTCACCATTCGATATTGCACAAGCATATGGACTAGCTGGTGCAAACCCTCTCACGGAGCAGAAACTGTTTCTCGATTGGCAACCTGCGCTAGCACAAGACACCATACTTACTGCGGCAACCGGCAAGCAGCGCATGGAATGGTGGGACGAACTAGTGGAAGAGTACGCAAAGGAAGAGGAAAACCCCATACAGCAACAACTAATGCGCTTAGAGAGCATAAAAAAAGGTCCAGGCGGAAAGGAGGCGTGGAAGAGACGGAAGGCATTGGATTTCTATACATTATGGAAACGCCTGCAAAACAGTGAGGCAAACATCAACGAGCAGCTTCAACAACTTGGCGTCAAATCAAGCGGAGTTAAACTCAGCAAAGTATTATACGACGTGGCACAAAACGAAGAGGAAAGCTCGTACGGCAACCGGAACATTCGGAATGCAATTACATCGATAAAGAAGCCGTACAAGTTAATGTATTCGAAAATTGATGCTGCAATAAAATCTACCAAAGACGCAGAGAAAAAGGAGGAACTAAAAGAGCTAAAAATGATGTACGGTCACTACGAGAGTTCGGCAAAGCAATTGGACCAAGACAGGAGTCTCTACGTAAGGCTCGAAATATTTTCGCCATCGTGGCTCGAAGAGCGCGACCAAGATGGTAGCGAGCTACCGACAATTGTTGAACGTGGACTTTATGATGAGATGCGGTATCAGAGTAAAAGACGGGAAGCACTTAGTGCCAACATGAACGGCCAAACGCTTGCAGAATGCTTGAAAATGGAGAGCCCATCTTCATTCACTCTCGATCCTACTGGATGGATGGCGCACGTCGTAGAAAAACTGGATATTTGGAACAATATTAAAAGTGCCGGAAAGGGCAAAGATTTCGTACGAGAATGGGTCGACGAAAAAATGTTCCACAAAGGATTTGCACAGATGTCAGATTTGATAGCTCAATCAATAAAAGAGCGACTGGGTGAGGAAAAAGGGAAACTGGAGTACAAACGTGTGTTTCGGCCATTGCAGGAAGCCATTCTGCAACATAGAACACAGGGGGCAATAGACGCAAGAACGGCAATGGAACTACTGAGTGCAGCGTATACAGAACACTACGATGGCAAACTACGACAAAGTCGTGATAAAGAATTTAAAAAAGGAAACGACAAAACATTTGTATACGGCTCCGCGAATCCAGAGAGAATCTATATTGATGAAAGTGATTACGACTCTCAGGTAACAAACCCGGCCAGCGTGCCAGACGTTCCCATGATCGTTCACTGTGAGGAACTTGGGCATGGCAGAACAATGAGCAACAAGCCCCAAGCAACCATAACGACAGTTATGTACTTCGTTTACGATAAGAAAGCAGACAAATGGAATGTAAAAACGATGACGTACACAATTTCAACAGTCGACTACCTAGCAGAATCCTACGGTCACGATGAAGTCATTGGTCGAAAAACTCATAATGCACAATCTAAGACAGTTATAGAAGAACCATTCCGCTTATGGCGTGCAAAACACCCAAAATTCGCTGTGCAGATGTTCGACACCATGAAGCAACACAAGCAGCAATTGATCGAAAGCGAAGAAAAAATTAAAACACTCCAAAAAGCAGAGAAAGAACGAATACTTTCCGGTCAGGAACAGGCAATTGAAAATGCAAAACAAAACCCCGAAACCTGGCAATCCTACGGCGCCGAAAGGTATGGAAACTACTACGAGTACGTCGCGTACGACCCGGACAACAAAGCATTTGTATACCTCAGCACCCCAAAACTAGACAAGAGAACATATGTAACAACTCCTGGAGCGGTCACTCCATCGATGGAAGCCGAGACTGGTGTACGCGTGGAACCACTGGGGGACAAATTCCACTTCAAGTGGAGTGCTCTCCGTGGAAACTTCGTGAAAGTCATGGAAGACAAATTCGATCCCAAATTCCCAAGAATTATCCGCAATGCACTCGTATTCCCCCATCAAAGCAAAGAATCCTTCGATCCTGCAGAATCTGCACGCACAACTCTGCTAACAATTCTTGCAACATACGCAAATGGCAAAACACTCAAAGAGAAAGAGTGGACTGATTTGATTGATGAAACAGTCGGCGCTGCATCACAACTCAAAACACCGGAACGTTCGCAGCAATTCTTTGGTAGATTGAGAAACGAAATCAATGGAGAAACATTAGAGAACGGGAAGGATCACAGCTACCTCAACACCGACATGTATCGGCGCGCACTCACAAAAACACGCAACGCACTGCATCTGGCGAGCTAGGCAGATATACTGCCGCTATGCCTCTCTCATATTCTCAACTCCGACTGTATCAGGTCTGCCCAAGGCAGTATGAGTTTGCGAATATCAAAAAACTCCCGCGCTTAGTTTCACCAGCCGAGAGTTTTGGTAGCAGTGTTCACAATACTTTTAAGAAATGGGGAGATATAGAAGTAGAAAGTGAGAAGTTGAAAGTGGAAAATGATCAGATGGAAATATTTGAGGGAAATAGAAATGATACTTCCAACTTTCCACTTTCCACTGTTTCACTGACTGAGCTGTGGCATCAAACCTTCTCACCCAACGCGTTTAAAACACGCGTAGAGGCGGACTTCGCCAGGCAGCGCGGGGAACAAACAATGGATCACTTCTTTGAGTGGTGGAGCCAAAAACCCAGAACCGTGCTAGCCGTAGAAAAAGGATTTTCTATCGCATTTGACGGTCTAACGCTCACCGGCCGCTTCGACCGAGTGGAAAAGGATGAGGATGGCATTCACGTGATCGACTTTAAAACCAGTCCACCACGTGAGCAAAATGAAATAGATGCTGACTTGCAGCTCTCGATCTATGCCATAGCTGTTGAGCAGGAATTTAAGCAACCTTGCATACGCCTCAGCTTCCTCTTTGTTAACGAAGAAAAATGTGAGCAACGCTCAACCGAGCGCTCAGAGAACCAACTGACTGATGCCCGTAAACAGATTCTCTCGATGCACAAAATGATAGATGAGCGAGACTTCCACCCTTTGCCAGCATTGGAAAAATGTAAAAGATGCCCATATAGAAATGTTTGTGATGCAGCAGCAGCATAATTTCCTCTACAATCTCCCCATGCGCCTCTCTCAGCTCTTCACCAAAACATCCAAAGACACTGTTGCCGATGCAAGCAGCAAGAATGCTGACTTGCTCGTTCGTGCCGGTTTTATAAATAAAACCATGGCAGGTGTGTATTCATTCCTTCCACTTGGACTAAAGGTGCTAAAACACATTGAGCAGATTGTCCGAGAAGAAATGGATAGAGCAGGTGGGCAGGAAGTTTTGATGTCCGCATTTTCACCACGAGAATACTGGGAAAAAACTGGTCGATGGGACCAAGCTACATTTGACGCGCTATTCCACGTACCCGCTGCCGGTGATCAGGAATACGCACTCAATCCAACTCACGAAGAAGTTGTAGTGCCACTCGTACAGCAGTATGTGCAGTCATATCGTGATCTGCCATTCGCTTGTTATCAGATCCAAACAAAGTTCCGTAACGAATTGCGCGCGAAGTCCGGAATCTTGCGCGGCCGCGAATTCTTAATGAAGGACATGTACTCATTTCATACAGATGCCGAAGACTTGGATCGATTTTATGCGGAAATCCAAAGTGCATACGACAAAATTTTTGAGCGCCTTGGCCTAACAGAAAAAACTTACTTAACTTATGCAACGGGTGGATCTTTCTCGCAGTACTCGCACGAATACCAAGTTCTGCTTAAAGAGGGTGAGGACACCATCTTTATAAGCGAAGAAGCCGAGAAGCAAGGCAAGCACATAGCTGTAAATGGCGAGATATTTGAAAAGGGTAAAACTGTATGCCCAGAGACAGGAGGAAAAGACTTCCGTGAAACAAAGGCATCGGAGGCAGCAAACATCTTTAAGCTCGGTACAAAGTTCTCCGAGCCATTTAAACTCACATACGCAGATAAAGAGGGAAAGAAGCATGCCATTATCATGGGCTGTTACGGCATTGGCATCTCACGCCTTATGGGTGTAATTGCAGAAGCATTTGCAGATGACAAAGGCCTAGTGTGGCCATCGAGCGTTGCCCCTGCGCAAGTGCACATTGTACCAATCGCAAAAGATGAAAAAGAGGAAGCATTCCAAAAAGCACTAGAGCTGGAAAATCATCTAAAGGAATCAGGTACCCCTTATTTGTTTGATGACCGCCTCAAAAGTTCAGTTGGATCTCGCCTCGCAGACGCGGATCTAATTGGTGTACCAACAAGGATCGTGATATCGGCGAAGAGCCTTGAGCAGGGTGGAGTTGAGGTTAAGGAGCGAAAAAAAGACGAGACAAGAATTTTTGAAATGAAAGAAATAATAAGTGGAAAGTGGAAAGTGGAAAGTGGAAAGTAATACAACTGTTACACTGCTTCACTGCCCACTTACCACTGCTTCACTACAATCAGAGTGTAATAAGGTAACAATGTAGACATGTAACAATGCTACACACTCGCCCTCTTACACCAACCTACGTACAATTCCAACGCTATGAAAAAATTCTCTCTCCTTCTAGGTGCACTCGGTGGCGGATTCGCAGGTTACCTATTTAGCAATAAGAAGCTTCGCGATGAGCTCACGCAGTCAAAAGATGCAGAACAAGCTGCAAAAACTCTTGGTAAACATCTTCAACGAGACGGGCAAAAATTAGGACTTCAGGTGCGAGAATTCATTGAAAGTGAAGATGTGAAGAAGCACGTTACAAAAGCCAGGCAATTCGCGAAGAAGAAAGTCGACGAAGCAAAGAAAGAACTTAAATCCACTGCTCAGAAGAGTACGAAACAAGTAAAAGCTACAGTTAAAAAGAAGGCAGCATCAGCAAAAAAGGTTGCCAAAAATAAAGTCAGATCTGCCGCCAATAGCATGAAGCATGCTCGAGGCAGAGTACGCACAAAGACGAGAAAACTCTCGTAGAATTAAAATTCTTTGTTTCTTGCACTGAATACAACGTGTGTTCAAATAGTCCTTGCGCTTCGTAGTGGAGGCACGTAACCTTCCTCTCTCTCTTGCCAGTGCAAACTTTTTCTTACCTTTACTCCACTCTTATTATGAAGGTCCCTATTCGAATCACTTCTTCCCTATCTATTGCTGCCATTGGTCTCAGCGCAGCTTTTCCTGCCCTGGCATATATGAAAGTCGCAACGTCAGAGGTTGTTGAATCTTCTCAACTAACAAGTTACGTCTCACCACGTGAGAGAGCTCGTGCTGGAGATGCACGCCGTATCACAAGCCGTGAAGTCGTACGACAGTTCGAAGCAAATTTATTCACACGCAGCAAAAAGCGTGGTGTAGCAGAAGCAGACACTACTGGTCGCGTCCACCTACCTGTACGTGCTCTATGGCGTAAGGAAGGTTTGCGCAATGCCAATCGTCATCTCCTCGGTGCAGAGCGTGGTGGAGAGTGGCGCAATGTACGTCATTACAAACAAGGTGACCTACGTCGCCGACCAGAAGGACGCCCAATCGGTATTACGCGACAGAAAGACTATAATTCTTCTTTGCCTTCAACCCTCGTACAAACTGGTAACAACACCTATGATCGCCCAACTCGCCGTGATATACGCGGTGACCGAGACCTAAATTCCGACAATCGCAGATAGGAATAGATTAATTTGATATAAAAGCCGTCACGAATACGTGGCGGTTTTTTTGTAGTAGAGAAACGTAGCTTCTACTAGAATGTCCTGGAATCAACTTTTTTTCATACCACTCACCAATATGGTTGCTTTTGCAGAACCGTTCTCCAACACACTCGTAACAATCGGTGCCTCTGGGCTACTGGCGCTTCTTACCGCTGCTATTTTCCGAGTCATAATCGGAACCAAGAGTACCGGTACAGATGTAATGCGTAATATCGCACAGCAGGTGCGCATTGGCGCTATGGCATTCCTGAAACGAGAGTACGCAGTTATTACGATCTTTGTACTAATTGTCGCAGCAATAATTTACGTACTTCTCGATCGCGGAGCTGCATGGGATCAACCATACACGGCAGGAAGCTTTGTTCTGGGTGCATTTTGCTCGATGCTTGCAGGGCTCATTGGAATGCGTACAGCCACAGCGGCAAACGTACGAACTACACAAGCAGCTCGCACAAG
>Ga0222658_1001237_pt1 | contig 11598 bp, 17 predicted proteins | sample AntAcemetagen476_FD_179830 | JGI IMG/M metagenome (GOLD analysis project Ga0222658, IMG submission 179830) | Saline water microbial communities from Ace Lake, Antarctica - #476 | ecosystem: Environmental > Aquatic > Non-marine Saline and Alkaline > Saline | place: Antarctica: Ace Lake... | reverse complement strand
GATTCCCCTCCCCCCTTGATACTGCTCGTTATATATAGGTACCTCCCCTTCATCCATCTCCCACTTTTTTGATCTCCCCCCCCTCATACTTAAATAAAGAATCATCTTTCTAAGTCTGGGCTTTATGGCCTTCTTCTTTGTTTCAGGTTTTTCGCCTTATTAATACATCTTACGCGCGCGTGCGCATCCGCGAAACGTTGGAATTTTTACTCCCAATTAATATAGTAGGCTCCTCTTTGCTATAAACTTTTTATCTTTCTTCCTCTTCAGCCCTTGTGCTAACTTATCCCTCATGGTATCATCCCATTAACCCTAACACAAGGAGAGATAGTTATGCGTAAAGTCCGTATCCCGGTTTATTTTGAGGCTACTGAGTATGCTCGTTTGAAGAAGTTGTCTAAGAGTCGTGGTTCTCCGATGGCTGAGATCCTTCGTCGTGCTTTGAGTTATTACTTAGAGATGAGGAGATGATGGATGAGTTGGCATTGTTCGCAGGTGTTGGTGGAGGAATTCTCGGCTCATTATTGTCTGGACACCGAGTCGTGTGCGCTGTTGAGATCGAGCCGTATTGCAGAGAAGTCCTGCTTCGAAGGCAAGAAGACAAAACGTTACCGCCATTTCCTATCTGGGATGACATTCGAACCTTTGACGGCAAAGCGTGGTGTGGAAAAGTGGATATCATATCTGCCGGATTCCCATGTCAACCGTTCAGTGTTGCCGGACGCCAAAAAGGAAAAGATGACGAAAGAAATATGTGGCCAGACACAATCCGTATCATTCGCGAAGTACAGCCAAAGTGCTGCCTGTTGGAAAACGTACCCGGTCTTCTCAATTTCGCCTACATTAGACAAGTATTCGGCGACTTGGCCGAAAGCGGGTTCAATTGTGAGTGGGATTGCATATCAGCAGCCTCGCAGGGTGCGCCGCACATTAGAGACAGGTTGTGGATTGTGGCTAACGCCAAGATCGACAGATACGGGAACCGGCGAGAATCAAAAAACTTTTCTGAAACGAATGAACGACAGGACAAACAAATGCAGTCAATCGTTGGCAGCCCAAATTCAGATGTTTCCGACACCATTAGCGTGGGATTACGGAACGGGATCAAAGAAACAATGGGAAAACCCGAAAAGAACCCGTCGACTAAACAACAAAGTAGGTGGCCAGTTGAACCCGACGTGGGTAGAGTGGCTAATGGGGTGGCCTTTAGGGTGGACCGACTTAAAGCCATTGGCAATGGACAAGTTCCTGCTGTGGTTAGAGCAGCATGGAAAACATTGAGAGGAGGAGATGATGCATGACATATTAACAAGGAGTTCTGTGTGTAGACCAACTAACTCCGGACACTTAGTACAAGCAGACTAACTTCAGACTAACTTCAGACTAACTCATGTTTCGTTTTTCTGCTTCCCGAGGCTTGCTCTTTTCCTGAAGATCCTGTATAATGTTAAGTGGATGTTTCCTAAGCTACGGGGTGGTACCTATGCCATCTCGTAGCTTTCTTTAACATTCCTGCCGCGCAACCAATAGGCAGTCTTTTATACCGGTGTGCTCTTGATATTCCACTACTTTTAGCAATTCCTTTTTGGTTTTGGTCTCCGAATAAAGTAGTGCTTTTAAGTTATCGTGGTTCAACCATTGTGGTCCCAATTCCTCTTCGTCGAATTCTAATACTGCTATAATCTGTTTCATTATCTACCTTTCTGCTTCCCCTTGTTTTTCTAAATCCTCTTCCTTCTGCTCAAAGAATTTGCAATTGCCAGATGGGTTACAATAATATATCTTTGGGTTTATCAATTCTGTTCTCCCTTCAAGCGGATTGAATCTTTCAAACTGGTTTCTTTCTGCACTACATAGATGTAGCGCACTTTTTCCAGCATCATATTTCATATGTTTGCAGTTCTTACACGCTGTCATTGTCATTCCTCCTTAATCGCAAAGCAATACTTCTTACCTAATGCCGCCATGTCATCCTTGTATTGCTTTAAACACTTAGAGCATAAGTCGCACTCGTATTTAGCAACCTCACCCTCACCGCGTGTTACGTGCGTGAAGTCCTCTATCCCCGGTTCTGCGCCTCTCGACAAACAATGACACTTGTCACATTCCGTTATGTTAGCCATCAGTTACCTCCTTCCATCTTTGGCAAACCAATATTACAATCTTTCACAATTACGTTTTCAATACTGCAAGCAGTTTGTAAAACCTTTAAAGCTACTTTAATTGTATCTTGATCGATATGGCTTTTAGCTGCTTCCTGGAAAATAGCACGAATTTCCACGCCGACTTGTTCAACTGTTTCCGGTGCTATTGTGTTTCCAATTTTCATCATAGTTTCCATTAAATTCCTTCTTTCTTACCTGGTTACTTACACTTATTCTTCATCTGCTTTCTCGGATAGCTCCATTTCGTACTGATCAAAACAGCAAAAATGACCTGCAATATATTCCATCATTTCAATATATTTATTAAAAACCATATCTTGGCTTGTGCTATCCCGGTTAAATGATCTGACTAAAAACCCGTTTGTCTTTTGGACTATAGTAATAATTCGATCAACTTTATCTTTGGTTTCCATCTTTCTTTCCTGCTTCATATCCCCTCATAAATGCGCTTCTCCAAAGATATCCCGCACGGTCACGCTCTATCTCCATGAGCCCTTCAATAACGTTCCAGCTATCCGCTGCTTCGTCCTCGACTTTGTTAATGTCTGGAAAATGCTCCTGTACAATCCCCATCACGCTTCTCCCTTCTCTGGGTATCCCATTTTTCGTCCGTAGTAACGTCTAGCAGCAGCTCTCATTGCATCAGGGTGCTCGGCCGCCCAACGCTTGCTCTGTGCCTTCATGCGTGTTTTGTGTTTTAAATAATAGAGCCGGTGGTATTCGCGGCTCTTCTCAGGATTCTTCTCGCGCCAGTTTCGAGATGTGGTCCGGTTGTTCTCGCGTTGTTCCTCTGTAATCATGCTATCCTTACCCACCTTTCTATATCTTTAGGACTCATATTGCTGGAATTATGAACGGTGTTGTAGCCGCCAATGACTTCTTTCACGTTTTGGATGTCGGTATAACTCTTCTCGAAACAGTGGAGCTTGTATACATACTGGAAACCCTGGCTTTTCAAAAAGTCTTTTATGCCATTCGCTTTGTAGAACTGAACGAAAAATTTGAACGACGGGTATTCCTTAACGTTTACAACGCAAAAAACGTTCTTGGCAAACCACGGCTTAGATGTTGTGTAATTATCCAAAACCGCTTGAGATAAGATATCGTGCTGCGCTGCGATACTCTCTGCTACTGTTTTCTCTTTAGTCATTGTTTGGCTCCTTACCACCGTTATCTCCAGGACGCAGACCTTGCATAAAGTCTATGCCATCTAAGAACTTATCTTTGCGCTTATCATACTTGCCTTCGATAATTTTCAGCACCGTGTTCGGACGCAAGAAAAAATCAATATCCAAGATCCAACCTTTGTCGTTGTCCCCAAGCAGAAACGGTAAGTCTGGAATTTTGTCTACCGCCTCATTCCAGTGCTCTTGCCACCAAGCATCCTGGAGGTGTGCCTTTAAGGTGTTTTCTCTATCTTTGGTTATATTTTGGACCTTAATAGTTGGAGCTGGTAACGAGTTCCAAACATCAAAGAAAGCTTCAACTTCACTCGTTTTTACTGGACTGTTTTTTTGGGCGGAGCCCTTACTACTACTACCACTAAAGGTCTTATCTAGTCTCATCTTATCTGGTAACGCTTTTTTGTTACATTTGTAACGCTTTTTTGTTACATTTGCGTTACACTTTGTAGAACTTTTTGTTACAGAATTTCGGTGTTTTTGAACCCTCAGGTAGGTTTCACTTCTTTTTTTAGCAGAAATACCCATATGTCTTTCAAAGTTTGGAATGGAAATACCGTCTTCTTTTATCACTAACCAACCAACTTCTTCGAGCGCTTTTGCAAACCCTGGGAAGTCAACTATGCCATCTATCCAAACATCTGTAACATATTTTGCGTTACCATTTTTTATATGCCCATCTGCCCAACACCAGAACTCCACGAGCAGGCCTACAACCATTGGCCCACTCACCCCAAGTATCTGAGCCATGCCTCCAACTTCAAGCTCTTTCGATAGTCCCGTTCTAATTTTTATCCAAGGATCTGCCATCTCCGAGTGCTTTTTTTTAATTATCTCTGCGACAGTTTTCTCTTCAGTCATTGTTTGGCTCCTTAACACCGATATATCCAGAGTTGTCTTTGATATATTTATCAACAAATGTTTGAAGAATAGCTTTGATAGATGTGTCTTTCTTGATCGCTATAAGCTTGAAATCTTTGTGTGTTGCGTTGTCTACTACTAAGTTTAAAACCTTCATGATTAAATTCTCCTTATGGTTAAATGATAAATTGTAAGAATTAAAGGTGGTTTGTCAAGAAGGAAAGAAAATTATATACATTTATTTTATTTAAGGAATGGTGGTGCCTTTGAAATATAGATGTTCCTATTGAATAAGGACTTATGACTTTTAACTTGCTATTTCGATATCTATATCAATTTGGTTAACCTCTTATGCAGTAAGGGTTTACGTATGAATTGTCTATTTCAAAAGTATTGATCGACAGTTTGGTTCCATCGGGTATAATTAAGCTGCCAGCGAAAAAAGAACAGCATCACAGAACATAAGGCTCCAGGAAGAAAGTAAGTATGGCCCAAGCCTTGATGGGCTTTCAATGCTCTTAGATGGGCAATGGAGAGCAAAATAGGTCCACGGGCCTGTCGGAAACCCCCCAAAAGAAATTTAAAAAAACCCAATTTCCTCCTTGACGGCTCCACTTCTCTATGCTATTTATTAATAATAGTCGCAAGTTGTTTACTCATAACGACTTAGAAAGAGACACTGATGGAGCCTCTCGACTTGAATAACATTGGGCCTGCGGATCTACAAAAGGCCAAGCTCTGGACGAAGTATCAAGAGCTGCGTGACAAGTATCTTAAAGCGAAAGAAACTCCAAACAATGCCCGAGTTAAAACCCTTGAAGACTTGAGGCCTGAGCTGGAACAATTATTCTCTAAGCCCAAGCCCAAGCGCAAACCCAAAGCCAAAAAGAAAACTTCAACACTCAATTCATCATCTTCTGCTGGCAATAAACCCTCCGTTCCATCCTCAAGGGGCGGAGGGAATTGTCTTGAAGAGCACCGAACCCCTTCCGAACCCGTTTGTGAATGGGAAGCACTCGGTGGAGAGTTCTTGGACCGGGAAGCTCCTATAGTTGAAGTTATCATGTATGTAGCCAAATACTTAGCTACGCCGGAGAACATGGTCAAGATTTCCGATGCTCCCAGCCCTGAAGCTTGGGGTATGCTGCAAAGCTATCGATCTTCACAAGCAAGAATGGATGATTTCTGGGATAAAGTATATCCAAAGCTCATGCCTTCAAAGGCACAACTTGAGAAGACTAAGGTACTTACGTCATTAGATGGGCAGGATATTGTCCGCACAATTGATAAGATCCTTAAGATCAACGAGAAGCTGGATAAAAAGAAGGATAAGCACGAGAAGATCGAGACTGAGTTCCTTGTTGCCGAAGAGGTTCAGCGGCAGCGGGCCAAGGAATATAACCAGATGAAGGCGGTTAAGCTGGGCAAGGCGCTCAACAAAGAGCCTATCAAGGAAGTACGGCGCAGGGGAGACAATGCGCTCACACCATTGCTGGAGACACCAAAGGGAGCAACGTCTTGGGGGATCATGAAATGATCAATGAAAAGATGTTCCCTCATTACCATCTTATAAAGAAGTACGACACGATTGATAAGAATTTAAAATGGCGTAAGGAAATATTACGGAAGTGCGCTGAAGATGAGGAGATGGCGGCGACATTCAGGCAAATGTGCGCTGAAGACTGTTTATTCTACATTAATGCGATGTGCTGGACATTTGATCCCCGTGACCTGAAGGTGCCAAACAAGCCTTTTATAACTTACCGGGAGTTCCAGGACGCAGCTATTGAAGAGGGAATACATGCCATTGAGGAGGGTTACGATGTTGCGTGGCCCAAGTCGAGAACTATGGGAGCTTCGTGGATGGGGCTGACTATATTCGAATGGTTCTGGCATTTCAGAGACAGCTTGACCTTCCTACTTGTATCGAGAAACAAAGACTATGTGGATAAGACCGGTAACTCGAAGACTCTGTTCTGGAAAATAGACTACCTTCATATGAACCAGCCTAATTGGCTTCTCCCAACCGGAAGGGAGCTTGGACCCCGAGATCCCAATAGAAGCCTGCTCCACTTAAAGAATGCTGACACGAAGTCTGTAATAGACGGTGAGAGCACAACAGCCGATGCTGGCCGTGGTGATCGCAGAACGGCAATGTTCTTAGACGAGTTCGCTGCTTTTGAGGTAAATGACGGTTATAAGGTTTTAAACTCCACCCGGGAAACAGCCTGCTGCCGCTTCTTCAACTCAACTCCCCAGGGTTCAAACAACGCATTCTATGAGGTGGTACACAATACCGCTGCCAAGGTTTTCCGAATAGACGGGACTTATGGTCTGCATTGGTCTAACAACCCAAGATGCAACCAGGGGCTTTATACAAGTCACAAGGTAAGGGAGAGATTTGAAGTCGAGACATTAGATAAAGACTTCACCGGAAAAGTCTCAACAATGCGTAAAAGCTGGGATAAGCGACACTATTTTGAATATCCTGGGAACTATCCTTTCATCAATGATGGCAAGCTACGATCTCCGTGGTATGACGAGCAGTGTGCCAGATGTGCCTCTGAGCAGGAAATAGCCCAAGAGTTGGACATTGACTTCCTGGGAAGTGCTTATCAGTTCTTTGACCAGGAGTTTATACGTGTACTAATTAAAGAATACTGCGTACCTTATTTGATGCGTGGAAGAATAGCCTACGAGTCAGAAACTCTTGACCCATATGGATTTGAGTTAGATGACCACGGGCCTCTTTTCCTCTGGTTCAACTTAGCAGGCGATGGGAGTTTCCTCACCGACAGGTCATATTTCGAGGGCAAGCGCTTTGGCTTAGGCTCTGATGTATCGCATGGTACCGGAGCTTCGAACTCTGTTACAAGCGTTGTCAATCTTGTATCCGGGCGCAAAGTGGCGCTCTGGAAAGACCCCAAAACCGATCCCCTGTCTTTTGCTGAAGAAACAATCGCGCTCTGTAAGTGGTTTAATAATGGGTACTTAGCGTGGGATGCGTCAGGACCATCGGGGCGTTCTTTCTCAAACCGCGTAGTTGAGAAGAAGTATCACAGGATTTATTACCGCAAGTCAGAAGGCGCCGTAAGGGGGAGAGCATCGGATCAACCCGGTTACTTTCTAAACCCGGAAGATAAGGCGGTATTGCTTCGTGATTACAGATCTAAACTTCAAGACAGGCTGTTTATAAACCCCTCTGAGTCGGGAATGAGAGAGGCTTTAGAATTTATTGTTGAACCTGGTGGAAGAGTAATTCACTCAGCGGCAGCAAATAGCCAAGATCCTACCGGAGCGAGAGAGGCGCATGGCGATGAAGTAATTGCCGATGCCTTGTCGAGTCGGCTTATGACGTTGAAGTCAGGTGCTCTTGCTGCCGAGAAGCCAAAAGCTCCTTGGATGAGTCCGGCTTGGCGTTTTGAGCAGGAAGAATTAGCTACCCTTGAGAGAGAAAGAGAGGACTGGTGAACCCTCGCAATAAAAAAGAGTTTGACGGACTTACATCAGCTGTTGCCGAAAGCCGTAGAAAGCTTGGTGTGTTTCGTGAAAAGCGTAAGTCGCTTATTGAATCATTTTGTGGAAGCGAGTATTCCGACGATGCCGAGGCTAAAGACGTATATTTGAACCTTATCGCGTTGGCTACGAATATATATGTTCGCCAGTGTGCTGCCCGTGCTCCTATTGCGCGGGTGGTCACACCGCGAATGGAACTTAAGCCTTTAGCAAGTGAGTTTTCCCTTGCCTGCAAAGAGGTTGCGATTGAAACGGATCTGGGCAAGGTCTTGAGAAGAGCTGTAACGGATGCACTCTTTAGCCCAATGGCAACTGTTAAGGTGGCGCTCGAACACGGCAAGCCCGAGCAGGTCTACGGCCAAGATGTTAATACCACAAAGCCCTTTGTTAAACTCGTGAGCTTTGATGACTATGTGCGGGACATGTCGTCACGTTCGGCTTATGAGCCTGCATACGAAGGTGATGTGTACTATCTTACTATGGAAGAGCTTTATGCAAGCTTTCCCGATGCGAAGAAGATGGATTTAGCTGAAGACGATCTTGGAATGAATGATGAGTTTGGCGGAGAAAGAGCTGAAGCTATAAGTCATGGATTTGGTTCTGGTGATGATAACTTTGCAAAGAAGGTGGCAGTACAGGATCTCTTTCTAACAAAAGAGAAGCTGCTTGTTACATATTTAGTCAACCACTCAGAGAAGCCTTTGTCGGTAATTCCCTGGGACGGTTCGTCTAGGGGTCCGTACTTTAGCCTATGGTTCTCCGATGTCCCGGACAACGCGATGCCACTTCCTCCCTTTAGTTTACTTAGAAACGTCCATGACCTTGCAAACAGTCTCTTCAGGCGCATGGCAGCGCAGGCAAAGAACAAGAAAGCAGTGGCAGGCTTCTCAAACGAAGAGGCCGCGCAGCGTTTCGATAAGGCACAAGACGGACATGCAGTGTATTGGGATGGCCAGAAGCCGGAGAAAATTGAAGTTGGCGGCTTAGACCAGAGCACGTTCGCGTTCTTCCTTCAGACTAAAGACATCTTCTCTTGGGCTGCGGGGAACTTAGATTCTCTTGGTGGCTTGTCGCCGATGGCGGACACGGCAAAGCAAGATCAAATGCTTGCCACTTCTGCAAGCGCCCAGCTTAAAGACATGCAAGAGGCGACTATTGAGTTTTCAAAGAATATCTTCCGTGAAATTGCATGGTACGAGTGGACAGACCCGGTAAGGTCACGAACTCTTCAAAAGCAAATTTACGATACGGACATCTACATTCCAGTAGATTGGTCGCCAGATACACGTCGTGGAAACTTCCTGGACTTTAACTTCACGATAATCCCGCAGTCTATGCAGGAAGATAATCCCGGCGCCAAGATAAACAAGCTCAACCAGATCATGATGCAAATGATAATGCCCTTAATGCCAGCTTTCGAACAGCAGGGGCTAACAATAGATGCAAGACAGTGGGTATCGCTAATTGCCGATTACAGCAACTTGCCTGAGCTGAACCAAATATTGGTGGCACAGGATCAATTGCAGGAGGGTGGTATAGAAGGCAATCCACAGCCTACGATAAAGCCTCCGCAAACAACTCGTACCTATGACAGAGTCACGCGTCCTGGGGCAACAAGAGTGGGTAAAGAGGCGGCGCTGTCACAGACGTTAATGGGCGCAGGAGTACAGGATTCAGAGAAGGAAGCAATGACTAGAGGAGTGAGTTAATGGCAACGTATTGTTATCAAAACCAAGAGACAGAGGAATCGATAGACAGGTCTTATCCTATGGGAGATGCGCCTGAGTTTATTCTTTTAGAAGACGGAACATTGTGTAAGCGGCATCGTGCTGCTGAGTTTGCAGCTCAAGGTGGACAGAAGTCGAGCACATGGCCTATGAAGTCAATCGCGCTGGCTGTCCATCCTACACAGAGAAAACAATATACGGACTTTGCTAAGGAACAGGGAGTACCCACAGATTTTGACAAGATGGGACATCCGGTGTTTCGCACAAAGAAACATAGAAAGAATTATTCCGAACTTGTCGGAGCAACAGACTTTGACGGTGGATATGGCGATCCCCGTTGTGATTAAAGGAAGGTGAAATTATGACAGAAGAAAACGTTCAAGAGACGACAACCGAGGAGACTACCACCGAAGCCCCTGCTGTGGAAACCACAGAGGCGGAGCAAGCCTCTTTTATGGAAGAGTTGGATGAAGCGATAGACACGCACATCGAAGAGAAAGAGAACAACGATAACGAAGAAACAGATGGAAATAAAGCTCCCCTTCCAGAGATAGCCTCGGAAGAGGAGAAGCCAAGCCTTGAGAAACCCAAGGTTGAAGATAAAGAAGTGAAGCAAGAAGAGAGCAGAGAAGACGTTCCTGTTCACAACGAAGCCTTACTTGAACGTGCGGTCCGTGCTGGGCTTACATTAGCCGATGCTAACAATATGCCCGACGATCAATCTTTGTCTAATGTTATAGGCAGGGTTGAAGCCGCAAAACAAAGGAGACAAAAGGTACCAAAAGAGAAGCAAGAGACGGATCTGCTCTCTGAAATTCCAGACTTAGATCCTGAAGAGTATCCCGAAGAAGTCATCAGTGCTTTTAAGGGGCTTAAGGGGGCTGTGTCTGAGCAGCAAAAAACAATTAAAGCTCTTACGCAGAGTCAACAAAATCAGCAACAAGCGGCTATTGTCGCTCGTAACGAAGAGTTCACGGAGTGGTTTGACGGCCAAGTTAAAGACTTAGGAAAAGACTATATCGATACTCTTGGCGAAGGCGACTACAAGAGCTTGACAGCTAAAGAGACAAAGTTGGCACGCAACAAGGTTATTCGTTATATGGACCATGTTCACAACGATGCCAAAGCCGAAGGTCGTAAAGCTCCAAATGATGAGGATACGTTTAAGCTCGCTGTTGAGAAAGCGTTTCCAGATAAAACCAATAAAATTAAGGGACGAAAGATTACAAAAAAGGCCGCAGCACGCTCAAGGCAAGTTTTAAACACGCCAAGAGATACTAATGGCCAGTTCGCATCTGAGATTTACAGCGAGGATACCCGAACTGATGATGCTATTGCTGCTGTTGCGGCCATGATGGAATAGTCGTCTCAAGATAGAACGAAAGGAAAGATATTATGGCTACAGTTCTTACGCCAGAAAACATGCCCGATGCAGTCATCGCGACGATGAATAAACTCAATAAGGGTAAATGGATTGGTGAAATGACTGACTTGCAAGAGCACGTCGGCTTTAACCAAATATGCAAAAAAAAGAGAGAGCAGCAAAAGTCCGGTCGCGGAATTACTGTTCGCTATGTAACAGACCATAACAACTCCGCACAACATGTTGGGTTGTTTGGAACGATGGAATTTAGTCGTGACGATGCGATGGTCGAAGGCACAATACCTTGGTGTTATACCGACGGCAACATGGTTTATGACGAGAGAGAGCCTGCCATGAATGGCGGACCGGAAGAGGTCGTTGATCTTGTCTCGTTAGAGAACGCACGTATGCTCACATCTATGACTGAGCTGTCAGAGTCAGACGTGTGGGGTGCTCCTACAACATCTGATGATAACGATACACCGTGGGGTGTTGAGTATTGGGTAACTCAAAACGCTTCTCTCGGCTTCAATGGTGGAAACCATGCAGACTTCTCCTCCGGTAAGGCTGGGATCTCAAGCGTCAGCTACCCTCGGCATAAAAACTTTACAGGTTGTTATGACGACTTCCTAGACCAAGATAACACAGGGCTTATCTATCAAATGGAACAGGCTTCTGACCAATGTCGGTGGGTCGCACCTGCACCAGAGCCGGGCATGGGACGAAGTGGTTATTCTAAAGGAATCTTTTGCAATTGGGAAACTAAGTTTGGGCTAAAGAATGTT
>Ga0222658_1001236_pt1 | contig 11600 bp, 13 predicted proteins | sample AntAcemetagen476_FD_179830 | JGI IMG/M metagenome (GOLD analysis project Ga0222658, IMG submission 179830) | Saline water microbial communities from Ace Lake, Antarctica - #476 | ecosystem: Environmental > Aquatic > Non-marine Saline and Alkaline > Saline | place: Antarctica: Ace Lake... | reverse complement strand
TGAGATTGGTGGATATATTTTAAATACAGACTTCAACGAAGTTAAAATGAATATGGGTCGCCTATTCGGTTTTGCATACGGCCATAAAGAAAACGGAGCTATGTTTAGTCATATGGCAGTAATGTATGCAAATGCTCTATATAAGAGAGGATTTGTAAAAGCTGGTCATAAGGTTTTAAATCTAATATATAAACATTGTTCAGATATTAATAAGTCAAAAATATATCCCGGAATTCCTGAATATATTGATCCGAATGGAAGAGGAATGTACACATATCTAACCGGTTCTGCAAGTTGGTTTATTTTGACAGAAGTAACCGAAGTATTTGGAATTAAAGCAGATATTGGAAAACTGATTCTTGAACCGAAGTTATTGCTAGAAGAATTTGATCAAAATAGCGAAGCTAGAATCGATACACTAATCAATGGTAAAATGGTAAGTGTGACCTATTCGAATAAGAATCAATTGGAATATGGAAAATACAAAATCCTAGAGATTACTACAGTAAAGAGGAATATATTGTTCGAAGAAACAAGCTATGGAGTTAAAATTGATAATGATTTTGAAGAAAATTCTTTAATGATAAGATTGGGATAAAAAAAACTAGGATTTTAAATCCTAGTTTTTATATATTACTACTTTGACAAATAAGCTTTTTGTTTCATTAAAAGGCCATTCAAACCACCTGAATTGTGTATGATTTAGAAGGGTTTCTAAATGGATTAGTCCATAGTCTCCCAGACCTAAGCCATAGGTGTTTTTGTATTGATTATATATACTTTCTATTTTGCTATTATCTTGAATATTTTTTGATAAGGAATCGTAAAAGTCAGTATTAATTTGCGCTTCAAAGATATCTGAGATTGCTATAAGTGTAGATTTTTTATTGAGCATTTGAAAGATATTCTTGTTAAAATTTTCAATCACAGAAGGCATTAAGCCAATAAGCCTTTCATTCATATGCTCTAAGAACTCTAAAGAAAAATTTAAATCCCTTAAAATAGAGATGTAGGATAACCCTTGTTGCAATAATAATTGTGTATAAATTGGCGAAACAATAATCATATCATAGTATTTATTTGAATGGTCAAATCGGTATTCTAATATGGTAGTTTCCAATTCATTAAAATAAAAATCGATATCATTTTTTGATTTTGTTTTTAACATAATTTTAACAAAGTCATTCCATTTTGAATTTAAATTTAAACCAACATAATCTATTTTTAATACATTAGCATCAGAAGATGTAAGATTATATTTTGTTGTTGCTTTATGTAAGGCATCTAAATCAATATCAGACAAAGTCAAAGATTTGAATGTGTTTCTTAAAATGATCAAATCTAAGTCATCAGAATTTCCTACTCCTAGAACCAAAGCATCTAATGACGAGTGATTATTTGTGGAATTATGAATGATAAATTCTGTCAATTTTTTTCGATAGTTTTCCCATAACTTAAAACGATTCTTTTTGTCAAGATTCAGTATTTGATTAAATTGTTCGATATTATTCATAATAACACCTCAAATATAAATTTATACGTATAGAACTATTATAACTCATACAATTAAAATGCGTCTTTATTTCTGAAGAAATACAAAAAGAAAGTGTAAAAAGAAAGACGATTTCACACTGATATTTTGCGTGTTGATTATATTAAATTTTAAGAAATTATTTTTGCTATATTTATAGAGCACATTACTGTCTATCATTTATTATATATGATATAATAAAGCAAAATACTATGCTTATTTTTCGAAACAACCATTAATAATTAAGAAATAATAATTACATCAGGTGATTACACAAGTGTAATAGAAATCGGTTTACGCTTTGTGCGAACATATAATTTTTTAAAAATACGGTATAGGAGGATGGAAATGAAGTATTTTACTACTTTTATCACTTTGTTACTAATTTATCTGCTTTTAGCGGGTTTTTTAATTGAAGAAGTGATCCTAGGAATCGTTGTAAGTGCAGTTTTAACATTTATTTTAAGTAAATATCTTGATTATTCAATTGATATTACTTTTCCAGTTAAATTGTTAAAATTTGTATTTATATATATTCCTGTATTTATCTGGAAACTCGTTTTAGCAAATCTCGATGTTGCAAGAAGAGTTCTCAGTCCTAAAATTCCTTTAAATCCAGGAATTGTAAAAGTTAAAACGGATTTAAAAGGCGATTTGGGTAAACTAACATTAGCAAACTCAATTACATTGACACCAGGTACTTTGTCAATTGATGTTGATGATGAGCATATTTATGTTCATACTTTGGATGTTAAAGGTGTTGGAGAGGTTGAACAAAGCAAGAAAATTGCTGGACTTTTTGAAAAAATATTAGGAGGTATCTTTAAATGATTGAATTGATGGATATCGTTGTTTTTTCATTAATGGGCGTAGGAATCTTATTTACGTTAGTAAGAATGATTATTGGTCCGAAATTAAGTGATAGAGTTGTTTCATTGGATACGTTTAATATGATAATTATAGGGGTGATTGCAGTATTGGCTTCTGTTTTTGAAAGCAATTTGTATCTTGATATTGTTATTATTTATGCAATTTTAGCGTTCTTAGAAACAATTGTATTCTCTAGATATTTGGAGGGTAAAAAAGATGGAAATAGTTAGTTATATCTTTATGACCATAGGTGGATTATTCTTCTTATTGGGTGGACTAGGTGTCTTGAGAATGCCGGATACATTTAACCGAATTCAAGCAGGAACGAAAGCAACGACATTAGGCGCTTTCTCAGTGCTTATCGGTGTTGCATTCGCAAACCCAAGTTGGACTGCAAAAATTATTATTATCATTGTTTTTATAATTATCTCTAATCCAATTGGGTCAAGTGTAATTGCAAAAGCAACATATAATTCTAAAAATATTCCTGATAATTTAGTGCAGGATGATTTTAAAGAAAGAGGTGGCAAACATGACAGCGTATGATATCATCTCTTTAATAATAGGCGTTTTATTATTAGTGATTGCTTTTTTAGCAATTAATTCAAAAAAACTAATAAGATCAGTTATATATTTATCGGCTTTAAGCATGTTAGCCGTAGTTTCTTTTGTTTTATTAAAAGCTCCAGATGTTGCAATTACGGAAGCTGTTATTGGTAGTGGACTAGTAACTGCTCTTTTCGTTTTTACATTACTAGCAATTAAAAGGAGGGAAACTAGATGAAAAATATATTTGGACTATTGATTTCTTTATTGCTAGGTGTATTTATTATCTTAGCATTAGATTCAAGTGTTTCTTTCCCAGAATTTGGAAGTGCTGTAATTAGTGATAGAGTATCTGATAATTACTTAGATGAAGATAATATAGAAGATGTTGGATCTGCAAATATTGTAACCGCAATTGTAGTTGGGTACCGTGGATTTGATACATTAGGTGAAGTAACTGTTTTATTTGTAAGTGCTTTAGGAGTTGCATTAGTATTGGGCAGTTCTAAAAAACAAGCACGTATGGATTTGAAATTTAAACCAAACTTTATGCTTCGAATCGGATCAAAAGTATTATTTGGAATTATTTTAATGACAAGTATATACATTATATTCCATGGTCATCTGACACCAGGTGGTGGATTCCCAGGAGGAGCAATTATTGCTAGTGCAATATTGTTAATGTATTTAGCAGATGATAAATTTAGAAGTAACGTCAAAGGATTTAAGATATTAGAAGGAGTTGCAGGAAGTCTATTTGTTGTAATTGGTCTATTAGGACTTGTTGTTGCATCATACTTTTTACAAAACTTCTTACCTGTTGGCACTGTAGGAAACCTACTTAGTGCTGGTATTATTCCAATAATTTATGTGTTAATTGGATTAAAAGTAGGTAGTGAAATATCTGGAATTGTAGATAACTTCTTAACTGAGGAGGAATCATTATGATACAATATGCAGCGATAATTTTGTTTGTATTTGGTCTTTATGGGTTATTTACAAATAAAAATGTAATTAAGATGATTGTCTCTCTAAATATTATGGAGTTGGGATTAAATATATTTATAATCAGTATTGGATTTGTTTATGATGGTATAGCACCAATCATCACTAGTACAAGTGGAAGTGGATTACTTTACGTTGATCCATTACCTCAAGCATTGGTTTTGACAGCTATTGTTATTGGTGTTGGGACAACTGCATTAGCATTAGCAGTTGCTAAATCAATTCATAATAAATACAACACTTTAGACTTAGGTGAATTGGAGGACATACTATGAGTGCAATTCTTTTAGTAGCCATACCATTATTGGTAGCGTTCCTTTCGATTTTGTTTAAGAAGATATCTCCATATTTATTGCTGGGTGTAACACTGTTCAATATTGTGTTATTACTGGTATTATCTGATGGGTTTGTTGTCATTGGGGGATTTAATCAACCAATGGGTATCAATCTTTTATTAGACATGTATTCTAGGTTGGGGTTATTGTTGATTAACGTTTTAGTGTTTGTAATTGCTATATTAAATCTTAAGAAATATGAAAAATATTCAAGTATTTTATTGATTGCAGTAGCGGGGCTAAATGGATTAATTCTAACCAATGACTTATTTAATTTATTTGTGTTCTTGGAAATTTCAGGAATAGCAGCATATTTGATTACGACATCAAATAAAAAACCAGTTGGAACATTCCATTATTTGGTTTTAGGTGTTGTAGGTAGTAGTTTATTCTTGTTTGGAGTGATTATTCTATATTCTATGTTTGGAACATTGAATATGGTTGGAATGATACAAGAAATTCAAGCAACGAATAACTATAAAGAGTTAATATTGCCATTTATACTAATGTTTATTGGGTTAGGTGTTGAAGCGAAATTATTACCATTTAACTCATGGGCAAAAGGTGTTTTAGGCAAGTCAAATACATTATCGGGACCAATGATTGCTGGAGTTTATGCTGGAGCAATGGGATTTGTTTTAGGAAGATTAATTACGAATCTATTTATGTTTGAAGGTACACTTCTTACTGTTGTAATTGTTATCTTAGCTGTTGGTATTGTAATGGGTGATGCTATGGCGTTTGCTTCGAATAAAGTTCGAGAGATATTATTGTTTAGCAGTATTGCTCAAGCAAGTATCGTTGCTTTATTATTTGTAAATGGTGTCGTTATATGGGCTGTTTATTTAATTATTGCTAATGCTTTAAGCAAAACAGTAATGTTCTTAGTTATAAACAAAGCAACAAAAGATGTTGGATCAGATAATGTTGACAAACTAAAAGGATTATTTTCGAATAATGTTGTAGTTGGTGTTGCATTTACTTTGGTAACGTTGAGTGTTATGGGGTTACCATTACTAGTTGGATTTGTTGTGAAGTTAAACTTCTTAACTGTTCTTGCGGCTAACAATCAAATTTGGTTGATAGCAGTAATCTTAGTTGCGGCGATTGTTGAAGGTATTTATTTTGTTCGATTGTTAGTGAAATTATGGTACCCAGATGGCAACGAGATTGATGTTAAATATAACGTATCATTCAAAGTTGTTTTTGTAATCATTGCATTAGCATTATTGTCATTCGGTACTTATTCAACACCTTTAAAAGAATTGGATAATTCAGTTGATACTGTAATGGAGGTGGTTGATAATGGCTAGTATAGAATATTTAATTTTGTTCCTTGTTGGAGCGGCATTATTAGCATACTTGCTCAGCAAGTTCAATAAGACTGCGGCTTCCATATTTACAATATTCGCTACAATGTTTGTGTTTGCATCCTTAGCTGGTTACGGATTCGGTATGAATCTTGTTGAAACAGTTAATGTGTTGCCTGGATTTACATTTGCACAAACATATCTTGGGTTTTATTTTGTTATTATTATAGTTTTTGTATATTTAATGGTAAGTTTTTTCCATCCGTATTATATCGATACCTATAAATATAAAGATTCATATAACTTCTTATTTTTGCTTAGTTTAGCAGGAATCATAGGAGCGTTTTACACAAATAACTTTTTACAATTGTTTTTCTTCTTTGAATTGATTATCTGGACAACGATGTTCTTGATACCTCTAGGAAAAAGTAGAGAAGCAGCTGTTACATATTTTGGATTTAGCGTTGCAGGAAGTATGTCAATGTTACTAGGAATATTTATGATTTTCCAACAATCTGGAACATTTGATATTTCTGCTGGATTGGCCGGAATAAGTGGAACAAATGCAATATTTGTATTTGCTTTATTCTTAATCGCTTCGTTTTCAAAACTTGGAGCGTTCCCGCTGCACATTTGGTTACCAATTGCTCATGGGAATGCACCACATCCTTTCTCTCCGGTATTATCTGGAGCGTTAGTAAAACTTGGAGCATTTATTGGAGTGTTAGCATTAGTTCGAATCGCTCCAGCAACAGGATTATTTACCACAATTAATTTACCAATTGGTCAATATATTGTTGCAGTTTTAGGTGCTATGTCTATTGTCTTTGGTACGCTGATGGCGATCAAGGAAGATGATGCAAAAAAATTATTAGCATATTCTTCAATGAGTCATGGTGGATATATTCTAGTAGCATTTAGTTTATTAGATTCAATTGCTCTAGCTGGTGGTTTTTATCACATACTAGCTCATGCACTTGCGAGTGCTGGAGCATTCATGGCAATAGCGGCCGTAGCCAGAGCTACAGGAACAACTAAGATGAAAGAATTGGGTGGTATGATTCATAAAATGCCTATCACATATTTAGCATATTTAGTTGCAATTATATCAATGGCTGGTATTCCTCCTATGGGGGGATTCATTTCCAAATGGTTGATATTCCAAGCTGTTATTGATAAAGGATTGATATTTATTGCTGTTGCAGTATTCTTTGGTTCGATAGGGTCTTTCTTATATGTATTTAGACCTTTGGCTGCGTTATTCTTGGGCCAAGAATTAACAGAATACAAGAAAGTAAAGGAAGCACCAATCTTAATGCTTATCCCTACATTTATTATTATGGGATTAAATGTTTATACAGGAGTTTTCCCTGCTGGAATCTTAAAGTTCATAAATAATATTATTTCAGAACTAGGGTTTGTACCGATTACGATAACTACATTTGAAATCACCGGGTATAATGGAATATTAAATCCTGCGGTGATATCATTGGTTTTCGGTGTGGGTATATTAGTAGCATTTATTATATTTATCCTTTTAAAGAAATCAAAAAAAGTTACGCTTATGGATACTTATACAGCTGCAAACTTTGTACACGATGAACACTTATTACATTACACAACAGATTTCTATGCTCCATTAGAAAGACTTTACGAGAAACAATCTAATTGGATGACGAAGTTCTATAAAGCATTAGCTCAAAAAGTAAAAGATATAGGTAAGTTAGGCAAGTATCTATTTATGTCTAGAAGTATTGGAACGACGGTGTTATGGATTATTGGAATTATAATCTTGCTATTGTGGGGTGAAGTTCTATGATTTTAAATTTATTAGTTGGATTGGGAGTTGCTTTATTCGGATTTGTTTTACAAACTGGATTAGCAGGATTTAATCGTAAAATTATTGGTAGATTGCAAAAAAGACATGGACCAAAATGGTACCAAGAATATTTGGATATTTTCAAATTGCTTAGTAAGAAAAGTATTAGTCATGGCTGGATATTTGATTTCGGCGTTATCATGGCTTTAGGTGGAATCATAGGAACAGCTATGTTTATGCCACTTACATCTACATTCTTAGCATTTGAAAATTATGATAATTTCTTTATCTTTGTATATTTACTTGCAGTAGGTATGTTAGGTATGGCAATGAGTGCGAGTGGTTCAGGAAATCCTTGGGCTAGTATTGGCGTTATGAGAGCACTCACAACAATGCTTGCATATGAAGTTCCGTTTATGATTGTTGTCTTAACAATAATAAAAATATCTGGGACAAGCTCGGTTGCTGGCATACAATTATTCCAACAAGCAGCAGGGAATAATTGGTTTATCATCGCCTTACCGCTAGGTGGAATTGTAGCTGTGTTGGCGTTAATGGGTATGTTGGGTAAAAAACCATTTGAAACCTATATAGCACCTGCAGAAATCGCTTCAGGACCAATGGTTGAGTATGGCGGGAAACAATTAGGAATGTTATTCATTCTACATGAAATTTCAGTATTTATTGAAGTGAGTTTATTTGTCCATCTATTCTTAGGTGGAGCTACAAATATATTCATATTTATAGTGAAGTACGCTGCAGTATATACATTTGTGAATTTAATTTCAAATGTAAATGGTCGTTTTAAAATTGATCAAGTAGTTAAATTCTTCTATAAATGGCCTTTATTAATGGCGGTTACTCAAGCTGTAGTCGCAATCTATTTTGGATGGGTGATATAATATGAAAAGCACAAAATTTACACCAGTCACAAAGCTATCAAAAGAAGAAGTAGATCGTAAATGGTGGGAAATAGGGGATTTCTTTAGAAGAAACTCTTTATGGATGCTAATGTATTGTACAGGTTGCTGTGCAATTGAGCTTCCACCAGCAATGACGTCTGCTTATGATATGGAACGTCTTGGAATGGGGCCAATGGCAACACCAAGACAAGCTGATATTTTATTAGTATCAGGATATTTATCGTTAAAAACATTAAGAAGATTGATTTATACTTACGAACAAATGAGTGAGCCAAGATTTGTAGTTGCTTTAGGGTCTTGCCCAATTAACGGTGGTATTTATCACGATTCACATGCAGTTATTAATCAATTAGATCAATATATTCCTGTAGATGTATACGTAGCTGGCTGTATGCCTAATACGGAATCTGTGATGAATGGGTTTGTTGATTTGATGATAAAAATTAAGAATAAAACAGCAGTTGGTTGGAAGAATTATCATAAGAATTTTGAATGGTATAAAGAAAATCAACTAAATTCACTTGGGGAGGTGGTTGTTCATGATGAATTCCACCAATAATCTAGATTTTGTAAAGGAATTTGTAAACAGTAAAGTTCAAGTACTAAAAACAGAATCGGTTGATAAACAACAACTTGCTTTTGAAGTAAATCAAAATGATGTACATTTGTTGTTATCATCTTTAAAAAGTGCTGGGTGGATTCAAATGTCCTACCTAAGTGCTATTGATTGGATCGAAGAAAATAAATTTGAGATGGTTTACGTGTTATTCAATTGGGATAAACCAGTATACATTCAAGTCAGAGCTAAAATTGATAGAGAGAACCCTGTAATGGATTCAATTTTACCTATTTTTCCCGGTGCGAAGTACTATGAAAGAGAAGTACATGAATTTTTCGGTATTGCTTTTCCTGGAAATCCTGATTATAAAAAGCAACTAATTTTAGAAGGTTGGGATGACATCCCACCAATGAGAAAAGATTTTGATCCTAAAGTCTATAGTGATAGAAAGTTTCCAAAAAGGGAATATCCACAAGATTTTTCTGTAACAGATCCAAAGAATAATAGTAAAGCTAAAAGAGAAGCAAGAGAAGTTAGAGCTACGTCACTCAGAGGAGGTAAAAAACAATGAAACAAATGAAATTGTTTTTAGGGCCTCAACATCCTGGAATGCACGGAAATGCTTCAGTACATATGTTTGTAGATGGCGATATTATTAAAAAATCATATTTATTGCCAGGAATGTTACATCGTGGTTTTGAAAAACAAATGGAACGAAAACTATGGGTCCAAAATATTAGTTTGATTCCACGTGTTTGTGTTCCAGAACCAGATATAAACGAAATGGCATTTGCTCAAGGAGTTGAAAAATTATTAAATTTAGAAGTTCCTGAAAGAGCACACTGGATTCGAATGATTATTTTAGAAATGGCTAGAATTTCTTCTCATTTAATGTCATATGGAGGTCTTGGTGGACCTACTGGTAACTATACAATAATGTATCACGCTCATGCCGATAGAAATAGTATGCTTGATATTTTTGAAAAAATCACTGGAGCTAGAGTGTATCATCAGTATATAGTTATTGGTGGTGTTAGACAGGATTTACCAAAAGGCATTGAAAAAGATCTTCACGAATTTATGGATAGTTTAGAATCTAGAATTGAAGAATATCGTGATTTGGGTGTGAATAACCCAAGTATTATTGTACGGGTTAAAGATACTATTATGTTACCAGAAGAAGTTGTATGGGAACTTGGAGTTACTGGTATTGGAATGAGATCCGCGGTAAATAAACCTTATGATCTTCGTAAAGTTCTACCTTATGCAAGATATGATCAAGTTGAATTTGATGTACCTGTTTCAGATTATAGTGATGCAAGAAGTAGACTTGATATTAAACTGAAAGAATTGATTCAATCAATCAGAATTATCAGGCAGTGTTTTGAAAAAATGCCTGAAGGTCCAGTTAGGGTAAAACCTGGTAGAGGTCAATCAATGAGATGGACAGTTCCAAAAGGATATGCATATAGTCCAGTTGAGTCTAGTAGAGGCGAATTTGGATATTATGTGGTTTCTAATGGAGGAACACATCCTTATCGTGTAGGAGTGCGTGGAGCTAGTTATCCACAAGGATTATTAGGTATAGAAAAATATTTACCTGGTACTAGAATAGATGATGCTGCCCTTTGGGTAGATACTATGGGAGTTTGTTCTCCTGAAATAGATCGATAGGAGGAGAGATTATGGACAATGAAAAGAAATATCCAAAAGCTAGTATTTTTAAACCTTTAAGACATTTTAAATATCTCTTTAAGAAACCTGTGACTCATCCAATGAAAACAATCTTCACTAAGAAAAATGCTAGTTATTTAAATGATAATCGTTTGATTAGAATTAAATCTCGACTAGATTCTGCGCCAAGAACAGCCCCTGATAATTTAAGAGGGTTTCATGTAAATGATTGGGAAAAATGTATTGGTTGTGGAACTTGTGGTGAAATTTGCCCTACAGAAGCTATTACAATGGTGGAGAGAACAGATTTACCATTAGTCGCAGGACAACTTCAACAACGACCAGTAATTGATTATGGAAGGTGTTGTTTCTGTGCATTATGTGTTGATACTTGTACAACGGAATCATTAAAAATGAGTAAAGAGTATATTTTTTCAGATTCAAACCCGGACAGTTTTATATTAATGCCAGTTGCACAATGGCAAGGCGAAGATGTTGAATTAGGGTATGTTAAAAATGAAACGACTGACTTATTGGACTTAGAAAGAATTAAGATGGAACATGTAGAACCTAAGGATCGTCTTAATAGCTATATTGAAGTAGTAAGAGGATATTCAAAAGAATATGCAAGACAAGAAGCTGCGAGATGTGTGGAATGTGGTGTTTGTACAACATCATGTCCAGTTCAAATGAATATTCCACAATATATAAAAGCCATTTGGGAAGATGATATTGAAGGAGCATTAAGACAAGTATATGAAACAAATCCTTTACCTGGAGTATGTGGTAGAGTTTGCACGCACAATTGTGAAACTTCTTGTGCGATTGCAGTAAGAGGGGAAGCAATTGCAATTCGTTGGTTAAAACGTTATATTATAGATAGCGCTCCTGATGATATGTATAAGAAGATTTTCTTAGAACCAGTTTCTGAAGTAATCAATGGGAAAATCGCCATAGCTGGTTCTGGGCCTGCCAGTCTTAGTGTCGCATATTACCTGAGAGGTTTGGGTTATAAAGTTGATGTTTTT
>Ga0222658_1001232_pt1 | contig 11627 bp, 30 predicted proteins | sample AntAcemetagen476_FD_179830 | JGI IMG/M metagenome (GOLD analysis project Ga0222658, IMG submission 179830) | Saline water microbial communities from Ace Lake, Antarctica - #476 | ecosystem: Environmental > Aquatic > Non-marine Saline and Alkaline > Saline | place: Antarctica: Ace Lake... | reverse complement strand
ACGCTGGTATTGATAGACGAACTGGCAGAAGAGATGGGCGTACAGCGGCACGAGTTCGCAGGAGGCTACGAATGAAAGAGACAATCGGACAGCGAATCCGCACAGAGCGTAAGGCGAAAGGATTGACGCAGCGAGCGTTTGCTGAGTCGTCAGGATACTGCGAGCATTATATCAGCATGATTGAGAACGGCCATGCCGCGCCGAGTTCTAGAGCGTTGATGGCGTTTGAACGCGCGCTCAAAGTGAGGTTAGTGAAATGACATTCCCAGGATACAAGCAGGTACTCGTCTTCGGAGTTCAGATGAAGATAGACGGGCAGCAAGTGTTCTTCAACGAAGTCCGCAACGAGTATTCAGTTGAACGCGATCACAGCTATCTCGTGCATCCGACTGAAAACCAACAGCGAACCATCGACGCGATATTCGCAATGGCGGTTGCTGAGATGGCCGAAGACGACGACACGTTCGCAAAAGAGTGCGAGCTTGACAAGACGGCGAGTGAGCATCAGACAGATTTGTGGTAGGAGGCAGACGATGAATGACCCAATCACAACAGTGAACTATCACGCAGGAACTGGAGACACGTTTGACGTAGAGATTATCCCAGACGTGCCACTGTACGCGGTTGTAAAGATACGGAATCTCTGCATATCGCCGGTGACAATCTTCACACCTGGCGGACGCAACTGGACTCGTGACTATCTGGTAGAGCTTCGCGACGAACTCAATTACGCGATTGACAAGCTTGACGCGATGGAGACCAAGGAGGAAGAATGAGCAAGACACTAGCCGCGAACATGGCCGAAGTGATGGAGAAGGTTGGCTACGTCCAGAAGGATGCGACGAACGACTTTCAAAAATACACCTACGCAAGCGCACAGGCTGTCTTCGATAAGGTACGCAAGGAGCTATCCGCTCGCGGGATTGCGGTAGGCGGCGACGTTGAACTCGTAGCGTCTGAGATCGTCGGCCCGAAGGATAAGCATCTCGTGGTAGCGAAGCATACGCTGACATTCACAGACGGCACTGACACGCTATCTGTGGCTGCGCTCGGTGAAGGTATCGACGCAGGGGACAAAAGCGCGATGAAGGCGAACACCGCCGCCGTCAAGTATTGCCTGGCGAAAGCGTTCCTCATCTCGTGGGGCGACGATCCTGAGGCAGATTCAGCATCAGATGGACAGGGAGAGGATCCTCACAAGCAAGCGATAGCCGGCTGGCAAGAGAAGTGCGGCCCAGCTTGCACGACCGTTGACGGTGCAAAGAAGTGGTGGGAGAAGAACAAAGAACAGATCAAGTCAGACTGCGGAGAGGTTGGCGCGGCTGATAGTGTCTATCCTATGTGGGCCACGTACTACGAACGACTAAAACAGGAGGCATCGGAATGAGGATTATCAACTGTGAACAATACTCGCCGGAATGGTGGGCGGAACGCCTCGCACATCCAACGTCTTCTCAATACTCGAAGATCGTCACGAGCAAGGGAGAGCCGTCCAAGCAGCGAACAGCCTACATGCACGAGCTGGCCGCTGAACGATTGACAGGTGCACAGGAGGACACGTTCATCTCTATTGCAATGCAGAAGGGATCCGAGCGTGAATCTCTGAGTCGCCAGGTGTACGAGATGGAGAACGAGGTTGAAGTCGTCCAGGTTGGATTGTGCATCAGCGATTGTGGCCGATGGGGTGCAAGTCCTGACGGGCTAGTAGGAGATGACGGGTTGGTTGAGCTGAAGAACCCGCTTGGGAAGACGCAGGTAGAGCGGCTGTTGACGCTAGAGCCGAAACTGCCGACAGCGTATATCCAGCAGGTGCAAGGACAGCTACTCGTAACAGGGCGGCTATGGTGCGACTTCGTATCGTACGTCCCAGGCTTGCCGCTGTTCACCCTGCGCGTATACCGAGACAGCATCTTCTGTGACAAGCTGGAGATTGCGCTAATTGAGTTCTGCGAAGAGCTGGATACGATCTGCATGAAGCTAGGAGGTAAGTGATGCCGATTGATGTAGTTGACAAGATGGACGCAGACTTGAAGCAGGCGATACTCGAATGCTTACACGACTACTACAACATCATATACGACGGCGGCTCTGTACCGATGTGGGTTGCCGTGATGGAGGATCAATACAGCGTAGACGACGGTATCGAGCATCCGATGGATAAGCACCATCACATGGAGAACGAGCTAGCCAAATACCGCAACGATCTCAAGCGGATGAACAAGGAGGCATGATGGCGACACACGGCCTACTCAAGAAAATCTGGGACAATGAGAAGAACTTCGGACTCGTAATAGAAGTTGACGATCACGGCGAACATAAGTTCAACTTGTGGAAGTGGGAGCTTGCAGGCAAGCCGAGCGAGAGCAATCCTGAACCTATCTGCGATTGTCACGAGTTCGTTGATAAGCGAATCGTATACACTGCGAAGCGCGGCGGATTGAAAGATAAGTCGGGGCCGGACGATGGTGATCGATGGCCATCTACGATTGAAGATATCGCGCTTGAAACATCCAGCGAGCTTACCGACGAAGTAGCGCCTGAGATCGAGCGAGAGGCGTCTGTAGTCGATTCGCCATCTAATCCTGAGCAAGTAGTCGCCAAGTACAACACTGAGCGTCTGAGCCGCTTGGCGCTGGAAGCCGTCCAGGCAGATCTGCGAGCGCACGAGGCTAGAGCTGCATGGCTTGACGAAGTGACGCGGCTTGCATCGTGAATCCGATGGCGACGTGGGGAGATCGCGGACGGTTCGAGGGCATCGACGAAGACACTATCGGCGAGCGCGGGACTGAATCACACAAGGCACTTCACTACGGCGTGTCGTTCGTAATCGTCAAGAAGCGCAAGCGGCGTATGTCCCCGAAGTCTGTTTCGGGAACAAGGGAGGCAACATGATCGGCGACTTCTACGGAGACGGCAACAGATACCGAGGCGTGCTGATGAGTGATCCTAGCGTGATGACTATCACAATATGCGAGACGATTATCATTGAGCCTGCCGATGAAGAGTAACCTAGAAGCGACCTTCGCGCTCGCGTTGAAGTCAGTCGGATGCGAGATGGCGCAGCAAGTGAAGTTCCATCCTGTACGGCGATGGCGTCTCGATTTTGCAACAGAAGATGGCACGAAGGTGGCGGTAGAAATCGACGGTGGAGAGTTCCTAACTGGCAAGAAGACGTCAGCCCACAATCGCGGCGTAAGGCGTGCGCAGGATTACGAGAAGAGAAATAGCGCAATCGAAATGGGATTTATTGTATTCCAATTAACAGGTGGTATGTGCAAGAAAGATCCGCTTGGCTGGGCGCGGCGTGTCAAGGCTGTAATCGAATCGAGGAGGTAGAATGTTCGGCGCTGGGTGGTTCTTCTTAGGCGGTACTTTATTCGGAGCGTTGGCAGTGTGCGTGTTGTTCTATGTGGCGGTTCGTATCTTGGATTCTAGTGAGTAGGGAGGCGTGATGGAGATAGCTAAAGAGATTGTTATGACGATGATTCATCATAGATTGTTGCCAGAGTTCAGGTTTGGTGATGACAACATCGAAGTAACCGACGCTTTGAACATCATTACCGAGAAGCTAAAGCCTATCCATGAGGCGCTGAATGCGATAGAGTACCTAGTGATTACTGACGACATTGCTTTGTCGTACGTGCGGCCATCCCTCGCACTCTTCGAGGAGGCGTGATGTGCAAGAAAGATCCTGTCGGCTGGGCGCGGCGTGTCAAGGCTGTAATCGAGAGGAGGCGTGATGAATAAACGCGAGGCGAAGCGCCATGTATGTAACGTAATTGCCGCAACGATCATCAATGATATTGATATTGACGCCGGTTATATCTACGGCAGGCACACGGAAAAGGATTCAGACAGGATCGTTGCCGCGATCCGCGAGCTTGCTGGCGAAATGGAATGGCGGGGAGAATATCATCCGGTTGGATTGATGTCGGGCGATGAGTTGGATTCAACAGCGTAATCGAGAGGAGGCGTGATGACAACACCAAATGAGCTTTATAAGATGGAGCCAGAACGAGTTACAAACGATATTGGCTATCTATCAGGGTGCTATTACAACCACGTAAGAGAAGTTGGCGAAGAGGTATCGTGGTTTGCACCGTTTGAGGCAGAACGCATAGAGGTACGGTATCTCAAAGACTTTGACTTCGATGGGCGCCGAGTATGGAAACTTGCGACTGTATGGTTTGAAGGAGAGCCAGTGATGATAACTCAGAACGCTGGCAGAGAGGGAGACGACCATTCGAATAGATACATTACAGATGGCAAATTGTTCATGAAGATGTGCCGATACATCAAGACTCTGATACCTATCACATCGTCATGCGAGCCGGAAGCGGTAGATCCTAATGATGACATTGAAGGGCTAACTGTGTTCTATGGCAACGAGCTGGGCGGCAGCTTTGAGCGATATAGATCCTGTTAGCAGGTTGGATTCATAGCATGAATACGCTATAATCGTTCATGCGGGGCGGTTCTCCGGGACGCCTTCGCGTGTCCGCCATTCAGCGGCGGGCCGCCCCCACATCTACTGAATGAGGTGATGTAGTATGGCGCGGTACAGAAAGATAGATCCCCGCATATGGGGTGACGAAAGGTTCGCAACATTCTCAGCAACTCAAAAGCTGGCATGGATCGGACTTCTCACACATCCAGTAATGACACCTATGGGCGCAGGCATATTTCCATCGAGCTTACTTGATTCGTTAATTGGATATGACACAACATGCGGAGGCATAACAGTATGCCCTGTATGCCTTGAAGAAACAGACGTCAGAGGTTCATCGGATGCTATCTTGGAAGGTTTCAAGGAAGCATCTCTGATCCTTCGTGATAACGACCTCGTTATCGTCAAGAACTTCCTCGTATACAACCGGCCAGACAATCCAAATCAACTAAGCGGATGGATAGAATGGTGTGAGGAGTTGCCTCGCTCTTCGATATTCGCCGCGCTTGAAGAGTACCTACACGATACGCTAGAAGGACATCCACCATGGCTATTCGCTGGACTACTAAAGCCGCTGTCAGAACAGAGAAACAAGACTCTCAAGGCGCGATACTGGGACAGGATCAGCGAGTATGTAGACAGGCCACAAGGACGAATAAAGAAAGGTACTAAGGAAGGTATCAAGGAACCATCGAAGGTGGTTCGTACGAATCAAGAACAAGAGCTAGAACAAGAACTAGAGAAAGAGAAAGAACAAGATAAAGAAAGTTCAAAAGATAAATACTCCATCGAAACTGATTCAGTGATTGATTATCTCAACGAGAAAGCCAGTTCATCATTTCGCCACAGCGCAGCATCACGAAAGAACATCGGCGGACGACTAACAGAATCATTCACTTCCGATGACTGCAAGCTGGTAATCGACTTCAAGTGTAGCGAGTGGACGGGGACTGACTTCGACAAGTACCTGACGCCTGAGACGTTATTCAGGCCATCGAAGTTTGAGAACAACCTGAACGCGGCGAAGAAGTGGGATGCTAGTGGGCGCAAGAAGCCATCGAGCAACGGCAACGGCACTAACCGCGCGCTGACTAGAGGCGCTGAAGAGTTCGCAGACGTATTCGAGGAGTCGTAATCATGATTATGGGATCTAAGATAGGAAGTAGATTCAAGGACGCATCGCTAGAGACATGCACCGTCAACGCAACCAACAAAGCAGCCGTTGAACATGCACGCAAGATTGTATCCGAAGAGATAGGCGGACTCGTTATCAGTGGGCCGGTAGGCACTGGGAAGACGCATATCATCATCGCGACGCTGAACGACATCGAGGCAGCGCACATCCCCGTGATAAGAGAGATGGATGACGGCATAGAATGTATGTCTCCATGCAGGCGGTACGTGTATTGGAAGGCAAACGATCTAGCCAATGCTGTCAGATCGTCAGTTGCAGACACGACTAATCCAGTTGACGACGCGAACAGGGCGGATGTGTTATTCATAGACGATCTTGGCACAGAATATGAGAAGGCTGGCAGCGACTTCATCTGGGTAGCGTTGCAGGCGATATTCGATTACAGGTGGGAGAATGAGAAGCCGATCATGGTGACGACTAACTTGAACTCGGCAGAGATTGCGAAGCGGTACGGTGATCGCGTGCTGTCGAGGTGGCGAGGATCGTGCAAGATGCTTTCACTGCGCGGCGACGATAGAAGGGACGGTGGCTCATGAAAACATCAATCATCCGCGAGGCGGGATTTGAAGAAGCTATGCTGGGACTATCGCTGTCGTACAACTCGGACTACGATGGCGCGTATGAGGTAGCGAAGCGGCTGGCTCACAAGTCTGGAGGGCACAACAAGTTTACCGAGTCGATAGCCGTGTGGATTGACATCACCGCGCCGCGTTATTGGTGGTCTCAGTTCGACACCTATCGCGTAGGCGTTACGAAGCAGTCGGAGTCAACAATGCACACAGTCACCAAGCGATACCTAACGCAAGACGACTTCGCCATCGAGATACCGTCAGCCTATCTGGACAAGATAAACGTATACGTGGCGAACAAGGATACGGCGACGGTGAAGGCAATGCTACCTGAGTCCTTCCTGCAGCGTCGGATAGTATGCACGAACTACATGGCGCTGCAGAGAATCATCAGGCAGAGGAGGACTCACGAGTTGATAGAGTGGCATCAGTTCTGTGACGATGTGCTTGCCCAATGCAAACATCCAGAGTTCCTTCAGGAGGCGGAATGAATAGAGAAGAATTGATGGCGATGACGGACGAGGAGCTTCGGATCAAGGCTGCTGAGTTGATGGGGTGGGAAGACGTTGCTTGTCGCGAGGTTAATAATCTGCTTAGTGAGGGAATAACATTTCACACCGTGTGTGCTAAACAAGATAGTGGGCCTAATGCCGACAAGGATGCTATTGGTTGGCTAGTTGGAGACGGCGAGAATATGTGGGATGTCGTCCCAGACTACCCTAACGACATAGCGGCGGCGTGGGAATTGTGGGAACGAATTCCTCTTTCAGATAGATATTACGGGGCCATTCACATCGTCCGTATTCCAGTTAGTCGTGGAGAGACAGCCAAATGGCGTCACGGAATTGGTTATGGCATGTCGATTGGTGAACTCGGAGGACCGTCAGAGCAGGAATGGAAATGGCAGCATCTTATTACCGAATGGCCGAAGGAAGGAGAAACGAGTGCGCAGACAACAGCACGCGCCATCACCCGCGCGTTCATCCTGGCGATGGCAGAATGATTCTCAACGATAGGCAGATACGCGGCATGTGTATGTTCGCAGAGTCGTCAATGCTGTACCCGTTCATTCCTGAGCAGAAAGGCAAGCCATCCTACGGATTAGGCTCCTTCGGATACGATATTCGGCTAGGAAAGAAATTCTTGCTAGCATCACGCATCGACATTATCGCCGATCCTATCGACTACGATAAGAATCTCTGCCATGTTCTCAACCGCGATGACGAGTTCATCCTGCATCCAGGGCATCACGTGCTCACTGAGTCCGTAGAGACGTTCAACATTCCTAACGATGTCTGTGGCGTGTGCTGGGGCAAGTCGTCTTATGCTCGCTGCGGGCTGTTGGTGAACGTAACTCCGCTTGAACCAGGCTGGAAAGGGATCCTCACGCTAGAGCTGGCGAACGTCAGTCCTAATCCGATTCGTCTACACGTTGGGAAAGGAATCGCGCAGGTGGTATTCTTCCGAGGTGACAGGCCAGACAGAACGTATACGGAGAAAGAGAGCGGCGGCATCTATCAAGGCCAGACTGGAGTTACAGTTCCGCAGTAAGGAGGCGTGATGACGTGTCTACGATTGAAGAGTGAAGGCGTACCTGATGGCTTCGTCTGCTTCCATCCGATCTACGTGTACGACGGCTTCCTGTTCGAGGTCCATGGCTACTGTGGCCCAACGCCGCTTCGCAGATCGGACATGGGGCCACGAACTAGTATGCCGTTCGGATTCTGGATGATGTGGGATAGATTCTCACAGTTGTCTGATGAAGAGAAGGCCAAGTATATGTACAAGGAGGCGTCATGAAGTTAGCTCGAGAGATAGCGTACGCGGTAGCTAGTTACGAAGCGGAGCTAGGCAAGTCGGCAAGCTCGTATGATATTGAGCCTATCATCGCTGAGAAGCTGAGGCCGATTCGTGAGGCGTTGATGATTGTGTGGAAAGGCGACGATGATATGACGCCTAGCGATATGGTGAAACAATACAACGATGCGCTAGAGCTGTTTGATGAGGCGGACGGATGAATGAACGCATAGGCACAGCCGAGACAGCGAGGATACTTAACTGCTCGCTCACTCACGCTAGAAAGCTGATGAGAAAAGCGAAGGCAGACACTAGGCGAGAGTCGCGTGCCGATGGCGGGATACGTATCACGTTCCTGAAGTCAGACGTTGACGCCTACGCCGGCAAGCATCTATCTGTGAAGCGAGAACGGCATCACAGCAAGGCTGATAACGCTCGTAAGATCGTCGCGTGGGCTGACGGATTGAGACGATGGCCGCACGATAAAGCTATCTTGGCTCGCGTATGCGCTGCGTATGGCCGCAGGGATGTGGAGGGCGTGATTGATACTCGGGTGTTTCGTAAGTCGAATGGGAAGTACCTCAGGGCGCTTAGACAACCTGCTATGCAACGAGAAGACACTGACGGGATATTGAGGTGAGTTCAATGGACAAGTGGAACATGTTCGCAGCAGGATTTGCTGCGCTCGGAGCTCTTGTCGCATTCAGCGACGGGAGGATTATTGGCGGCATAGCGTGCGTGGTAGCGTCGTTGGCAAATATCCTATGGACAAGACGGAGGTAGGATGTCAAGGAGTAAAGCAGTACGCGCAGAAGCTCGGCGGGTTCCGGTGCGCCCCTTGACGTATCGTGTCATGTGTGGTATAGTTGTGATGTAGCCAAGGAGGCAACAACGATGATTGCAGCGAGAGAAGAAACGAAAGCAGTAAAGCTGGCGCTCATAGATGCAGGATTCGATAAAGCTGCTGTAAAAGTAGGGCACGGAAGAGGTACTGCGCGGGCATGGCTTGAGATTCACGTCAACCATATTAACGGGCTGGCATTCTCTCAGAATGATGATTTAGCCGTGAAGGTTGCTCAGAAAGCAACTGGGCGACACGGAGACTATCAGGGCCGCATTTCGGTTGACATCGAACGCGAGGAGGTGGCGTAATGGCTACGACATACGCGAGGTTTACGCTACAACTCAACGCAGAAACAGACGCAGACATTATCGAATACATCAAGCAGCAATCGAACAAGAACGGACTGATGAAGAAGGCGCTACGATTCTGGATCGCACTAGAGGATGAGAATGTCACGGAGTAACGCAGTACGCGAAGAGGCGTTGAGGCTAGACGGCTATCGGTGTGCCATTAGTGGTTTTGACGGCAGGTCTGAGGAAGGCAGGAGACAGCTTGAAGTGCATCATGTTCGCCCGCTTGGTGTTGGTGGTAGTGATGAAAAAGATGTAGTTGAAAATTGCATAACGCTTCACACGCATGTACACGTTATGGTCGAGACTGGCCAGCTTGTGATAGCTGAGTGGGATAGAGCCAATGGAGTTCTTAGTGTGATTGACAATCAGGATGTTCTTGGGCATGGCGTAGGCAAGGTTGATACGTCTAAGCTGTGGTTTTATCTGCGCCACGACGCTGAAGAAGGTCAAGCCATCCTCACTCAGCTATCATCGTTCGCTATGCTGGACTCAACTATCGCCGAACGTGTCTATCGCTTGGGCCAGGTGGTGGCTGCTACGGATCCGGACGCGCGGACGCTGAGAGAGTGCCTTGCGTCGAAAGGACTAGACACGCGGCGGCTGATTGGCGCGGCTTCACTGTGGGCTAAGAGCCTGGATAATGGCGTCGAGTGGCCTGACGGTATGACTGTCTCAGACTACCGACGGACGTTGAAGGAATCTGGGCATGGATCGAAGCGAGAATACTTCTACGTCAAGATCCGAGGAACAGTCAACCGGATAGGGTCGCGGCCTGAGGTGTACTATCGGACGGCATACGAGGCAGAGCTCCGCGACGAGATGGTTATCGGAGATCGCCTGTACAAGCTGGCGAAAACCGTATACGGCATCCGAGCCGAGAACGGACATCTGATGCGGCCAGACGGCAGCGAAGAACCGTTCATTCACTTCGTTCCAAAGGAGGCATGATGAAGAAGAAGACAATGCTGAAATTGAGAGAGCTAGAGATTCGTGTGAAGCAACTCGAATGCCCTCACAAGAACGTGAGGTTTGATGTGTATCGTGAATACGTTGAGGTGTGTGAAGACTGTGACAAGATTCTTAATACATTCTACTCAGAGAAGGAATGGCTAGAGACCAAGCTGGTTCATGAAAAGATTAAGTGCCGCGATAACATTGCTGAGACTGATGCGCGTATACGGCAGCTAAAGGAGGCATGATGTTTAGGCGACTAGATATATGGATCAGCAGAAAGATGCACGCGGGGCGGTGGGCGGCATTCTGGGGCGTTCAATTCGCTGGCTATCTGTTCGTCACTGTATGGTGCTGGGCAACGTTGTGGCTAGTGATAACTGTGCCAGCGTGCGCGATCAGTGCGTTCATGGTGATGGGCAACTTGAGGCGGATGGGTGAACGATGTGGTGAACGATGAAACGCTTCCGAGGGCTTAGAGGGCGACAGCGCGAGTGCTTCAGCGAGATAGCGACAGGGCGGATGGGCGCACACAATCCGAGGACGCTGGCCGCGTTAGCTGAGAAGGGGCTAATCATGTTCGAGACGAAACGGTTCCTGCTTAACGAAGGCCTCGCCGGTACGCTAGTGCTAGACGTGCCGTATGTGCCGATGGCTATCCATCAGGAGTGGTGCGAATGGTGCGCGGGGAGTAGTCCTACGCAGAACGACGGCCAGGTATGGGAGGCGTGATGATTACGAAGACTGGATGCGTATCTGTTACTGAGGACGGCGTGATGGCCAACAGCTTTGAGTTCAGCGGCGCGTCTGAGAATGGATCGTACAACATGGACATACTGCTGTGGGCGCGTGAACGGATAGATCGTGAGATAGCGAATCAGGGCTACGATGGGCTGACGAAGGTGGATGCCGAATGAAAGTCTATCTGATAAGTGATGGCGATTACGAAGACTACACGATTATCGGCGCGTTCTCTACATACAAGAAAGCGAAAGATGCTGCTAAATACTTCAACGCCAATGAACGCATCGAGGAGTATGATTTAGACTCGAAGTTGAAGCAGCGCCCTGCTGGTATGAAAGCATTCTGCGTTGCGATGGACAGAGAAGGCAATGTTCCATTAAATGAGTGGACGAATTTGAGACAGGTGTATGAGTGTAGCGGCGAGTATGCAGACAGAAATGTGGTGCAAGGATATGGCGGCAATCCGACTTACGCAGAGTTCCACGTATGGGCAAGAGACGAAGAACACGCCATCCAGATAGCCAATGAGAAGCGCGGCGGTGTATTGATCGCTGGCGAGTGGCCTGGAGACGAATGAAGCGCATCCGATACGTGTGCGATAAGTGCGGCGCAGAACACAACGTCCGGTTCCATAGCTGGGAGATACATCCGCGGCGCATGAACTGTACGGCGTGCCTTGAGAAGTCTGCGATGGCGGCAATGATGCCGAGCCCGGCTAACCATTTTC
>Ga0222658_1001231_pt1 | contig 11633 bp, 10 predicted proteins | sample AntAcemetagen476_FD_179830 | JGI IMG/M metagenome (GOLD analysis project Ga0222658, IMG submission 179830) | Saline water microbial communities from Ace Lake, Antarctica - #476 | ecosystem: Environmental > Aquatic > Non-marine Saline and Alkaline > Saline | place: Antarctica: Ace Lake... | reverse complement strand
TACAAGAAAATATTGAACACCTTTCCATCGTCAAAGGACGTTTGTTATTCTTGAACAAAATGTATGATGCAAAAAAATATGTTGTTGGTTTGGGAGATAAATTCAGTATAACTGGATTTGTGAATACAAAAGATTCTCAAATGGTCAAAGAAATTTTTGGTAGTATAGAAGGATCAGAGGTAGAGATTATGCCTCCGGATTCTGATAAGAGATTGAAGCCTCCTACTAAATTAAAAAATACTTGGTTTGCCAGGCCCTTTGACTCGTTTGTAGAGATGTTTGGTGTTCCGGGTTATTTCGATATTGATCCTACTCCAATTTTAGCTGTAACATATTCCCTTCTATTCGGTATGATGTTTGGAGACCTAGGACACGGACTATTATTAGCTTTAATAGGGTTTATCATTTATAAAAAGACGAAATCAAAATTAGCTGCTATAGCCATTAGAATCGGATTAGTCGCAGCGTTATTTGGGTTATTGTATGGTTCATTCTTTGGAAATGAAGTGATACTAACACCTATTTTTACAAACATATTTGGATTGAATGGTAAACTGATTGATATTATGGATCCAGACTTCACTATGACACTATTAATCAGTATAGTAGCACTTGGATCTGTATTAATCATTGTCTCGATGTTATTAAACATGATTACATCCATAAGAAAGAAGAATATTTCCGAACTTTTCTTCTCACATAACGGGGTTGCTGGGTTAATTTTCTATTTATTTTTATTAACCGCGATTGGAAGTTCTGTTGCTTACGGAATTTCGATTCTTAATATAGTTACAATACTGCTATGTATTGTAACACCCTTGGTTTTAATTGTTTTAAAACACCCGCTAGATCGATTGATTCATGGAGAAAAAATGTTTCCAGAAAAAATTGGTGGATTCTTTATTGAATCAGCGTTTGAATTGTTTGAAGTAGTGTTATCCTATATTACAAATACTTTATCTTTCTTAAGAGTTGGTGGTTTTGTACTCGTTCATGCTGGAATGATGTTGGTTGTATATACATTAATGGATATGTCAGGCGGGATAGTTGGACGGGCATTGATATTAGTAATAGGTAATTTATTTGTTATGGGGCTTGAAGGCTTAATTGTTGGAATTCAAGTATTGCGTTTAGAATTTTATGAAATGTTTTCAAGATATTTCGAAGGAAATGGAATTCCTTTCGAAACATTTGATTAATAGGAGGATTTATTTATGTCTATTTTAGAGTTAGTTTTACCATTAGTTTTTGTTGTATTAATCATTTTACCTTTAATCAAATTGTTTAAAGGCGGCGTAAGCAAACGGTCTGCAAAAACAAGATTGTATACTCATATATCATTGTTTTTTGCATTAGTTGCTTTTACCTTTATTTGGCAATTAAGCGGATCAAGTGTATTCGCAGCTGAAGGAGATGTAGTTACTGGTGTATTTGTTGGATCAATTGCTCAAGGATTAGGATTTTTAGGGGCTGCTTTAGCAACTGGAATGTCTTCTTTAGGAGCTGGAATCGCTGTTGCAGCAGCTGCGCCCGCAGCTATTGGAGCGTTTTCTGAAAATGAAAATAATTTTGGTAAATCATTAATTTTCGTTGCACTTGGTGAAGGTGTGGCAATTTATGGTTTGTTAATTTCAATCTTAATTATTAACAGTTTATAAAGAAGGGATTTTTGATGAAATTCTTTTTGCTAACAGACAATATTGATACGTTAATGGGAATGCGCCTTGTAGGAATAGAAGGTGTTGTTATCCATGAAAAAGAAGAAGTAATACAAGAATTGGATAAAGTAGTTAATAATAAAGAATATGCGATTTTGTTGATAACGACAAAATTAGTAGATTTATGCCCTGATATTATTTCGGAACTTAAATTAAAATTAAGAACCCCAATTATAGTTGAAATTCCAGATAGGCATGGTACTACAAGCATAGGAGAGTCGATTGATAAATACGTTAGTGATGCTATCGGCGTCAAACTTAGAGGTGATCAATAATGCCATATTATGAGGATGAAGTTTTTCGATATTTTCAACGAGAGATTGGGGAATCAGCAGAAATAGAATTGAAAGAATTGAGAGATCAAATTGATTCAATTAAAGCGGAACAACTCGCTAGAATCAACGAAGAAATTCAGGAAACTATTTATAAAGCAACCGAAGTTGAACTCAATGAAATAAATCTAGATTACTCAGCTCAAACAAACAGAATTAGAACCGCTTCACATAAGGAGATTATTAAACGAAAACGAGATTTGATTGATTCCGTTCTTTTCGATGTGCAAAAAAAATGCGAAGAATTTGTTTCCACAAAAAAATATCAGGAAAAAATGGTTCTTTTAGTGAAACACATTGATGATAAATTTTGTGGTAAATCAATGTTGTTCCGAATAAAAAAGAATGACAAAGTAATGAAGCTAATTATCGAATCAAACTTTAGTACCCAATATGATATTGAAGAAGATGAGCATATCTTGATTGGTGGATTTATTGCGGTTTGTAGGGACAAGAATATATTGACAGATCAAACAATTGATTATCGATTAGAAGAAAAAAAGAAATGGTTTCATCAAAATTTGAAATTTGTTATTAAGGAACCAGGTGAGGAAAATAAATGAATGTAATTTATTCCATTAACGGACCTGTAATTAAAATTAAAGATGCCACTGATTTCACAATTATGGAAATGGTTTATGTTGGTGAAAAGAAACTTCTTGGTGAGGTTATTTCAGTGAGCACTGATTACACGGTAATACAAGTGTACGAATCCACATCGGGGTTAAAAATTGGGGAACCAGTTATAAATACCGGAGAACCAATTTCACTGGATTTAGGTCCTGGATTAATGAGCGGTATTTTTGATGGCATTCAAAGACCTTTAACAGATATTTTAAAGTCCGATGGAAATTATATTTTACCAGGTAGTAATGTAAAAGCTTTGAATTATGATAAAGAATGGGATGTTAAATTCACTTGTAAGGTTGGAGATTCCGCGTCACAAGGTGAGATTTTTGCGACTCTAAAAGAAACAGAATTAATAGACCATAAATTGATGTTTCCAAAAAATATAAAAGGTACAATAACAAAAATTAAAAAAGATGGTTTATATAAAATTTCTGATAAACTTATTGAAGTGAAAGATGAATTTGGTAATATCCATAAATTGGATATGGTTCAACGATGGCCAATCAAAACTCCAAGAGTCTTCAAGAAGCGTTTAACACTAAATGAGCCACTGGTTAGTGGTCAAAGAGTTATTGATACATTATTTCCAATAGCTAAGGGTGGAACTGCAGCTGTTCCGGGTGGTTTTGGAACCGGGAAAACTATGATGCAACATCAATTTGCTAAATGGTGTGATGCAGATATTATTGTTTATATTGGTTGTGGTGAGCGTGGAAATGAGATGACTCAAACTCTGGAAGAATTTAGAGATTTGATTGACCCAAAATCAAACAAACCTTTAATTGAGCGAACCATTCTAATTGCAAATACCTCTAATATGCCTGTAGCGGCTAGAGAAGCTAGCATATATACTGGAGTTACGCTTGCAGAATATTATAGAGATATGGGTTATCATGTTGCGGTTATGGCGGATTCGACCTCTAGATGGGCTGAAGCACTAAGAGAAATTAGTGGTCGACTTGAAGAGATGCCAGCGGAAGAAGGATTCCCAGCATATTTACCTAGTAGATTGTCGCAGTTTTATGAGCGTGCTGGATATGTTAAAAATTTAAATGATACCGAGGGGTCCGTTTCAATTATAGGAGCGATTTCTCCTCAAGGGGCAGATTTTTCGGAACCAGTAACTCAAAATACCAAACGATTTGTAAGATGTTTTTGGGCGTTAGACAAAGAATTAGCATATTCAAGACACTATTCTGCAATTAACTGGAACTTAAGTTATTCAGAATATATCAATGAATTATCAAAATGGTTTAATAAAAATATTGGAGTTAATTTCTTATTGTTTAGACAACAATTTATTGCGTTATTAGCCGAAGAAAATAAATTGATGGAAATCGTAAAACTAATTGGTAAGGATGTTTTACCTGATGATCAAAAATTAATTTTAGAAATAAGCCGAGTTATTCGAGTAGGGTATCTTCAACAAAATGCATTTCACAAAGAAGATACGTTTGTACCATTGGCAAAACAACTTAAAATGATGGAAATTATATTGTACTTATATAGACGTTGCAAATCAGTAATAAGTCAAGGAAAAGCATTTAGTTTAATTTTGGATGCGAATGTATTCGAAAAAGTTATCAAAATTAAATATGATATTCCAAACGATCAATTAGAATTATTTGATGAATATTACAAGTTTATAGATGACAGATTGAATGCTATAAAATAAGAGGAGAGAAACTTATGGATCTTCAATATATAGGATTGAAGGAAGTGAATGGACCATTAGTTTTCATAGACAACGTTCAAGGCGTTGGTTTTGAAGATATGGTTGAAATCAAACTTAATACTGGAGAAACAAGGCATGGTAGAGTTGTCAGTATCATTGGAAATCTAGCTGCTGTTTTGGTATTTGAAGGAACGAAAGAATTGTCTTTAAGTAATACCACTACGAAATTTACAGGGCACCCTATGGAGATTGGATTATCGGAAGAAGTTTTGGGAAGAATGTTCAATGGTATTGGAGAGCCGATTGATGATTTAGGGCCAATTTATGTAGAAAAATCATTTGATATTAATGGACTCCCATTAAATCCTGTTGCCAGAAGATATCCTAGAAACTATATCAATACTGGTATATCAAGTATTGATGGATTGACAACATTGATTCGAGGACAAAAATTACCAATATTTTCTGGAGCTGGTATGCCTCATAACGAATTAGCTGTACAAATTGTAAAACAGGCAAAAGTAGCAGAATCCAAGAATGAGTCATTTGGTGTTGTATTTGCAGCTATGGGTGTTAAAAACGATGTAGCAGATTACTTTAAACGTTCTTTTGAAGAAGCGGGAGTATTAGAAAAAGTTGTTATGTTTCTAAATCTATCTAATGATCCAATTATTGAACGATTGATTACACCAAGATGCGCATTAACAACGGCGGAATATCTAGCATATCATCACAATATGCATATTTTAGTAATTTTAACAGATATGACATCATATTGTGAAGCACTAAGAGAGTTTTCATCAAGCAAGGGTGAAATCCCAGGTAGAAAAGGGTATCCAGGATATTTATATTCTGAATTGGCTTCTTTATATGAACGCGCTGGACTCGTTCAAAATTCTGAAGGATCTGTAACTCAAATCCCAATTTTGACTATGCCTAATGATGATATTACCCATCCAATTCCAGATTTAACTGGATATATTACAGAAGGTCAAATTGTTTTGGATAGAGAATTACATCAAAAAGGAATATATCCTCCAATAGGAGTACTTCCTTCATTATCAAGATTGATGAAAGATGGCATTGGTGAAGGGTTCACTAGAGTGGATCACCAAGATGTGATGAATCAACTATATGCATCTTATGCAAGGGTTATGGATGCGAGAAGTCTAGCTTCTGTAATCGGTGAAGATGAACTCAGTAAAATAGACAAAACATATATGCAATTCGGGAATTTGTTTGAAAAGCACTATCTTTCTCAAGGAATCTCGATCAACAGAACGATTGAGCAGACACTGGATTTGGGTTGGCACTTGTTATCGATATTACCAAAACCAGAATTGGATAGAGTAGATGAAAAAATGTTAAATTTACACTATAATCAAAAAGAAGCGTATAAAGAATTTAATGTCAATACCAATATATCGATTAAAAGTTTAAATAAAGAGGCGATTTAAAGATGCCAGAAAAACAAGTCTTCCCAACAAAGGGAAATCTTTTAGCACTGAATAAATCTGTTAAATTAGCGCGATTAGGATATGATCTTATGGATCGTAAACGAAATATTTTAATTCGAGAAATGATGTCATTAATCTCTAATGTTAAAGACCTTCGTGATGAAATAACAGAAACCTACAAAAAAGCTTATTTTGCCCTGCAAGAAGCGAACATAACGTTAGGAGTAGTAAATGACATTGCAAAAGCAATTCCAACCGATGATGGGCTAGACATCACTTACAGATCTGTAATGGGAGTTGAAATTCCTAAAATATTGTACCAAGAAGAAGAGGTAAAGATTAAATATGGTATTTCTAGCACCAATACCAAATTTGATTATGCTTACAAGTATTTTTTAAAAGTAAGAGACTTAACAATCCTATTAGCAGAAATCGATAATTCATTATATAAATTAGCAAACGCAATTCGAAAAGCAAGAAAACGTGCAAACGCATTAAAGAACATCGTTATTCCAGATTATCAAGAAAAAATAAAATTTATCAGCGAAACTCTAGAAGAACGAGATAGAGAAGAATTTATGCGTAGAAAGATTATTAAGAACAGATTAGAAAACGATTAAAAAGGGACAAGACAAGCTAGTTTTGTCCTAAATAAATATAAATATTTCTTGACTAATCATGTTAAATGTATAATAATATGAATTGACTCTTTTTTAGGGGTGTGGTGTCAACGGTAGCACGACAGTCTCCAAAACTGTTCGTACGGGTTCAAATCCTGTCACCCCTGCCAATTTTAAATGAAGTAGCTTCCAAAAGTTGGAGATATGGTATACTAACCATACACTCTGATGAAGGGAGCTATTTTTTATATGAAAATAACATTAGAAGAAAAAATAAAGATGTGTGAAGAACATATAATCAAGGGAAAGTCACTATCCCATATATCAGAGATGTATGGAGGATATAATATAAGCAATCTGAAATACATCATAAATCTATATAAGAAACATGGAAAAAAAATATTTGAACATAAAGAAATAAAAGCGTATAAAAGAGATACCAAATTATTAGCGATAGCTAGAGTGGAACATGGAGAATCGATCAGAAGCGTATCGTTAGACTTGGGACTTACAGATCCAACAATACTAGGAGATTGGTTAAAGTTATATAGAACAAAGGGAAAAGAAGCAGTCAAAGACACCTACTCAAGAAAAGGATATTTAACAAAAGATAAAAGAGCGAAATCAATAGTAGATAAAGCATTAGTAGAAGAAAATCAAAGATTGAAAGCAGAGATTGAATACTTAAAAAAATCGCGGTCCTTAACAAAAAAACTGGAAGGCGTAACAAGTAAAGAGAAATCAGACATTGTTACATCGTTAAGGGCCAAACATCGATTATCAGACCTTCTAGAAGTATCAAACATGGCATCATCCGTGTATTACTATCATGCAAGTCAATATAAGAAGAAAATCAACAAATACGTTGATATAGAGAAAGAAATTGATTATTTATATCTTAGAAAGCATAAGAAGAGAATTGGCTATAACAGGGTGTATATAGAACTTAAGAAGATGGACTATGTGATTGGTAAAAACAAAGTTTTAGAAATTATGAGAAGCAAAGGTTATACGAAAAAGAAAACTAAAAAATGGAGGAAATATAATTCATACGTGGGAGACTTAGGCTTTACAAAGCCAAATCATATGAATCAAAATTTTCATACAGCAGGGCCATATGAAAAAGCAGGAACAGACATTACTATGTTTAGAACGAAGATAGGTCCAGTATATCTTTCGCCAATCATTGATTTCAATTCAAGAGAAGTGTTATCCTATACTGCAGGAATAAATGCCAAGATGGACAAAATAACAAAGATGTTGGAATTATTAAAAAAACATCATTCCAGTAGATTGAAAGGAATGATGATACAGTCTGATCAAGGAATCCAATATCAAAACTCAAGATACCAAACAAAGCTAGAAGAACTAGGAATGATACAATCAATGAGTAGAAAAGGAAACTGTTTAGATAACTCTCCTACTGAAAACTTCTTTGGTAGAATGAAAGTAGAAATGTGGTACGGACACGAAGAAGAATACAAAAACCCACAAGCTTTAATCAAAGCCATAGATGAATACATACATTACTACAACAATACTCGTATAGTAACAAAACATAAAATGAGTCCAATAGAATACAGAAACAATATGTTATAATAACAATATTAAGAGTGGGGGTTCACCATTTTTCTTCTCCAACTTTTAGAAGCTAGTTCAAAGAAACCGGATTTGAAAGATTGCTTTCAAATCTTTTTTTCGCTTTAAAGGTTTATAAAAATAAATAAAATATATAAATATGTTTATAAAACTAAACATTTATGGTATAATATGTGTGAGGTGATATAGCATGTCTGTAAATTTTAAAGGTTTGTTTAGCGTTTTAGAAAAAAGAGATATTACATTATCAAAATTATGTGATGATTTAAATATTTCATCTGCTACTCGTGCTAAGTTTAAAAAAGGAGAATATGTTTCATTGCAAACACTAGAATCCATATGTAAATATCTAAATTTGAGTTTGAATGGAATTGTTGAGTTTGTTGTTGTTAATAATCCTTCGCCTTTGCTTATGAGATTAAAAGAAGAAATGATCCACAAAATTAAAGGTGGAATATATCATGAAACTCAGATACTATTGACATATAATTCTAATCATATTGAAGGCAGTAAATTAACTGCAGATCAAACAAGATATATTTTTGAAACAAATACAATTGGTCTTGATGAAGATGAAACGATAAATGTAGATGATGTTATAGAAACTCAAAATCATTTTAGATGTATAGATTATATGATAAAGACAGCTTTGGAACCAATTACAGAGTTGTTAATTAAAGATTTACATAAGATTCTAAAGACAGGAACGAGTGACTCAAAGTTGGAATGGTTCAGCGTTGGAGATTATAAACAAAGGACAAATACAGTAGGTGGAATTGAAACATCAAAACCTAAAGACGTAGAAGCAGATATGATAGCATTAGTCGGATTATATGAGAATAAACAAAAATATTCTTTTGAAGACATTATAGAATTTCACTTTAATTTTGAGTGCATACATCCCTTTCAAGATGGCAATGGCAGAGTAGGAAGACTTATTACATTCAAAGAATGCTTACGTCATGGATTTGTACCATTTACAATAGATGACGATATTAAAATGTTTTATTACCGAGGATTGAAAGAATGGAGAAAAGAAGAGGGTTATCTATTGGATACTTGTTTAACTGGACAAGATAAATATAAAAGACTATTGGATATGCTGGATATTGAATATGATAAATGAAATAAGGTTAAAAAACGAAAAACCCATATATTGGATGCACTGCTATAAAAAAGTGAGACACATAGGTACCACCTAAAAGAAGAAAAAATGGTATAACAATGAAATAGTAGGGTCAAATGTAGAATCCTATAAACATTGTAACGGAGTAATGAATCATTTAAGAAGTTTAAATGATTTCCTTAGAATAAAAGAAGCAAGAGGATATGGGGATAAGCATACAATATTACATAGTGATCAAGGTATTGTTTATGCATCAAAAAAGTTTGAGAAAGCACATAAGGAATATCAAATAACTAGATCAATGAGTAGAGCTGGTACACCAACGGATAACCCTGTAATAGAATCATTAAACGGATGGATAAAAGCAGAACTTAAACACAATTTAAGAATGAATGATTTTACAGATATTCAAACCGCAATTGAATTATACATAAACTACTTTAATAACAATTGACCAGCTTGGAAGTTAGATTACTTAACACCAGTTGAATATCGTACAATAAATGGATTTAAGTAAATACAATAAATGGTATTTAAACATTAAAACAAAGTGATATAATATAGGAAATTAGTAAGCTATATAATTATTTTTTCACGCTTAAGGGGGGGCCATGTGTCCCAGATAATCGTGGCAGTGCAATATAATTTACCAGTAAACAAATACTATTTTAGATTAAAAGGAGTAGTGAACATGCAGATATTAGAAGGTATTATTTTTCTCTTAACGATAATGATCTTTGGATTTTTAATATTCACCAAAACAATAAAAAAACAATATATGGGGATACTTATATTAGTAACTCTAGTGGTATTTATACTACATATGATATTTGAAAGTACAAGATGGCAATTATTCCCACTTTATATAGCAATGTTTTTAGGTGTTGGTATGGTTGTATTTGTGATGTTCAAATTTAATGAATTTCAACATCAAAAAACCATAAGAAGAATACTCTTAAGTCTTTCTGGATTTTTAGTCGTATTATCAACACTTTCTATCTTTGTATTTCCAATGTATAAGATGCCACTTCCAAGTGGTGACTTCTCCATTGGGACCGAGTCATTTGTTCTAGTTGATCATGATCGAGTGGATGTTTATGGTGAGGTTGGATACAGAAAAATTAAAATTCAAGTTTGGTATCCAGCAGAATCTACTGAAGGCTATGATCTTGTCCCGTGGTTAGAAGATGGACGAGTTGTAGCGCAAGCTCTAGCTAGAGATATGAGTTTACCTTCTTTTGTACTAAATCATACAGAACTTATCATGTCCAATTCTTACAAAGAAGCACCCATTAGTGATGCTTTAGAAGAATACCCTGTTCTTGTTATTTCACATGGATGGAGAGGGTTTCGAAATCTTCACACAGATTTAGCAGAAGAATTAGCTAGTTTAGGATATATAGTTGTCAGTATTGATCATGCGAATGGATCAGTAGCTACTGTGTTTAGTGATGAAGACATAGCATATCTTAATTATGATGCTTTGCCAGATAGAGAAACAAATCCGGACTTCTTAGAATATGCAAACACCTTAGTAAATACATACGCAGGAGATGTCACCTTAACACTTGATGAATTGGAAAAGATAAATTCAGGAGTTATCTCATCGAGATTTGTTGGAAAATTGGATTTGACAAACCTTGGGTTGCTTGGGCATTCCACAGGAGCTGGAGCGGATGTTGCAGTTGCAATTAATGATGATAGAATCAAAGCACTTATTGGAATGGATGCTTGGGTAGAACCAATATATGAGACAGAAATTGGAAAAGGATTGGATATACCTGCATTATTTTTAAGAAGCGGTGAATGGGAAACTGGGTTTAACAATACCAATTTACTTAGTTTAGTTGATAACGATACCGACTCTTCTATGCTTTATCAAATAGATGGAACAACACATGTTGATTTCACAATGGCTTACATGTATTCCCCGTTAACAAAGTATATTGGTATAACTGGTGAATTAGATGGAGAATATCAGGTTTCAATCTTAAAAAATATGATTGTAAATTTCTTTGACCAAAATCTAAAAGATGTTAGTGGTACCGACATCAACAACATGGATGAAATGTGGGAAGAAGTTAGAAAAATAGAGTAATTTAAATTCGTTGATATATATTTAGTGAATACTTAGTAATGGTAAGATATAAATTTTATTTAGGAAAGCGTGAAAACTAGTTATTTTCCCTCTTCTAGGACGTTTTTAAAAATTAGAGTTAGCATAAAAATTTAACAAAGGGTATTCTCATTGTCTAATGGTAATACCTTTTTATTATAAAATAAAAGTGAATTTCAAGGTAAATATAGATAGAAAAACATGAGTGTTAAAAATAGTTAAAATAACAATTGACAAACGCTAAATTAAGAATATAATTAAGCTGTAAAATAGAATATTTAATGCGATTAAACTTGATTTTTAATCATTAAATATACTCATGTTACAAGGGGAATAGATTATAGATTTATTCCTTAATAT
>Ga0222658_1001229_pt1 | contig 11647 bp, 7 predicted proteins | sample AntAcemetagen476_FD_179830 | JGI IMG/M metagenome (GOLD analysis project Ga0222658, IMG submission 179830) | Saline water microbial communities from Ace Lake, Antarctica - #476 | ecosystem: Environmental > Aquatic > Non-marine Saline and Alkaline > Saline | place: Antarctica: Ace Lake | collected... | reverse complement strand
CGCTTGTTTCTTTTCAATTTGTTGGTGTAGCTTCAGTATGTACTGAGGACCTATCCCTATCTGACCCAGACTCGTACCGTCTTTATCAAATAGCTCTTCTGTAGGAACGCCATTATGCTTATCTAGTTCTGCAGCTAAGTCCTTAGACCTATCAGAAAACCCGTGGTAATGATCCGCAACATATGGCTTGCCTGTTTTCTCTGCTATCTTACCGGCAGCAAGTTCTGACACTTGCCCCAGATTCATACGGGTTGGTACGGTAGTTGGGTTCATGAGTACTTTGACTGCGCGTCCGTCTTTTGTGTGAGGCATGTCCTCATCAGGCTTTACCTTAACTACAATACCTTTATTTCCGTGACGTCCAGATAACTTGTCCCCTTCGCGCATAGGTTCTTCTGTACGCACGTACGCAGTAACATATTTACCTTTACGTACAACGTCTACCACTTTTCCTGTGGCGTCCTTGTCCCAAATTTCAGACTTATCATCCATTGGGCGGAACAGGACTTTCTTCATCTTTTGTAGGGAACCTGAAGTAGTATTAGATGTGGACTTGCGTAATACAGACATGATGGTATCACCAGGTGTAAGTTCCTGCCCAACTTTTATTACCCCCGTATCATCTAACTTATCTTGTTGTCCATGAGTCATAGCGTCTTTATAATAGCGGAGGAAGTCCCTCTTATTAAGAGTTGTGTCTTTGCTGATCTCTGTAGTGAATCTGTACAGGTGTGGAGATGTCATTTCATCCGCAGCACTCTGTGAGATAACTACTCCATCCTCAAAGTTCTCCCCACCAGAGGGCATAAACGCAGTCAGCATATTACGTCCCATAGCAAGCACACCATCTTTTGTGTAGTTGGTGTCTGCTAAGGTTTGCCCTGACTTAACTTTATCACCCACTTTGACTAAAGGTTCTGCGTGCATAAACACACCGACCTTAGCATCGTTTAGGGGGTAGTTATTATAGATGGGTACAACAGTATCCTTACCCTTTTTACCACTTATAGTAATGTTATCTTTAGTGATTCTGGTAATGGTACCAGCTGTCGGTGATGTGTGTGACGCAAACTCACCGTACACTTCTTCTACAGATTTACCGTTACCTGCGTTGGACTGTACTAAGGGGGCCTGCCTCCTGACCATAGGTATAGCTTGACCCATTTGTCTACCGGACATCATAATACGCGCACCATGATTCTGGTTCACAAATGGTACAGCAGATGAGATAGGTCCCATAAGTGCCGGAGCAGATGGTAATATGTAGTCTACGCTTTTAAGACTAACCTGCTGACGTTCACCACCAACATCAGCCCACACCGTTTTATTACTACTGGTAGGCTTACCGTCTTTCCACTTGAACTGATCAGGGTATGCAATTTTATTATTGTCATGAAGTTTGATGGGGTCTATCAAACTCATACTCTTCTTCTTAGCGTCCCATATCGGGGTAAGAAGTTTGTTGTCTTGTTTTACCACTCCCATAGGAAGATGCTGAACTACACCTGTTCTCTTGCTCTCTGGGGTATGCGTAGGATCCAAGAATCCTAGGTGCGTTTTATCTATAAGTGTGTTTTCTGGTATGATTTGGTCTTCTGATGTGATACCACCAGATCCCATCAGAGTAGTCTGTCTTTGATCAGATAACATACTGAGTGGGTTTATTTGACTACCTAGAAGAGTACGTGTGTCTTGTGTGAAGAAAGATTTGACAGGGAGATTAAACGTCCCCGGAGACATTATCTGCCTAACGTCCGTCTTCTTATCTAAGTTATTCTTAACTCTGCGCATGATTTCGCGACGAGAGTTCTTTATCTTCTCAGGTATATGGTCTTCTACACTCCACACTTCCTTGAAACCCAAGTCCTCAAGATTATCTACTACGTCTTCATCTCTGGCAACACGGTACAACTTAGCTGCAGCTGTAGTAAGAAGGTCACCACTGACGGAGGTAAATGCCTTACCTAATGTCTTTTTTGTAGTGTCGCCATAAAGTTCCGTGGTAGCGAAACTTGCCTTAATACCTTGTATAGCCTCTTCCATGTTTTCCGGCTTCTTGCGATTAAGGGCTTCGTACATCTTATAGATTTCGTTAGCGCCTTTATCCTTCTTCCCCTTACCGCTAGTAATTGCAGAGCGGTTGATGGCTAGTGTGTCTGCTCCCCACTGGGAAGATATATCATCGTCCGACATACCCATCGCCCGAAGTACGGGGTACAGATGTATGTTCTTTTTACTGCCACCACCTGTAGGATAGCTCAACATCATATGACCATTGTCATGCATGTCTAGACTAAACCCTACACCTTGACGCAGATTGAACTGACTAGTGAGTTTCCCATTCTGTCTACGTTTAGCGTAAACGCCTGACTTTAACCTGAACTGATTTTGTACGTACCTACCCTGTCCGCGTACAATGTATGTGTACTCTCTGGTTATCTTAGGTAAGCGAAGAAGGTTCATGCGACTCTTCGAGAGTACATCACCCGATTTATTATCTACCAACTCCAAGTCACCTACTAATGGCGCACCCCAAGTTTGGTTATTTTGTCTAGCCTTTTTTTGGCTAGTGACATCGTTAGACGATAAATTATCGTTGAACACCGCGGAGTTCAAGTTTATCGTGTGCTGATTCCCAACAATGGGAAAATAATCCTCTACGGATTTCTGTACACGCTCTTTTGTTAAGTCGAACTGATGCTCTGGAGAGAGATTCGCCATATTATAATCCTCCTTACAATGCACTCATATTATCAACATAACGTACGTGCAGTCAACGCAGTAGGTGTAATTACTTCGGTATAAGAGTATGAGAGCCGTCCCCACCTTTAACTTTAGAGTAGGAGTATACACTATGAAGGATCTAAAATCTTGGAACACTAACGTAGTGAACGCATTCTTGCCAAAAACCAAGCCAGAGATGAGTAAGCTGTACAATGCTGTACTACATCCAAAGCCATTACCACAAATACCCAGAACACCAAAAGGTAAAAAATAATGTGGATGCTGTTCTTAGTCTCATTCGCATTTGGTTTTTCGTCTTCAGTAAGCGGCGCATTAACAATGGAAGCGATAAAAATCGCACAAGAGGAGGAAGGATACGATGGGGATGGATAACTATTGTCCCTTCTGTGAAAACAAATTGTACGAAGGTGACGAGATAATAATAGTCACCGCAGGATCGATGTCTTGGGGCGACAAGTCCCGACTTCTGTACTGTGACCCGTACGAAAGATTCGGACGTAAACCTGCAGAGTTAATACTCCACATGGAGTGTTTCGAGGACGGACCCCAAAGAGATGAGACAGAGTTACTCGCGGTGGTTCTGTCTGAACATGCACTGATGTGGCCACAGTGCTGTTTGTGTGAAGAACCTTTGGCAGCGGGGGATGAAGTGTATATGTTTCAAGAAGGAGCGCTTGAACGTATGGAAGTACACATTCAGGAAATAGCCCGCGTAAATGAGTTCTGTGCAGTGAGAGCTGCATATTCTCATACTGGGTGTGTAGGTAAATCCGCTAAAGTATGGCTACCCAAGGATAATGGAGTATACCAGGAGGAGATGAAAGGTATATTTTAAATGACAGAGGTCTCAGGACCTCTCCTTGGAGGGAGTTGCTCAGGTAAGTTGCGTACTTCACCTGGGCTATTTTCTTTCATAATACGAACAACTTCCGCGGCCATTGCAGGCTGTTCCATACGAACCTGCGCTAACGCAGCAGCTCTGGCCTGTGGTTCTAGTGTCATCAATCGAGAAGAAACCTGTTGTGCATACTGTAAAAGATTAACCTGGATGTTGTTTCCGTCTGCCTCTGCCTCCGGTGTCATAGAATCTTGGGTAAGATCTGACCCTGCTTGGTCTTGCATCATTTCTCCAGATGCCTGGGGCATCTGCTCTTCTGCAGGCATACCTGTCTCTTCTTGCATCTCCATTTGAATGTCACGTTGTGCAAGTGTCTGCAAGCGTGTCGCCTTATTCTGCGCCTCCGTCTGAGCGAGTAAGCTACGTTCTTGCTCATCGAACTTAGCTTTTTCTTCGTTCTGACGATTTTCGCGCTCTTCCGCAGCATCAAAACCGGACTCTTCCAAAAGAGCCTGATCACTTATTAGCCCAGACTGCCACAGGTTGAACAAATATTGTCTGCGGTTCAGGTCGTCAGCCATACGGAAGTCACGAAGCTTTAGGGTGGAGGATGGCCAACCCATATATCCAGATACTTGTTGTACGATCCAGCGCATATAACGCAAGTGCTCTTGTCTGTAGTTGAGCATCACGTTTTCCAGCATACGCATAGACACACTGGTACCAGAGTAAGACAATCCGCCGAACACAAATTCTACAGGAACACCCATACCTGCAACTATTTGTTCGTTCACTGCACGAATCTCTTGGTGCAATAAAAGTGCTCTACCTTCCCCCGCGATGGTTTGGTTACCTACAGGGACAGGTAGTACGGGAATATAGTTGCGGTCTCTGCGGTACTTGGTAAGTTCCTCTTGAATCTGATCCTTCCAATCAGTCAGATTCATCATGGTGTAGGGAGCGTCTCCCTGACTAGTACCTTGGGGAAACAGTACCCTTAGTGGAACTAGGTGTTCAGACGCAATCTGCTCTTGTGCTTTACGTAGTACCTGCAGATAATACACATCCTCAATGACAGGTAGAATCATAGGTACGCCCCACGCTCGTCCAAGTGTTTTGGAAGATATGGAGGGACGTTTCATATGGAACAACCGGTTCTCGTTGAAAAGAAGGGGCTCATTGTCTCGGACAGACGCGAGGAAATCTTGTGGAGTTTTAGATACAACGCTGTGCTTCCCTACGACTATATCGTGACGCAGTAAGCTAGGCATAGTCCATCTGTATATAGTGTCCCCAGTGACTTCATTGTGAGAAATCTGAAAATCAGCAGGGTTCCAGCGCACAATGCGGATGCCTTGAGGATTCTTTATGTATACATCCTCTGCGTTTGCTTCACCGTAATTGCCGCACTTCTTACAGTTGAGTGAGAATGCTCCGCCACTGTAGTCAAACCTAGTACTCTTGGCCTGAACTTTGTGTCCGCATCTTTTGCACTCAAGGTACTTAATAAATGGGAACATGATACTGGAGAACATATTTCCGTACACATTGTAATCCAGACCGGCCTCAATCAAGTGCGTATGTAGATCCATACTGTTGGTGAAGTAGTCTTCATAGAAATGTCGTACTTCCTTGTCCGCATCCTGCACAATAATCTCTGTGATAGGATACATCGCCATCTTGGTGGTAGCAGCGTTGATGAGAGGATTCATCAGGTAGTAGAACTTGCAGGTATTCATTAGATAACGTACCTGCATAGGAGTCCACATTCGACCCTGAGTAGCAAAGGGGGAATCATATGGCATACCTGAATGTCGTGACTGATCCCCCATACCGGAGCTTGGGCTGTACCCAGATAATGTCATTTTTTACCTACCATTTCGGGTGTTGGTTATAGGGGCTGGTGTAGAATTGGGCGTGTTCGGTGTAGGTAAGTTACTGGGTTTAGGGGCCTTGCCCCAACCAAACATATCGTCTACAGCTTCCCCTCCACGTTCAAGTATACCTTTATGAACCAAAGCTCCTCCACCCAATACTTCTTGTGCAGCCATTCCTCCCAACATACCTGGAGACTTTAGCCCCGAACGCCGCTGGAATAAAGGCATGGGAGCAAGTTGACCTATCGTCCTACCTATTTTCCTCCCTGGGCCACCTTCAACAAAAGGTGCCTGTGCTACTCCTAACCCAGTCATAGCCTGAAAATACCAAGGCATTTCTCTGAATGCGTTTATAGTACCAGACACAGGATTAGACAATATTTTACCTACGCCCTTGAGTCCGTGTGAACCTACTAAACTCTGTTTAGCGTTATGTCCAACTAAACGTAGCATATCCATCTTACTTAGAGCCTGCTTCTCCAGTATAGGATCGAACACATCAGAAAACATAAGTCATTCTCCTACGTTGGCTTCTTGCACAGCCCACTTAGATACCGTTTCACGAAAAGATTCCAATTCCGCCCTGCCTAATATAGCCTGTACACCCTCATTATGACTGTCGTTTATCTCAACATCCTCAATAGGAGTATCTCTAGTAATCAGAAATGTAGCCTCTGCTCCTGCATTATAAGGCCGTATAAACTTTCTAGCGAAACTCAGCTCAGGGATGGGAGGGTAATGCAGACCTGCGTACATAAGTTGCGCAGCTACATATCTAGGCGTATCGTCTTCGTATGACTCCGTCCTAACCTTATTCATAACATACACACCTAGACCCAACTCATGTGCATCTAGGTGTGTATGCATATTAAAATCCACAGATATAGCATTAAATGCATGTACAACAGGAGAGAACACCTCAAATCTAGTCCAAGGTGCACCCGTAGCATTACAAACACGTAGTGCTCGAATCTTCTCTTGGACCAGCTCGTGGGGGCGCACAAACTTCTCAGTTATACTTGTAATCGCCGCCTCAAAATCTTCCACCAACACCTCTTTACCAAAATGCTGTAGGAGCATCTTTAATAGTGCAATAGGGGATACGGTTGGGTCTAGAAGAAGTTGATTATCGTAAGGCATTGGATACTCTATCCTTGAATGTAACGTAGGTAATACAGGAATTGTGTGTATTACCTACGTTACTGTAATGTTTAGGTCAAGGCGAGAATGCGATATTGAGTAGTGATCTGGACGGTGGTGGTAGATGTTCCGGGGTCAACAAAAGCGGTTCCGTTGTTGATAACTTCGATCCCTTCGTTCTGGGGGGTAACATCTTGGATAGTGGGGGTTGCAATATCCGCTCTTTCAGGGCGAACTGTACGCAATTGTGTCGTAGCAGCAAGATCAACAACACCATCAGCTTCGGATTCGGCAATGCGTCGATTGCTTACAATATGTTGAAAAAGGAGGTTCCCATTTCCGGCCACATCATTGAAAGCTGCTGTGCCATAAGTCGCCAAAATCGTAAACGAGATGGGTTCTAGGTAGAAGCCTGCACCGGGGGCGGGGGCAAGTGAGATGGGTGTGGCATTCAACGCAGCCAAATCTGCGGCAGTAAGAACAGTAACGTTTGTGCTGTAATAAGGAGTTAGGTACTCCAACCAGCTAAGAGAGTCGGTATCAACATCGACAGGATTAACCTCAGTCAAATACCAAAGTCTGTTTGCAAGTGTCCCTTCTTCAGAAAACACGCGACATCCGCCGACAGCTTGAGAAACTCCTGCAATGAAATCCGTGGGGCGAGTCAGTGGAACAGCAGCAGTATTCCAAACCCAGATGCCGTTCTCATCGGGAGCGGCTTGTCCTGTCAATAGTACACGATCCCCCAAAACCATAACCACGCCGTCAATGTTAGCTCCGGGGGTTGCAATAGTGATTGGAGAGGTTTCGATGACTCGAACGTTAGTTTTGACTTCACTAGCCAAACGAGCGGCGGATTCTATAGTCATCTCTGTGAGGGTTTGAACTGGGTTTGCACCGGTAGGAACGTTAGCGGCAAGGCCGTCCTTTTCGTTTGCGGTTGGGTAGTATGGTCCTGCACAAGCTGCGTACACAGGAGTTCCTGTATCAACAACTAAAACCGCAGTGTTGGTCATTTGGAACCACTGGTTAACGTGTATTGCGCCCTCTCGCACTTGAACGAAATTATTACGAGGCACTTCTGCGTCAGTATCCGCATCAGTTCGACGAGTAAGGATAGCCGCAACAGCGCCAGTCCCTTCCGTGGTCACGGTGTATATTCCGCCATCAGCGTTACCCTCGTCTTTAACGAGTATGTCATCACCCAAAACCATCGCAACAGCATCGATAGTAAGAATACCTACGGCTCCCGCCGTAAAGGTTTTACCTACACCGGTGCCAGAAGCAACATAACCAGCCAGAGCACCTGTGGTTGCTACTCTAACAGATTTCTTCGCCGGAGATGCCGCCGTACCTACACCAATAGCGGCAGTCTGCGTTGCGAGTGTTTGGAGGGGGTCAGCCGCTGTAGGCGTATTAGCAGCGACGCCTGCTTTTTCATCAGCAGTCAAATAGTTTGGTCCCGCGAAAGGAGCAAAAACCAGAACCGTAGTGTTAAGAGTGATTGGGTTGTTCGTCGTCAACTCAAAAGCTTCATCTTTGTTGGCGGTGCCTTCTTCAACTGGAACAAGCATTCCGGCAGTAACTTCTGCGCTAGTATTGGCATCGGTGGATCGAGTCAAGATCCAAGGTATTACGCCTGTACCCTGTTGGGTCATCACGTAGATACCGTTAGTCTGTCCAGCAGGAGTACCGAGTTCTTGCTGATGCTGTAGGAGCACACGGTCTCCGGCGACGAGCAAGACGCCGTCCACAGTAAGCGCCCCACCAATGGGAGATTCGGTCAGCACGTTTGCTGCGAATGTTCCTACAAGGGGGCTACCCGTAACAGTAGCTGCGCGGACGCTACTTTTTATGTCATTGGAGATAGCTGCTACAGAGGTTTCGATAGCTAAAAGAGCAGATCTGATGTCTTCGCGAAGAACGAGGAGATCCTCGTCGAACCACTTAGTGGCTATTTTCTTTGCGATTGTTGCGGGCCAAGAAACGGGATACGTAGTCATGAATAACTCCTATTAACGTGATTCTTCACGTACGTCTTTCGCCAAATTGGTGAGAACCCGCTTCATTGTAGGCTCTGCCTTGTCGAAAAATTTAATGGGGTTTGTTAAAAATTCCTGGCCCAAATTTCTGCCAAGAACATCTTCGATATATTTAGGTCTGAAGTTTGTTATGCGAAGCAAGTCTTCTCCGGTGATTGTCTCACCGCCGAAGGTACATTCGTACTTGCTCTCGGCTAATTTGATATTGTTTTGGTATGTGGTTGCCCACGGGTCAGAGATAGCGGCATCCCAAAACACATTAACTTGTGAGTCCATGTCAATCTCAGCTAGCTTCACCGCGATTTCTTCTAAGGGAGAGTCGTCTTCCAGAAGCGCATTGTATCTCTCCTTGAATTCTGGGACAACCGCAGCACGAGCTTGCATGGCCGACTTGAATAGGAATGATCTCTCTTCACCTAGATACGCACCTGCAAGCTCCCCTACAGGAACTTCATACACACTGGCGTGTTTATCGAAAGATTTAGCGACTTCTCTGCGCAGCTCAAAGGGGATCTCGGACATGTTATTCTCAAACCACACACACGCCAACTTAGCAGAATCCTTGGAATAGATTGGGAAGTGTTGCTCTCCGTTTATATTAAGAGTGTACGCATACTTCTCAAAATACTGAGCCTCTTTTACGTGAGGATTTGGGTGAGCTTCACACTCAGCGGCTATTTGTACCGCTTCAATATCTCCCGCATCCGCAGCCAACTTAGCAATGGGGTCTGGTACGGGTAACGAGAAGCGGAAGAAACCTTCATGTAAACGCTTGGCTATAATAGCAGACGCTTGCTTGGTGAGGTTATGGTCGCCATGAAGCAGGTACCCCGCAGACATTGCTGTATTATCTGCAGTGTTCATAGGAAATCTTCCTTGAGCATGTCCCTGCTCATCCACAAAAACACCACCATACTGATCCGAGGGCAGACCCATCACAGTTTCACGACTGACGGAGGCCATCTTGTCGAAGGTATCATTAGGCAAATAGGCTGCTTGCCAGAGTTTGTCATCGATGAAATCTCTAATTTTCATAGTAACCTCGCACAGTGTAAATATTCGATGTTAGTGTACAACTACTTCCAGTTATGGTCAAGAGAATCCCTGTCTGCTGATGCGGCACAAGATACAGAACCGTATATAATAATGATACAGAAGGAGATAATATGCCTCGTTCATGTAATTCTTCAGTTTCTACACAGGTGCAGTTCTCTGCGTCCGATCCGCAGTGCATCCAATGTCCTGAGTTTGTTGCTTGCCAACAGGCGACGATGAGACGGATGCAACAGAATAGCTCCACTAACAGAAGACAGAGCTTAGGGGGTTCCTACGTACCTACAAGCAATTCTAGCACTTCCTCTGCACCAAAACAACCTACGTACAAACCCCCCCAATCCCAACACAGGTCATCCGCACATGAATACTCTCTTCAACCAGAGTCCATGTTGCAGTATGACATTTTGCCTCGAGAAGAAGAGGGAGAGACCTTCATGGAAAGAATATTACTTAACGGCGCGTCTTCTGCTGCGTCCGCATTTGCGAACGAGACTTCTGTGCTATTCAGAAAACACCGATTCTCGTTCAGAAGGAAGAAACGTGTAAAGGAGTAATTGTGCGTATTATACAAAGAGACCCAAATACCGGATACAGATCCGACATGTTATGGTTACCTAAATCCCTAGTTAACCATCACACTATTCGTGCGTGTACAACGGCATACACTACTAGTGGGCAAGAGGTATATGCGTTCCATGATATGGGAACGCATATAGTAGTCCCTAGAGAGTTCAGGATTAACAATCAATTCCTCATACACGATATAAACCCAACAACGTGGGAACACATAAATTTTGAGTGCATGGCTGTGTCTAGAGATAAGTACGACATAGCTACATGGGAAAAGTTAGAAGAGCAGGATAATGGAGTTCTGCAACTAGCGTGTGTGTCTGGGGACACACTGATTTCAATAAATAGGGGGGGGAAAGGGTTTAAAATTCGGATCGCAGACGCGTACATCAGATACAACGGTATAGCCTCTCGCTATCAGTGGGACAACAGTATCCCTACTAAGATAAGGTCTCTAGTGGGAGATAGAGTGCGCCTGAATGGGATAGATAATATTATCTTCTCTGGTATTAAAAACACCATAGAACTTACGTTTGAGGACACCACATCTCTCCGCTGCACCCCAGACCACGAAATACTTACTCCTGTAGGATATGTACCAGCTGCCAACTTGGTGTTGGGAGATTTAGTTTGTGCAGACACTATCCGCACCGAGTCCGTAAGAAAAAGAAAACGTGCGTATAGACGACTATCTTGGTATAGGCACCATCCATTCGCACGAAAAGTCAAAAACAAAACAAATAACTTTGTTATAGAAGAGCACAGAGCTGTTGCAGAAGCTGTAGCCAACGGCATAAGCTTGTCTGAATATAGGAGTAGGTGTAGATCTGGGAACACGGAGGGTTTTGTATTTATAGACCCAGCTACACACCACGTCCACCATTTAGATGGAGATATAACAAACAACGCCCCGTATAATTTGCAAGTTGTTCTCGTTGAAGACCACTTATCCTCACATAGACCAGTGTATGCAGCCTTTGGGCATGGTGAGGTTGGGACAAAAAAAGTTACACAAATTACCCCACACGGACTAGAGCCAGTATACGATATTGTATGCGAAGACCCTCACAGAAACTTCGTAGCCAACGGCGTTATAGTACACAATTGTGGAAAAGGAAAAACAGTAATGGCGTTGCGTAAGCTTGCGCAGGTACAAGCACCCGCCATTATATTAGTGCACACAACACAATTGATGGGCCAATGGTTGGAGCGTATTATTGAGTTCGTACGCATAGACGGGAGAATACTACTCGCAGAAAATGTAGGGCTAGTACAAGGTCAATATGCAGATACCGAGTGGGATAAGCCTATCGTAATAGCTATGATGCAAACACTGTCAAACAGAAAAATACCAGCACGGATACGAAGACGATTTGGGT
>Ga0222658_1001223_pt1 | contig 11681 bp, 5 predicted proteins | sample AntAcemetagen476_FD_179830 | JGI IMG/M metagenome (GOLD analysis project Ga0222658, IMG submission 179830) | Saline water microbial communities from Ace Lake, Antarctica - #476 | ecosystem: Environmental > Aquatic > Non-marine Saline and Alkaline > Saline | place: Antarctica: Ace Lake | collected... | reverse complement strand
ACCCATGAGATTTATTCTTCTTACTTTTGATTGAATACAATAAATTCCTAAAAGAGTAGAACTTAGAAATATTAAAATTCCTGTTAATCTTGAGAAAACTAAAACTAGGAGGACTAAAAGTATTAAAGTAGCTAAAGATATTTTTGAGTAGTTTATTTTATTGAGATTTCTTGCTATTTTCTTTGAGAAAAATATCCCTAAATAATAACTAATTATTCCTGAGATTAAAACTATAATTAAAATTAGAATTAGATGCTTGTAAGTTAGATTAAAAATAATTTCTTTTAGAAATGCTGCGGAACCTGTTCTTGTTTTGTTTATTGTGTAGTAAGTTAGAAAGCTTATAATCATAATTATTGTGTTTGTTGCTCCAAGAAGAAATAGAAATTGTTTAGGATTCATTTTCTTTATTTCTGAAGAAATAACTGCAGATTGTGAACTCGAAACTCCTGGAAGAAATCCTATTATTGAGGAGGTTATTAGAGAAAATATTGCAGGAGAGAGAAATCCCCTAATTTTCAATTTTATTTTTCTTACTTTTTGAGGGGGAATTTTTGTTTTGTTTTTTAAGCTAATAAAAAGATTGGAGGCTCCAAACAATCCGGTAAGTAGGGGAAAGAGGGGTTCTTTCAAATTGGAATTCAGAGTTAACATTCCTAAAATTCCCGCAAGAGAGAAAATGAGTAGGGCATAAGGTTTTCTCTTTTCTTTTGAAATAAGAAATATGGAAATTGCGATTAAAATGTAGGGAATCAGGTTTTTCATAAAAGGATTTATTCTTGGAAACATCCAGATTAAAAATGGAGATAAAATAATTAATGAAAAAATAGCATAAAGACTTCCTTTAAGTGTTATTAGTATTGCTTCGTGACCCCTTCCTTTTAAAAGAAGCTGGTGTCCTGGAAGAACGGAGAGCTCGGTTCCGGCTTCTGGAGCCCCTAAATAAATAGAAGGAATAAAATCAAGAAAAGTGTGAGTAATTGACATAGCAACAATAAAAACTAAAAGATAAATTGGATTTACCTTTATTAGAGTTCCAAGAGAGGCAGAGATTAAAATGGAACCAATTAGGTTAATATGAATTCCTGGAATTAAACCAGTAATTGTTCCTGCTAGGGTTCCTAATAGCAATGCTAAGATTATTTCTAATAGCATATAGAATAATTTATAAGTTAAAAGTTATATATTTAACTATGGCTGGAAAAGGATTAAGTCTTGATGAAAAATACGAGTTGATAATCAGGAATTTGGAGGAAGTAATTGGTGGGGAGGACTTAAAGGAGTTATTAAAGAGTAAAAAAGAGGTTAGTGTTTATTGGGGAACTATGCCTACAGGGAGTATTTCTATTGCGTACTTTTTTCCAATGCTTAAAATTGCAGATTTTTTAAAAGCAGGATTAAAAGTTAAAATTTTGATTGCGGATTTGCATGCGGTTTTAGATGGTGTTCCATGGAATCTTGTAGATAAAAGATATGATTATTATAAACATGCAATTACTGTAATTTTGAAAACAATTGGAGTAGATATAAAGAAATTAGAATTTGCAAAAGGAAGTGAGTTTCAACTTAAACCAGAATATATGTATGATGTATTAAAATTATCTAGTATTTCTTCAGTTAATGATGCGACTCGTGCGGCTTCGGAGGCGGTTAAAACTGCGAGAGTTGGAAATGTTAAGGTTTCTGGACTTGTTTATCCACTAATGCAGACTCTTGATGAGCAGTATCTTGATGTGGATATTCAGTTTGCTGGAACAGACCAGAGAAAAATTCAGGTTTATGCTAGAGAGTTTCTTCCTAAAATTGGATATAAGCGAAGAATAGAATTAATGAATCCAATGATAAGAGGACTTGTAGGAAAACAAATGAGTTCTAGTATTGAAGCAACAAAAATAGATTTATTGAATGATGAAGAAACTGTTAAGAAAAAAATAAGAGGTGCGGAATGTGTTACGGGAGAGGTAGATAATGGGCTTATGGCATTGCTTAGATATTTAGTTTTTAATATGAATGAAGATAAAAAGAAATTTGTAATTAAAAGAGATAAAAAGTACGGAGGAGATTTAATTTATGATTCTTATGAAGGTGTAGAAAAAGATTTTAAGTCTAAAAAATTGCATCCTCTTGATTTAAAAAATTCACTTGCAGATGAAATTAATTTAATTTTAAAAAATTTCAGAGATGATAAAAAATTGAAGGAATTATACAAAAAAGCGTATGCTTAAAACTCTTTATAAAACTTGTTTAATTATTATTAAGAGACGAATAAAAAAGGCAAGTCTTTTAAACTGAATTTTGGTCTTATTTTTATGGAAGAAGATCCAGAACCCCGCAGTGGCGGTCTCCAATTTTGTTTGCTTAAATTAAATCTTTTGTGTTAAAATGATATCTATGAATTTTACTACATTAGTTGGAATTATCTTATTTATAATGTTTATTCAGCCAATTGTCTCAAAGGCTATCAGTTTAATTTGGGGGGCTTTTTTTGATGTTCTTGGAAGATAAAGAAAATCTCAATTTTATCTAAAACCAACTTAAAATTAATCCTAATCCCAAATATCCTATAACTCTTACAAATAACCCATAGATATAGAAATCTTTTCGAGGAATCTTTAAACTTCCAAAAATCAAGGGGGAGTAGGGGAGCGGAGAAATTGCTGCGATTGCCATATAGGGTTTTTTGTATTTGTCTAAATATCTTTTTATTTTTTTTCTATTCTCTGTATCATATTCTAGTTTAGAGTATTTTCTTCCTAATTCAAATCCAACAATTCCTGCTATTAATCCACCAATCGAGACAAAAATAGAGGTTTCTATTATTGGAATTTTTATTATTGCAGAATTTAAAATTAACATGTGGGGGCTAATATACTGGGGAATAAAGTCTAATAAAAATGAAAGAGCTACAATTACTATTAATCCATAGGCTTTTGCGGTTTCGGTTAGGAATGTTTGAAACTCGGTTTTGTAAATCCAGCTAAGAGCAAATAAACCAATTATTAAGAAAGTTATAGTCAATCCAATAATTGTAATTGACTTTTTTGTTTTCATTTTGAACATTTCCGATGTTTAAAAGGTAAAAAACTTTTTGTTTTTTTCATTTTGAGATAGTTTTTTAAATCGAAGTTTCTTTAAATAAGTATGGCTGAAGCGAGTATAATTTTGGGTATTCTTTTTTGGATAGCTTTTCTTATTCCAATTATTTTATCTATAATATTTTCTATAAGGTATAAATCTTGGTTGAAATCTGCATTAGTATTTATTCTAGGAGCTATTCTTTCAGTGATTTTGGGGGATGGAATGGATAAATTGTGTTTTTCAATTACTGAAGAGGTAGGTTGTCATTTTGCAGCTTTGCCTTTTCTTCAACTTGGAATTATTTTAGCTGGTTTAGGAGTAATCTCCTTAGTTGTAGGTTTGATACGTAAATATCTTAAAAAATAGATTTTTTTTCATTTTGTTTTAAATTCAACAACATCTAGGTTTTTTAATTGATGTTTTAATCCTACTTTTTGTCCTAGAAATTTTGCAGATGGACCGTAGATTTTTGTTTCTGTGATTCTTTCAGATAATCCTTTTAGTATTTTTTCTGCAACATCTTTAACATTGGAGTTTGGTTTCATAATAATTGGTTTTGGTGATTTTTCTTTTCTGGGTTCTTTAGTATAGATTTTTATTTTATCAAAACTCTGAATTAGTTTATTTTTCAGTTCATCAATTCCTTCTCTTGTTTTTGCAGAGGTTAACACAAAGTTATATTTTTTGCTTTGAAGAGTAGAAGATATTTTTCTTTTTTCTTTTTCATTTAATTTATCTACCTTGTTGAAGATAATTATTTTTTTTGCGGGATGTTTTTTTAACACTGAAATAAGTTCAGAAATTTCTTCTAGGTTATTTATAATTAAAAGAAGAGTGTCTGCAGTGTGCGGAAGTCCCTTGTCATAATACTCTGATTCAATCGCAGGATTTTCTACTAGTTGAATTTGAACATCTGAAATTTTTGCCATTCCAATTAAGGGAGATTTTGTAGTAAATTTAAATTCAGCTATCTTTGGCTGAGAGTTTGTTAATAATTTTAAAAGAGAGGATTTTCCCGAATTTGTTTTTCCTATAAGAACGGCTTGCATGTCTTCTTTTTTTATTCCTATTTGGGAAGACTTTCCAGCTTTCTTTGATTTGTTTAATTGTTCTTTAAACTTTTTTAAACGAGTTTTTAACTGTGCTCTAAGATTTTCTGCTCCCTTATGTCCAGGAGCGTGAGAGATCATGACTTTTAGTTTTTCAATTTTATCTTCAAGATTATCTGCTGCTTCGTATTCCTTTTCGGCTGCTATGAATTCTGGATGTGCATTAATTGGCATAATTTATTAAGAGGAGTTTTATTTATTAAATTATGGATAAGGATATTTATGAAAAGATAATAGATAAGAAAGAGTTTTCACATTTATTGAAAAAAGATGTTGAATTAGTTTTTAATAAATTTAATAAAAGACAGGTTTCGGATGAAGAAAAAATAAGATTGACTAGGGATTTATTAAGAAAAGTCTTTAGTGTGTTTAGTTCAAAGAAGGTTTTGAATAAAAATATTTTGGATAAAAAAAGTTTCGAAGAGATTTTAAAAAAACATCTTTCAACTAGAGAGAGGTTTGATTTCTATGAAGAGTTGTATAAAAGATTATTAGAAAAAGATGACGAAATTGTTATTGATTTGGGAGCAGGAATTAATGGGCTGAGTTATGAGTATTTTAATAAAAAAATAAAATATGCTGCTATTGAGGCAGTTGGACAGTTAGTTGATTTAATGAACGAATTTTTTAGAAAAAATTCTATAAAAAATGCTAATGTAATTCAGGAGAGTTTATTTGAATTAAGAAACATAAAGAAGTTAATAGAAAAACAAAAAGGAAAGAAAGTTGTTTTTTTGTTTAAAACTCTGGATTCTTTAGAAATGGTTGAAAGGGATTTTTCTAAAAAGCTTTTGGAGGAAATTGTTCCTTTAGTAGATAGAGTTGTTGTTTCTTTTGCTACTCGTAGTTTAGTTTCTAAAAAGAGTTTTAGAGTTAAGAGATATTGGTTTGAAAATTTTGTTAAGCAAAATTTTAGAGTAATCTCAGATTTTGAGCTTGGAGGAGAGAGATATTTTGTTTTTAGTAAAAAATATTCTTAGAATATTTTCTATTTACTGGTGGTTCTTTTGCATTTCTTTTTAATTTAGTAACTTTTAATATTGCAAGAGCATAAATAATAATTATTATTAGAAGAGTTAAAATTGAGAAGAATATTATCCCTTGTTCTTTTGTTTTTATTATTGTTGAATTTATTATTTTTTGTAGGGAGTTTGTTGTATCAGTTTGTTTAGTTTGGGTTTCTCCATCTAGTGGGTTTTTTGGCAAATTGTTGTTTTCAGATGGAGATAATAGGGGTTCTTCTGGAGAGATTTCAATTAACCTAATATCATCATAATAAACTTCTCCAAGGCTTTCAGTATTTGTATCTAGTATTAATTGATATTGCTGATTGTCTGGAATTGTAAATTGGACATCATATCTATTCCATCCAATAGAATTGTAAGAAACACTTTTTGAAGCAACACCTGTCGACCAGTCTGCACTCACAACACTGATTCTCGATTCTGCAGTGGAGTCTTTTTTCATCCAGTAACTTAATCTAAAATTTTTATTTTCGGCATTAAGTAATTCTGTTGGATGCTGAGTAACAAAAGTGTAATCATTAATTTTTAAGGATTGAGAGCCTCCAGTGAAATCTGAGCTTACTACTGAAACTTTTGACGAATCTACCGGGCTCCAAGAGTCAAGACCGGAAGAAAATATTGGATTAGAAATTAGATTATTTTCTCCTATACAACTTCCTAAGCCATCACAAATCATATTCTCTCCACAATCAGTGTTTAATCCATTACCTAATCTCCAACCTCCTTCCCAGGCAGCATTAGGATAATTGGGATATGCATACCAAGAGCCTTTCAAATAGCACGAGGTAGAAATTGGAATTGTGTTATATCCTGGATTATCTCCTTCATGAATCAGTAATTGCCCATCATAACATAGATATCTATCATCTGAGATAGAGATTGAATTAGAGGAAATTGGTTTATTTAAGAAACAACAGAAGTTGTTCGTGCTTGGAGTTGTTGTTGAATATAAAAATTTATCTGAACAAAATTCATGGGGGGGAGAAACACATAAATCTTCTATAGAGTTTGTAGAGAATGCGTTTGCTAGAAAATTATTTTCATCAATTGCATTCCAAAATGCATTTCCAGTAGGATTCCAACCCCATAAAAGCCAACCATTAAAATTATATTCACATGAATCTATTTGTTCTTCACGAAGAAGATCATAAGCACTATTTACTGTCTGATAGAAATCTTTGTGTGCTCCATATTCTGTAATCATAAGGGGTTTATTTATTAAATTTCCTCCAACGTAAATCTTGTTTTCATTAATTGTAATTTCTGAATTAGTCATCAATTGATTAAAATTTGGAAATGAACCATCTTTTTTTGGAAGAATATAAGGATGAAAATCAATATAATTTATATTTGATTGGGCAACTATTTTTGTTCTAAGAGATTGAAAATTTCTGTTTAATACTGGATAAACTCCATTATATGCTCCGTATAAATCTTGACTACTTGAATCTGGGGAGATTAATGCAACAGAAATCATCAAATCAGGATAATTTGTATTTATCTTATTTAAAATTGTATTTAACCAGTATGTTGTGGAATCATCTGCGAGATTTTGCCTACTAATTGGATCTGACATATCATATGATTTTCCATAAATTGTAACACTCCCAGAGGTTAGAGAAAATGGTTTAGCATCTGCCAAAAAGAATGGCTCTGCGAAAATTTCTATGCTAAATAAGTTATTTTTTAATGAAGGATTCTGGGAGTCAATATAATCTAAAACATCATTAACATATATTCCTAGTGCATCGACTGCTCCAGGGTTCATAAAGTAATTATTATATCCTTCAATATTTTCATCTATTTCTGGCATTAATTCATTATATGTTGATGGAATAAAACCAAATGAAAATATAACATGAAGATTGTGTGCTTCTGCTTTTTCTATAAAATCTATTACATTATTTAGATAATCTTGATTTAGTCCAGTCTCAGTATGAGCTCCATAATTTAAGAATGTTCTAACAATATTGTATCCTTGAGATTCCATTATTGCAAAGTCTTCATCTGTTTTTTGAGGGTTGTAAAAATCGGGCATAAAAGTAACCACCTTAGTTGCATCTGGATTAGTAAAATCTATGTGAGAATATAATGGTTGATAGCTAGGGTTATTTCCAATAATTACATAATTATTTCCTCTGGGAATAAAACTTTTTTCAGTTAGAGTATCATAAAATTCCCAATTGTTATTAATATCTTGACGGGTGGAAATTAAATTTAATGAAGTTTTATCTGGTTTAAATTCTGAGTCACAATAATTAACATAATTTTCTCCATCAACATCATTTTCAAATCTGGAACAACAACCATTTATCCATCTTCCTAATTGGTTTTGGATTCTAATTAAACTTTCAGCACATTCATCAGTGTTACAATATTTATATCCATACCCTTTTGTTATATCTGGCTGTTGTAAAAACCAATCTCCAGATGGAGGGTAGCCATATAGTAAAATATACATCATTTTCAATTGCCCTATATCTGAAGTACTTAATTGTCCCCCCCAATTTCCTCCATATCCTCCACAAGCCTTTGTAAATGCAGTATTTCTAGCAATATCTCTTGGAATATCTTCTTCCAAAAACCACCCATAATGTCCGTATCCATTTTCAGAATTATAAAAATCATCAAGAGTGAGAGTTTGTAGTGATGGAACTTCTCCTAATGCTAAAACTCCATCATAAATTAATTTGTTTACTTTATTTTGTAAATTTAAAGTATCAATATTCCCAATATTAAAAACTTCTTCACTTGAAATAAAATTTGAAATTTCATCTAGCTTCTTTAAAGTATCAAAATATTTTCCTAAAGCTATGTTTGGTTCTTCAGGGATAATATTTTTATTTGAATCTAATTCATACCCCCCACCTGGGCTAGAAAGCATATACCCTTCTTTTCCAATATCATTAACATACATACCACCATTTTTATAATCTAATTTTAATGAATTTATGAGCATATCTACAATTGAATAAAGAGTCCATCTATAGTTTTTTAATGCAATTGAATTTTCATTGCTTCCAATTTCTATTGCTTCTGCAAATCTGTATGCCCATTTTGCATGATCTATTGAACTAGAGTAACAATTGGGACAAGCATTAACTTTCAAATAATTTTCTTCATTTACATTTCCAATTTTAGCAGAATCGATCAATCCAGTAATTAGTTGAAGATAATATTCTGGTTCGTTTTCTTTTGGTCCAAAGAGATCATATCTATACATTTTATTTATTTCTCTTAATGGATCGTTTTCTGCTAAATATAAATCGAATCTTGGTTTATGTCCTCCATTAAATTCATCTTCAGAAGGAACGTAAATAATACGATATGAATCTGAGCTTGCTCCTTCTGAAAATCCCCTACAATTATAATTTGAAGTAGTTGTACAAAAAAGAGGTTCAATTTTTTCAATTATCCTCCATTCTGCTTCTAGATGTAATGTTGGATCTGGGTAATTTACTCCCCTTTCTGCAATATCCCAAATAACATCAAAATTATTAATTAAGGGGTCTCTAGAAATAAATCCATATATTTTTTCTGAAGAATAAATAACAATCAAATTGCCATTCAAATCATAACCTTTAATTTCGAAATTGTAAAAGTTTTCTTCCTTTCCTATTAAACTAAAATCATAAAAATTTTGATCTTTAGGAACTGTATTAAGATATAAATCATTTACAAAAATCTTATAGGAATCAATTTCTTCAACTCCGGAATAAATATCCCAAGAAATCTTAATATTTTCACCTTTTTGTTCTAATGAATTAAGTTCTAAGGAAATAAAGGAAGTTATTGATTGAATATAATCAGTTATATCAATTGATTTATATTTGAAATCTCCATTCGCATCCCATTCAGCATAAAAAACTTTTATAGTTCCATCCTCGAAAACAATAGGTTCTGGTCCGACACCTCCACAGAATTCTCCAGGAGTATAGGGAACCTGTGTTTTTATTCCATCAACACAAATGGTTTTTGTTTTTGGAATAGGGTAAAGAATTCCACAATTTTTAATATTACTAATTATATTTGCAATAGTTATCCAATTTCCCTCATTTTCTCTGTAAAGCAAACTTAAGCTTTGTCCAGAGGCATCTCCTTTTTCTATAATTGCATAAAGTTTTTCATCATAAAAGAAAAGTTTTGGTCCTTCAATTTTATCTGTTGGAATACCAATCATTTCCGGATTATTGAAATTCCAAGTCAACCCCCCATCATTAGAGGTAAATAATACCGCATCTGTTTGGTGAGTTCCAGTAATTGCTGCAGCAGCCCCGAGATAAATTTTTTCTGACAGGGAATCTTGAACAATGCTCGTAGGATAAGGAATTATTACTCTTCCATCTTCTGGCCAGGTTTGATAAATCGGATTGGTAAAATAATTTTCATTATATATTATTTGATTTGACCAGGTTTCTCCATTATCATTGGAACGAATAGAATAAATTCCCTTACTTCTGGTGTATGTCCATGAAAGAGGGTCTGATGGTGGATTAGGATATTGTTCATTGTGGCCATAACTTTCCATTTCTAATATATTCCCATTGTTTAATTGTGCTATTATTTGATCACCAGTATTTCCTTCCAATATATTTGGGTTATCAACAATTAAAGTATCTCCCTCACAATGAGAAACAGATCCACAATTACCATTTCCTTCAAATTCAGAAATTGTAGAAGGGGGGGTCCAGATTACTCCACTATCTTCAGAAATCATAGAAATTGTTTTTACCGCATCTGTTGTCCTGTCGCAAGCAGCAAGAGCATATGTTAACATCATTTTTCCATTATTTAATGCCTCTGCAGCTTCATCATATCTTGCAGTCCAACTTGCAGTTGGATAATTAATATTGCTAGCATCTTGCATTATCCAACTTTCTCCTTGATCATAACTTATCTCATGATAAATATTAATTCTTTTGCTCCAATCAGAAGTATGGAAGATATCATTATCTTCATAAAATTTATGTAATAGATTAGAACCTATTTCTTTTATAATATCCCCATCCATTTGGTATATTTTAGGTGTGCAACTGCTACTTTCTAAATCCCATCTACAAATTCTTAAATTACATCCATCATCAACACAATCAGCTTCATTAATATAATCTGAACAGGCTTTAGATTCACAGGAAGTACATGAATTTGGATTTGGAAATGTGTTATCAATAAAATAACAACTCTCTGTTATTGAATTACACTCGGTTTCATCACAGAGGTTAAATAAACCTGTTCCACATTGTGAGCATAAATTATTTGAAGGAACTATGCACTGAACGCTACAACAATTATCTAAACTTCCATCCCCAATTATTTCTGTCCCTGGGCAATACTCCCCATTAGCTATATTACAAACATCTCCTCCAGATGCAATACAACAAGCATCTCCGATAATTGGAATGTGATCGCATTTATCTAGCGCTTCGTTACATGAATCTAAAGTGCAAATTTCTTCATCGTTACAATTTGGAGTAATACCATTTTGACAACCAATCAAACTATTACAAGTTTCAACTCCATTACAATATAAATTATCATTACACAAAGCATTATTTGAAATGTGAGTAACTCCATTAACTTCGTCACAAGAATCAGAAGTACATGGAATATTATCATCTACATTTACAGAATCTCCAATACAATTTCCTAGAGAGCATCGGTCGTTATTTGTACAGATTGAATTATCATTACAGAGATTTGTATTATCGTTAGTATTTTTACAAGAGAGAGTTAGTGAATTACAGGTATCGTCAGTACATGGATTGTTGTCATTACAATCTGTTGCTTGATTTAATACTGAACACCCGCAACTAGATGGATTGAATACGCACTTATCTAGACCTTCATCACATGAATCAGAAGTACATGAGATACTATCAATACATATTGGAGAAATTCCTGGAATACAATCAAGAAGAGAATCACAAGTTTCAACTCCGTTACAATATAAATTATCATTACATAATAGGTTACTTGGAGTGTGGGTGATTATGTCTGTTGCTTCATTACAATTATCTATTGTACATAAAACTGAGTCATCAGTTCCTGGATTAGAGGATTGACAAATTCCAGAAGAACAGACTTCTTCTCCGTTGCAATATAACTTATCATCACAATTAGTATTTTCTCTACACTCCGAGCAAGTTCCAGAAACACAATAGGGAGTTTCTCCAGAACAATCTCCTTCATTTTCATCTATTAAACCATCTTCATCATCGTCAACTCCATTACAAATTTCTATGAAAACTTTTTCAGAACAACTTCCATCAGTAAATTCACAATAACTTAATTCACAAATGTTTTCAACACAATCAGCGTCATTAACATAATCTGAACATGTTTTAGATTCACATGAAGTACATGAATTTGGAATTGGAAATGTTTTATCAACAAAATAACAACTCTCTGTTATTGAATTACACTCGGTTTCATCACAGAGGTTAAATAAACCTGTTCCACATTGTGAGCA
>Ga0222658_1001220_pt1 | contig 11704 bp, 11 predicted proteins | sample AntAcemetagen476_FD_179830 | JGI IMG/M metagenome (GOLD analysis project Ga0222658, IMG submission 179830) | Saline water microbial communities from Ace Lake, Antarctica - #476 | ecosystem: Environmental > Aquatic > Non-marine Saline and Alkaline > Saline | place: Antarctica: Ace Lake... | reverse complement strand
AGTCTTATTCTTTCTTGCGAAAATAGACTCTTTACGGTTCATATAATCAGTAATCTTGATGTAATACTCAGGCGATGCAACGTCAGTAAACGTAAGCAAAGCAGGGGTATCAGGAGCAACATTCTCCTGCGTAACAGCGCCATTAGACGTTATTACATATATCTTATCAGTATCAACTAAAGCATCGAAGTAATACGTGTAATCTTCGGGTTCAGCTGTATCCGTTTCACAAATCTGACTAATTAAAGTCGGATAAGGTTTTCTAGGGTCTTTCGGTTCACCTATAATTTTGGCCATTTCTAAACCATCAATATTCTTCATTTTTTCTCCTATCGTTTTGTCTTTCTTTAACTTTGTTTTTTAACATTTAAAAAATAAAGAGTTCAAGTTATTCACCTTCAGTACCATCACCATAGGCTCGTTTTAAAACTCTATCACCACATGCCTTTAAATCATCTTCGGCATCTTTCTGTCTACTACCTTTTTCTAACGAAGCGTCTTCTGTTCCGTCTTTCTTTTCAGCTGCTTTAAGAACCGCTGCTGCTGCCTTTTCCTCTTCAGTTAAAGGGTTTTCAGCTGCTGCTTTCAATGCAGCATTCTCTTTCTTTAAAAGAGCCATCTCGTATTTGACTTCATCAAGTATATCTGCATCTTCTATACCTTCAGCTGCGTCACCAAGTGCCTCTTTTCTACTAACTAATGTAGCCTGTTTAATCTCTTCATCTCTGCGGTCTAACTCAGTCTGAACTTCGTCTTTCGCTTTTGTAATCTCATCAACTTTTTCCTGAATAGAACTCAGTTCAGAGTCCTTAGCAGTCATAGCTTCTTCGCTAGCTGATTTTGCAGTTTCCTGCGCAGCAGTAAGCTCATCAATCTGTGTCTTCAGAGAAGCCACTTCTTTCGCCATTCTTGCATAAAGCTCAACCTGTTCGTCAGTCGTAGCTTGTTCATATTTTACCATTATATCCTTCATATTTAACTCCTTCGCTTTATTTAATATACGTTGTTGTACCGTTTTGTACGATATACCCAATTGGGTAAAAGTATCCTTGACGTTGTCTTCTTCAAGACGTGCTAAGGCAATTCTTACGTGGGCAGCATCGTTCAACGGGAACATGCGCACCTTTCTTCTTTTTCCGCTAATAACATTTTTAATCTTCTTAATTACAGCAAAAGCATTATCACTTAATTTAGTTCTTTCTTTTAAAGATAATTGAGCTATCTCAGGTAATTCAACAGATTTATAATCCATTTCTTTCTGAACAAATGACTCTAGTTCATCAAAGTTACCATCAAATTCTTGAAAACTCTCTATAAAAGACCTTCCCATCATTTTATCTATTTCATCGGGGTTGCCTTTTTTCGTAACCTCAGACGATGGTGTTAAGTTTACCTTAACCTCCGTCCCACTAGGTTGATAAGTGACAACCACTTCATTGTTCGTAAAATCTATTTTTGAAACTTCTCTCCAACATTCTTCTTCGCCTTTATGCCACTCTACTTCACCTAAAGCTCTCATAATCATGTCAAATTCCCATGCATCATAAGAAGCGTTTTCTTTGGTTTGTTTAATTCTAGTAGCTTGAGTAAGTTTAGCAACTTTTTCTTTAATGTGTTCTGCTGGTTCAGTCATAACTTTAGCAAATTCTAAAACTCTTGAGTTCTTTGCTAATTCCAATACTCCTGCTCCAGGAAAGGCAGGGTCAGAAGCTATAAGTAACGCCCCTCCTGCAAATTCTATATCTACTAAATCGTAATCACCATCTTCTCTCATCTTATGGTCACCATATGCCTCAAAACTAATTCCTAATTTGCCTTCAGCCATACACTGTTTAATTATTTCATAATCTTCAGGAAAGTTTCCTTTAAAAAATATGCCGTAACATACAATCTCATCGCCTTCCATTTCAGCATCAATAAAGTATCCTACGACTCTTTTTCTTAAATGGTCAAAATCTACAGCTTTACCTCGTAGCGTAGCCAAAGCAGTTGTAACCTCAGCTTCAGGTAATGAGCAACCATTAAGATTTGTTCTATCGATATAAGCATAAGTCCCCTTAAATATAGCTAAATCATTTGCTGGTAACTGAACCCCAAACTTGGAAGCTATTTCGGTTAATTTACTATCGTCACTACCCTGCTCTAGAAAAGCATATTTGGTATTGTGTGACATATCCTTCAATAATATTTCAAAATTTTTCATTCTTTCCTCCAATTTAAATCAAATTACCATCAACGTGGCTATTATCTGGTTATTAGGTGACTTCCTAATCATTTTCTTCTTTATTAATAATTGGTTTAACAATTTCTTGTACAGCTGAAATTACTAAATCATCCATAGAAGCTTTACTCTTTTTCTTTGTCCACTTACCATCTTTATTAGGTTTTGCTATCTTACCTATCACTGCCCATGCTATGTTTAAAGCATATTCTTCGCCTTTACTAACAGCGTCGTTAAATACACCCATCCAAACATTTTGTAAAGTAGTAGACATATAATCCTTTACGTCTGCAGGAAGTTGAGAGGAATTAGTATAGTTTTTGGCTTCTGGCCCTTTCTTATCAGGAGAAGCATCTTTCTCTTCATCCTCTATTTTACTATCAGGTGTCTCTTTACCGTCAGGGTCATTATAGTCCTGTTCCATATTCTGTATAACAGGAGGATAAAATATTTTATTATCTCCATTTACATCTTCTTGCATCCTTCTATCTTTTTCTTCTGCATAACTTGTCTCTCCAACAACTTCTACAAACGTCTGTTTAGATAATACACCTCTATCGTATAAAGACCTTAACATTGTTTTATAGTCATCTGTCATAAAAGCTTTAACAGGAGTATGTCTAACCTCTAAAGAATTCTTTGAAGAAAAATACTTAGGGTGTCTTCCTTTATTTTCTATTATAATAGTTAAAAGTATATCTTTTATTAAAGCTGCAAAGTCACGAACACCTGAATTTAATTCTCCAATATAAGGTTTAGGGTTTAAAGTTCCTTCCCTTTTACTAGAAGAAGTAGACTCTACTATATCGACTAATCCTAATCCTGAAAGAATTCTACGTTCTGTAGGAACAAATAAAGCAGGCTTTAATATTTTTTCATAATCTGGAATTAAATGTTCTATGTCAGTATCAAAATTAGTAATGTAAGAAGGGGTACCAGCGTTGGTTCTTTCTTCTGCTATTATACCAAGTTGTGTCTTTACTGCCTTTAAATCTTCGTCACTATAAATAAATTCTGAGCGATTTTCTTTAGCTAACGCTTCTGTACCCTTTTTAACTACCATTAAATATTCTAATGCTTTAGCTACTACAACTTCACCTTTATTTATTAGGTTCTTCATTATTATAGCATTTTTATATAAACCTCTTTGAATAATAAAAGGAGTAGCATAATTGGTACCCCAACTACAATAAGGTTTTTGTACAAATATCTTTTCATTTTTCTGTCCAGGTAAAGGAATAACTTTTTTCTTCTGATGGTCAACAATTAAGCCGTATTTCTCATCGCCTAATGTAACTACTCTTGAGTCGTTTTTAACGTCTATATCTTCACCGTCAACAAACCACATTTTTATTGGTAGTCTCATTCCATCTACGTCGCCCCAAACAGTTCGGAGTAATAGGAAAGATGAACCCTTCCATCTTTCTCTATAATATTCTTTTGCTAATGCTTCTATTCCTATAGGAATTTTACCTAATAGAGTGGTATTAATATCATCTAACCATCCATTAAGAGTGTTTCCTAAATTTGCATTATTCACTTCTACTGAAAAATTAACGTCAGCTGCTGAAGAGATACCAAAATCTAACATACTAGATATAATACCTGTTTCATCATTTTCCATTAATTTTTTTACCTGTAACACTTGACCTCTATAGTCAGATGCCACGTTAGCTATTGAGCCTTGAAACATGGAAACCATGTCAATTAGCCAATTTAAATTTGATGGTATTGCCATTTTGTCTTCCTTTTAGTCTTAAACCCCTGTTTTGGAAAAGGCTTTCCTTTTAATGAAATTAGACTCGTTAAATGAAATACTCCATTGGGTTAACGCCCAAACTTTAAAGGCATCAAATAAATGGTTCTGCGGTGATACGCATTCATAAACGGTACGATTAGACAATGTTAAAGAAATAACTGAATTTATCTGAGTGTCAAATTTAAAATCCTGAGGTATAACCATTAGTGTGTCATACAGAATTGTTTTAAAGTGTTTTACTGACCACTCAGCCATGAATTCTTCGTCTACTTCGGGTTTACCATTAATCATAGCAACCCTTCCATCGTCGTCTTTCTTATAGCCTACGGCTATTTTCTTTGAGCCATCATAAAAAAACAATCGCTCATTCGTAAAATCTTCTTCCAATCTTCGGTAAATACTTCTCCCTGTTCCGTCCCCACAATCTAAACCAGTAGCTTCTATATTTAATAATATAATTAAATACTTAAATATCCTATACTGTTGTTTATCAGTTAAGTTGTATAGTGTTACATTATAAGTATAATTATATTTCTCGTTTATCTTAAAGGTTATTACTAGCTCACTAGGAGCTGTTTCTCCTATATCCGCACCCATTATACATAGTTCTGCGTTTTTAGGTCTTTCTACAACTAAAATTTGTTTAAAGCTTTTGAAATTATCTTTATTTATTTCAAAGTTTTTAATTTTTTTCTTTTCATTATAGTTTGCTCTAACTCTTTCCATATCAAAGACGGAGATTCCGTCTTCGCATACCTCTCCTTTAACGAAGGTACGATATGCAACTGTTTTGGTTCCTCCATATCTACGTTCCTGCTTATACCTTTCTCCTTCATCCCACATAGGAGAAATGTACTGAGGAAAATTGCAAACCCATTTCTTTCTTTTATAGTCATCGTAAATTCTCCCTGCTGGAGAGTGGCGAGTGAAATCAGTCATTCCAGAAAATCTCTCTATACACCCTAACTCAGCTGTAGCGTCAATTACTTTTTCTTCTACTTCATGCGTTGTTTTTGAATATTCGTCTATCCATAGCTTCTTAGTGTGATGCCCGAAAAAATTAGAGCCTGCAGTTTTAGAAGAAATATTCATATTAACGCTCTGGATTTCAAAACCGTTTCTAGAAGTAATAACATAATTAGGACTTCTTTTAGTCTTGACAGTAAATAATTGGAAAAAAGGATGATTCTCTGCAGCTGGTATAACTCTTTCTAAAATTTGTAGTATATGTAGCGCATCGTAACTAGAGTATAAACAATGCCAGTTATCTAAATGAATCATAGATTCTAACATATCTATAATTAAACTTATTAAACTATTATGAGAAATGATATCATTAGAAATATAATTATGGTGTTTTTCGACACTTACAACTGCAGTTGGCAAATCTCCTACGAACTCAATATTTTTTATTTCATCCCAAAATATATCTGAAAATGCAATTTTATCTACTTCTTTATTTTTTAACTCTTTTGCAAATCTTTGCCATTTTAATCTAGAACAATTATCCTTTACAGAAGGTTTGATACCCAATTTTTTTCTAAATCCTTTAGCATTTGGATATAAAATTGTTTGTAAAAAATGATTAGGAATTCTATCGCCTGTTGAATAAGGTTTATTTTTTCTTATTCCTTTGTCTTTACTAAAAACCCCAATTTTATCCATAAACTTATCAAAATCTGCAGCTATATATAATCTTCCTGCGGGGCATATTTTCATATCTCCTGTTTTAGTTTTATAAGTGTTGTTCTCATTAAACCCATGGAAACTTTGAATTCCAAATCTCAATAATAAATGCTGAACTTGCTGTAATAATTTTTTTGAACTTGAACTCAATTCTATACTATAATTACTATAATTAACATGCCCATCACAGGCAAAATATCTATTTAAAAGTAAAGCTATATATTTATTATCCCAGTTAAAAACTTGAATAGGAATGGTCTTGTAAATTGCTTTTTTTCTAATATCATATTTATCTATTGCCAAATCCAAATTACTTCTTTGACGTAAAGGATTATTTGTTTTTTTATTCCATTTATATTTTAAATCTTTAGCTTTAAAAAAATAAGTTGGTTCATCTTTACATTTTCTAACTTCACAATCATAATAATCTGCTATATCATAAATTTCGTCTACTATCTCTTTATTTATATTAGTGATTCCTAACTGGCCAGTACAAGAACCATCTCCAATTAAATAGCCTAATAAAATAGCTTCATATTCACTAACCTTATCTGTATTAGTTAAAACTTTTTCATAACTTCGAGGACAAGCTAAAAATTCTCCTATTTGCAATTTATTAACATTAGTCCATCCGAATTCAGTTAATAATGGATGATTTTCAGTAAGTGTTATTTTTTTACCACTTTTAGTTGTGATTTCATAACAAGACTTTATTCCATTATCATAGATTTCAGCTTTAGCAGGGACTATTTTGTTAGTGTTTTCATTTAAAGCCAAAACATCAACAGTTTGGCCTATTAAATCTTTATATTTAACTAAAGAACCATCTAATAATAAACATTCATTTTCAATCCATTCACATTTACCGAAACGTCTAGCTCCAAAATTATAAAGAGTTCCTGCTCCTTCTAATCTTTTAAAGTTTTCTTTCTTAGTAAGTGAAGGGTCTTGGTCATCTATCATGTATTCATGACTGAGCATTGACAATTGACCTAGTCTGATATGACCAAATTTATCTTCAGAGTATATTTGAAGATTATCATAATCATTCCATAAGGTTTCAGCCATTGCAGTAGAATCACAGAGAGTCTCCATAAATTCAAGTTCTTCTTCTGTAATACGTTCTACTAATCCCACTATACTAACTCCTTCGTTTTTGGAAGGGAGGCAAATGAGGAATCTACCTCCCTTATTTATATTGACGTACAAGAGGGGGGTCTTATACGGGTGGAAGCAACCCCGAAGGGCAACCAACTAAAATTTATTGTCATATAATGACTAGTTGGATTATTTTTTAGTTTATCCAGACATAAGCCTTTACCGCAGTAGCAACTGTACAGCTAATACCAGTAAAAGTTTTTCCTGACCCTAATGCGGGTGCTGGACTGAGATTGTTTAATGCAAGTATTATATTACCTGCAGCATCTGTTAATGTTAATGCCCAAGTAGCGTTAGTAGGAGCTATAGTAATTCCCACAAGCCGAACATCTTTGGTTTGGTTAGAACAGGCTCCAGTAGAATCTACAGTTATTACCTGCGCTGCGGTCGAATTTGCCATTATAAACTCCTTATATAGTTATTCTTAATCATTATTTTTTATTTATATTTTCTTTAGTTAAAAAAGTCAATCTATCCTCTAATCTATCTATTTGTTTTTGCATCATTTTACCTTCTGCTCCAGTAAAACGGTCTGTTGACTTTATATCTATAAATTCTTTTAAAGCACCAAATTGAGCATCTTGTCTAGCGTCTATACCATCCTGAGTTCTTTCTACTGAATCTTTCCAATTTCTAATACGCCCAATTTCACCTTGAAGGTCTTTTATAGCTACTTCATCTTTTTCTCTAATTATTCTCATTTCTCTTTGTAACATAGTATCAAGACTAGTAAGTTTAGTATTAGTAATTTTATCTTTATCAGTCATTTCTCTTTGTAAATTATTATCTAAAGTTTTATGCGTTTCTCTGCTTTCTGTCTTAAATTCTTTCATAGTAGTTTCAAGTGATAATATTCTGGCACCTAAAAGTGTTACTATAAGTAAACAAATTGAAATCATGATAGTTATCATCTTCCAATCTGTGCCTTGTCCAGTTCTTTTGATAAGAACTTCACTCATCTTATCAAAACCTTCTCGCATTGCTCTCCAGATTTCAGATATAGCATCTTTTATTTCATTACGGAAATCCTTTGCGCTTTCGTTATGTTCAAGCTTCCAACTTTTATCTTCTATTCTATCTTGTTCTCTTTGACTGGTAAGGCTGTCAAGTAAGATTTTAGACTCTCCGTTAAGTTTTTTAATGTTATGTTCCTTTTTCTTCGCAGCCATCGCCACTCCTATTTTTTACCCTTTCCATAAGAGTCAGTTTTCTTATGACAATTAGGGCAAAGTATTTTGGCGTTATTAACGTCCCATAAAGGTGGGCACATTCTAGCTTGAGCGACAGTACTAATATTATGCCTCTCAATTATAGTATCAAAATCCTCAATGTGGTGCATGTCAAGTTGTTTGAGTTCCTTACCGTTAATAATGTCTCCAACTTTTGCTCCACACTCTTCACATTTATTACCTGCTCTCATTAAAGCATAAGAACGTTGGTTTCTATAGAGGTCTGTGTTCTGTACCTGTCTCTTGAACCGAATTGGTCTGCGATATAAATCTTTATTCCGTAAAGGTACTGGTCCACCCATTCCACCCATAATTAACTCCTTACTTTTTCTAGCTCTTATTTAACCTCATATTCATCAGCTAATAACTCCCAAAAATGTTCATTAACTAACTGAGAGTATTCGGGAACCATGGGCTTTTGTTTTTGCATTAATCGCTCAACCCATTTACATTTACACCAATCACCCTTAGCATTAAGATTTTTCTTTCTGCGACTCATTATCAACCCCGCTTTCAGTATCTTCATCAAAACCCGATTCTATATCTTCTTCTGCGTTAGATTTTTCTCTTTCTTCCGCTTCTTTCAGCTTAATCTCTAATTGTTTAAGCTGTTTATTATCAAATTTTCTAAATTCTTTTCTATATTCAGGGTCAGTCATCCATAATGTCTCAATTAACCACTCAACATAATCTGGGCTGGCATTTAAGATTGCTGCTACATCTTCTTTGGTAATAGTCTTTTCTAAATAAAGCTTAATTAAATGTCTATTAGCTAAGAACCTATCTTTAAAGAAAGGATGCTTCTGAGCAATCCATTTATCCATTCTTATCTTTAGTAGTATCATTTCCCCACAACAAGGACAAACCATCGTTCTACTACCTTGATTATCTTCTCGCCAAGCTGCGAATTTCTCTTTCAAACTCTGAAGGCTTTTATACCCATCATTTAACGTTTCCTCTTTCTCTTTCCCGATTAAGCCTAATCTTTCCTTATTAGTTGCAAGCTCTTTTAAATTTTTGTGAATCGAATCTACTAAATTCAAAGGAATTGCGGTTGCACCCTGCGCAGTAAGCTCATTCATTACGTTTTGCAGATTATGCTGAAGAACCTCTAAATAAATAACCGATTTCAGATTATTCTTATCAGAGATAGTCTTAGGAATGAATTCGTCTAGATAACGTTTAGCAAGGTCTTTAGCAAGCTTAATCTCATCTTTATCTGAAAACAGTTTGTGTATCTCTAAGTCTTTTAGAGCAAATCGTTGTTTGACTTTGGCGGTTAAGGTTGTATCGTCCAGCTTAGCACCTGAATCCTTTAGGTTTTTAAGCTTTTTCTTTTCCCCTCTAACCAATTTAGCTACTTTAGCCTTATCTAACTCTTCTGGAGTTCGAGCTACTTTAGGCTTCCCTTTGGTATCAAACTCTATCCCCTGTGTGTCAAAATTTTTATCTTGTTCTTTTTCCATACGTTTTCCTCATTAAGTTTTACAGATATTATACTTACGACGCTACCTTTCCCCTTCATATACTATTATATGTATACCCTCTCAAAGTAAATACTTCAAACGGTGAATTGAACTCAAGAAGCATAGTATAAATTGATAGAGGGAACAGCGGTATTATTTGAGAACGACTTATGATTTATGATATAACGATTTATGAATTGAGGGTTTGAATCATGAGCACAGCTCATGGTCCAGACCTGCATTGCAGGTTTGAGATTGATTCTTGAGGTTTGAGGGAATCTGCAAAGGTGAAAGCTTATAGGGGGAATCTGGAAGCGTTTGACAGAGTGCACGTCGTCAAGTGTATAGTCGGGGGGATAAAAATTTTAAAAATATTTCCGAATTCTAGACCCTCCCCCCTTTTTCGATACCCCCCTATATAGCTAACCTCCTATAACCCTTATAGATAGGGCGTTATAGCGTATAGTCTATAGTTGTCAGACAATTAAATATTCTGATACCATACCAGAAAATGTCCGACAACTAAAGGTTAAACGTACTCTTGTTTTGTCTTATTTTGAAAAAGTTTAGTTTACTTTAACAAGCCAGAGAGCCTATAAACAGTAGGCTACAGAAGGTAGTATATAAAGGTCATACACGCTATAACGCCCATTCTTCCTCACAAGGCAGAGCCTATTCGAAAACATTTCAGAGTGAATTTCTGATAGACGTTTATTCTGGCTATTCAATAGGTTATAGTGTATATTAGTATTGTAGTTAGGTAGTATTGTTCTTTTATATTTTAAGGGTTTAAGTGTGTAGCGCCCGACAACAAATATTCCATAAGCGAATAGCAATTCTAAAAGTTGGTAAGGCTTAATTGCTTGGAAAAACTTCTATGATAATAACAACTCATATATAAAGGGGGTGTGAAAACATTATGGCAAAATATGCTTTTGGTGGTGGCTTATCGGGGGAGGCTAACAAAGTTTCCTTTCGTAAGGCACAGAAGTTTGAGAATGGCAAAGCTTTTTCATTCAAAGAACTTAATAGAAATTACGTTAACTTTTTAAGTTGCGTTAAATCTGTTACTATCAAAGGTACTAGGGTTTCAAAAGCTGATTTGACTTTTAAGTTAGCTCCAAAACTTTTTGTCTTACAAGATAAGAAAACGAAACTCTGGTCGGCAACTGATAAGATTGTAAAATCTTAATGTTTGCTCGATAGTCTCGGAGAAAATCATCTTCTCTGTAACTCATTGATGATATAGTTTATCGGGCTTCTATTTAAAAAGCCCCAACTCTTATTACATAACTTGGAGGTATTACAATGCTATATTTAACGCCCGACGAATATGCGACAATGGACAATAGAAGATATAATTTTACTTGTCCGACTTGTAATTCAGTTATGAAAGTCGAGGAAGATAATATCTCTTGTCCGACTTGTAAGACGTTACCTAATGATGATGAATAAAAAAGGAAGTGATAAAATGATTAGCGAAAATTATTTTGGAACTCAATTGAAAATGAAAAGTTTTTTAGAAGATAGGCTACAATATTCCAAGAACTCACGAGAGAAAAAAAGATGCTCGGTTATGTTAAAAAGATGCAAGGCAACAATAACTGAATACCAAAAAGAAAATAATCGGAAGAGAAAATTTTCTTTTAGAATTGTTGGGACAAAAAGATAAAATAAAATTGCCGTACTCGAAAGGGTACGGCTTTTTTTTTGTCTCAAATTTTCTGGAATATTTTGGTACTGGTATGGGTATCAGAAATGACTTTGAGTATATGCTCATAATCCCTGTATTCAAGTGTAAGACATTAAAATATTGTGTTTTTTTAGACTTCCTACAATTTATACAAAAGTTAGTTCTCGCCCTTCTAAAACGCACGAGGTTGCCGTATAAGAGACGCAAATTTTCTTGACGCACCCCCAAACCCTTAAAAAATCTAGCGCCTCACAGAGCAAATCCTCACGATAATAAAAACTTATTAAAAGTCTTTAAAAACCGAGATAAAATGCCGTACACATACGAACTAACTTTTTACATTCCTAAAATTTCTGGAATAAAATTGCTCTGAGAGGCGTTCTAAGGGGTTGTGGTGAGGTCTAAACTTTTTTACTTTATTGGGGGTGCATTGAATTTTTTAGCGTCTAATGGCAACCTATTAGAGCGTCTTACAGCTATACGCAAACTAAC
>Ga0222658_1001218_pt1 | contig 11731 bp, 19 predicted proteins | sample AntAcemetagen476_FD_179830 | JGI IMG/M metagenome (GOLD analysis project Ga0222658, IMG submission 179830) | Saline water microbial communities from Ace Lake, Antarctica - #476 | ecosystem: Environmental > Aquatic > Non-marine Saline and Alkaline > Saline | place: Antarctica: Ace Lake... | reverse complement strand
CTGGTACATTTGTAAGTGAGGAATATAAATCCTTAGCAAATAATTATGAATTTGCCATAAATCAGTATAATGAAGAAAGAGGTCGGCTTGATGGTATGATTAGTAATATTGTACAACAGGAGCAAGCAATGGCTTTAGTGGAAAGAGAAGTAGATTTGTTTAAGGAAAAGGAAAATTTCTTAAGAGGCCTAGAACCTACAGCATCAGAAAAATTAGATGCTCAAGAAAAGGGTTACACTTATGTTAATGGTGATTATGTACCTACAGGTAGTTTTGAAGGCATGTTTGCTGATATTGGTGATCCTAATAGTGATTTATACGGAGAATGTGCTTATATGTCTAATAGAATTACAACTGGTGAATCTGGTGATGCACAATGGCTTGGTAATAGTTTTGAGGATAAAATAGGAAAAGTAACTCATTATGATAATCCTACTATTGGGGATAAGCTAGTTACTAAAAATAATACACAATGGGGGCATGCTAGTACAGTAATAGATTGGAATCCTGAAACAAGGAATGTACAAGTAGTTGAATGGAATAAAAAAGGTGATCACAAAATGGAAGTTAATGACTATAATATTGATGATTTAAGCAATTCTTATTCAGATACAGCTAGTGGTGAGGCTAATTGGGGTTTTGTTGAAGCTAATTTAAAGCCTGAGATAGCACAGAAATTGAGTGGAATTTCAGATGGTGGAGATATGCAATTTGATCAGAGTGTTATAGATTGGGGTAATCAAATTATGGAGGGTGAAGCTAAAATAACTGCTGTACCTAAAGAGTTAAGAGATGATGTAAATAGATATAATGAAGTTTTTGAAGATAGTATTCAGAAAAAAATAGATGATGGCACAATAGAAAAAGGAGGTATGAGTTATAATACATTACCACAGGAAAAACAATTAATTGCAGAATTAGCATCACAATATAAAGTTGATCCAGCAAAAGTAGAATCTATAAGAAGTGGTGCTAGATCAAAAATATTTGCTGCAGCAAGAGAGTTAAATCCGGATTTCGATCCTATTAAGTTGCCTGGTAAATACAAGTTTTATCAAAGTTATCAATCAGGTGATTTTTCCGAAAACATGAGAGTGGCCAATGAAATAGCTGGTGATTTGGAAGTATTGAATGAAAAAGCTTCAGCATTAGGAACTACTTGGTTGCCTAAGTGGAACGCTATTGAACAAACATTTAAAGCTGAAACAGGTAAGCCAGAAGTTAAAGCATTTAGAATTGTTGCTCAAGGTATGTCGCAAAAATTAGGTAGATTATTTAAGGGTGGTAAGGGTGTAGTTCCTGAAGCGGAGGCAGAAAGATGGTTAAAAGAGTTGGTTGAAAGTGAATCTCCTGAACAGATGAGAGCTTCTTATGCTGGTGTTATGGAATTGGTAGGAATGAATATAAGATCTATGAGAGAACAGTATGAAAGAACAATGGAAGAAACAATACCACAACCTATTTTTAGTGAAGAATCAAAAAGGCTTTTACTTAAAAATGGTATTGATTCAGAAGAATTTGATCCAACTACTGAGAGCAATGAATATCCAAAAGGTACAGTAGTAGAAGTGGCTGGTCAAAAATATTTATCCAATGGAGATGGAACCTTTAACCCACAATAAAAATGTCAATTACTTTAGCTGATTTACAAAAAAAGGGTGATATTAAAACAATATCTTTAGCTGATTTACAGAAAAAAGGTAATGTTAGTATAGTTTCTCAACCTAAACAACAACCACAAGCACAACAACCAGCACAACTACCTGAACAAATCCAAAAACCAGACTCTGGCAATTTTGTTAATAGATTTTTAAAAGCATCAAGACAAGCACGTCAAGAAGGAATAGACATAATGAATAGGGGTACTGAACAGCGTATCTTAGGAGATACTAAGCGTGAAAAGGCTACTGGCTTTCTTAAAGAAGTACAAGGTACTGTTAAGGGTACTGCTGGTGCTCCAATTGCCGGATTAGTTGCTGTTGCTGAACCATTAATAAAGTGGATTACTGGAGGTGGAGAAAAGTTAGGAGAAGATTTTAAATCAGGATTAAGTGCAATTATTCCTGATTTTATTGAAAATCCACTTAAAGAAAAGGCTTTAAAAGAAATTACTAAAGCTGTTGAGGGTGGGAAATTTTTATCAGATAAATTAGAACCAGAAACAAAAGAACTTATAGGACAGTCTGGATTAACAGCTGTACAGTTGTTAGATTTTATCCCATATGTAGAATCTTTTGCTATTGGAAAAGCTGTTGCTTCGACAACAGAAACTGTTGTTAAGGCTACTCCAAAGGTTGTTGAAGCAGTAAGCGAATCAATGACAAAATTAAGAACAGCATTAAAAGCTTCAAAAACACCAAAAAAAGATATTTTAGCGAGTTTAGACGAGGGAGTAATTAAAACTTTTGAAGCTGAACAATTGGCTGCTGAATATGGTATAGAATTACCAGCTTCATCTTTTGCATCTCCAGCAAAGGCAAAATCAGAACAAATATTGGCAGAGGGATTTTTTGGTGGTAAATTAAAAGCAAGAGCAACTAAAGCAGTTGATGATTTTACTAAAGTTGTTGATGATATACAAGCAAAGGCTGCTACTAGTGGTGAATTAGGTGAAGAAATTTTAACTAAATTCAAATCAGTAGAAACTGAAAGAAAGGCTGTCATTAAACAGCTTTATGATGATGTAGCTGAAATAGAAACTCGATTGCCGATCAATGAAAAAATTGTTATTGAAACCACAAATGCACAAAAATTAATTACAGAATTAATAGATAGAAAAAAAACAGCTCTTAAAACAGGAGTTGGCAGTCCAACTGAAATAAAACAATTAAAGGCAATGCAAAAGGGGTTAAAAAATAATAAAGATTTAAAAACAATGAGGGCAGCTCTTCAAGAAGTTGGTGATTTAGCTAATTTTGATTCTTTTGTGCCAACAACTAATGAAAAATTATTTAGAAAATTATATGGATCATTAAAAAAAGATATTGATAGTGCAATTACAGCACAAGTGCCAGAACTTGGTGAAGCATTAACAAGTGCTAATAAGGCATTTTCAGAATTTGAAACATTAAAACAAAGACCTTTTGTAAAAAGTATTCAAAAGTTAGGTAAAGCAGGTGATGTAGATACCATAGCTGATAGATTGACGAAAACAAAGGTATCTACTAATGAGATTGAACAAATTTATTCTACACTTGGAGCAGAAACAACAGAACAGATACAAAGGAAAATAATATCAGATATTTTAGAAAGTGCAAAATCTCCTAATGTTGGATTCAAACCAGCTGGATTTTCAAAACAATTAAAATCTATAGGAGATGAAAGACTGTCTGCCTTATTAGAACCAGAACAAATTAAACAATTAAAAAACCTAGATAAAATAAATCAATTAATAGCAAAAGGAACTGCTGTTAGTAAAGGAAGTCAAACAGCATTAATTCAACAAGTAGTAAGAATATTATCTGCTCCGGCCACAGGTGGAACTTCTGTATTAGGAGAATGGATTATGGCTAGAGTGTTTAACAGTAAAAAAGGACAATTGTGGCTAAAGGGATTAAATAAAAAAACAGTGGAAGCTTTGAAAAAAGCTAAGGTTAAATCAAAAATAGATGCTACAAATATTGTTAAATAAAGCTTTCACACTTTATAACTTAATTTAAATATTATGATTAAATATTTTTCTCAACTTGATCCTAGTTGGGCTAGAAAAACATTGGGTAATACAATTTATACAATAATGAATTGGGGGTGTGCAAATACTACCATCTGCAATGCCATCCAAAAAATCTATAAAGTTTTTGATTTTTCTCCTAAACATGGGGCAGAATTATTTAAATATACGGATGATGGGAAGATAATACATGATTCTATCAAATTTAAGGATATGAAAACAAAGCGTGTATGGGGTAGGCCTGATAATAAAACATTTATTGAATATGCTAATAGCGATAATAAAGCAATAGGAGTAAGAATGGCTTATAACCCACAACATTGGATATTAGTTACTGGCTGGACTGTATGGTGGAAATTTTGGTTTTTAGCAGCAGATCCATATTCTTATAATCCGGTTACAAAGACTTGCAGAATTGTAAGAAAATTAAAACGCAATATTGATGGAGCATTTTTGTTTAGCAAGCCAAAATAAATGTGTTTATCATTAAAAGATTAATATTCTGTTACATTTAATGTACATTTCTTCCCTTATTTTATCTATTATTTCTGGGGTTATTTTTCCATCTATAATTAATTGTAAGTAATGTTTACTTTCTTCTGCAATATCACGAATTTCTGGACTATAAACAGCATGGTTTTGTAAAGCTATTACAATACTTCTCATTTTATTCACAGCGTTTACATAACTATATGCCCTATCATCTACTACCTCTCTTACTAGATTTTCCATATCTATTGGTTGTGGTTTTTCCATAATCTTATTGTTAGTTGGTATTGGTTAAGCGTTATTAGTATGTGATACATTGATAATCATTCCATTTGAAACATCTACACTTTCACCTTTGATTAATGTCCCATCGCCCCTACTCTTTGAGTGATAAGTGATTGTATATACCACATTGTTGTGATATGGATTATCATCAAATACAAGTTTTACAACTTCCTCATACGAGATTTTGCAAGTATGCCATTTTTTAGATTTTGTGTTTACAATAATCTCAATACCTTCCTCAACAATTTCTTCTACAACTTCTTTATATCTGCTGGGTAGTAATAGTACTGGTTCATTTACATGGATATTAAACATAACTGGTATACCATGCAATTTTGCGATTTCGCTTATGCTTTTTTTAAATTTATTTACGTCTTCCATAATCTTATTGTTAGTTGGTAAGGTTATTTAAATTTTGAAGGTCTTAAATTCTTCTCATGCAACTTCCCAAATCTCAAGGCTCTTATACGTTCCTCAACTTCTTCGTTTAGTAATTCACAATCTACACCTGATCTAGTGTAAGTTACAATTTGAGCCAATTCGTTTAAGTTGTCATTTTCCTCTGTTAAAAGTAAATGTCCTTTGTGTATGCCCATTGTACGCATAATATTATCTCGTCTTTCAAGGACTTCATCTCTGAGTTTTTCAGTTTCATTTGATAGGGTTTCTAATTTCATATCATTATAATTACCACCATTCCGACTGCAAACATGAACCCAAATGCAAATCCGATGGTGAAAGGAAATAAAATATTCATGATTTTTTTATAGGTTTTGGGTTAGCACATCCTTTACATATAATTTTGCCATCTGCACGTTCATATAGTGGTGATCCACATTGGCAGAACTTACCAGAAAAAATTAATGAATGGGATGGTGGGCTTAAAATTACACCTTTTTGTATATATGCAGGTAGGACATATTTAAAGCTATTCATAATATTAAAATTTAAAGTGTTTATTTTGAGAATGTCTTTTGTAATATCCATAGAAAGCTCCTGGTCTTTTTTTGAATACTTCATAACAATATTCAATCTGCTTTCTCCAATCATTAAATTCATCTGAATCTATAAAATTTGAGTGCCATTGATAGTTAAGTTGGCATAATCCATAATCATAATATCCATTAGCTCCAATAATATTTGATCTCCTATTAGGATCTATCGTGCCATTTTCAGCCCTTAACGTGTAAAGAAAATCTTTATTATTACTTAGCCTATAAGCATATCTCATTATTTCATTCTGAAATGCTGAATGATCAGGCATTGTAACTTTGTGAATTTGCCATTTTAAGACTGTTTCAGGCGGTAAAAGATTAAATGTAAGTATTTCCCCATTCTCATCTGTTATGTAGCACTCAGGGCTATTAGCACAATAATCATCAGCATTTACATCTTCTACTATTTTGAATATCTCAGGATGAGCCAATTCTTTTAATTTTAAATCCTGATCTGTTGTCTTTAGGTCGCATTGCCCCAATACAAGTAGTGCGAGAATTATAAATATTATTAAGATCATTTGATCGAGTTTTGTTCGTTTCATTTTTATTTTTGTTATTTAATAAGTGGTCGGTGAACTCTACAACTGAATGTGTAAGTAAAGCTCCTATTAAGCAGAAAGCCATTAGCCATACTGCTAGTAAAAAATTTGTCATTTTTGTTTTTGGTTATTTGATATTTGTTTTTGGCTCGTGTCAGAGCTGTTTAAATATTATTAGTTAGACCGGCATGGTTTTTCACAATGCCGACCTTAAAATACTATTTACTTAACCATTTGCCCACTTCAGCAACACGAGTAAAAAATCGTGATGTGCGTGTTTTAGCCCTTATAGACTTAATTTCATTGTCAGTAAGACAATTTACATTAGTATTTCCCAATGATGTGATATACCTTCCATCACAAACAAAGATTGTGCTCTTTGCTGATGTTAGATATAAATAGCCACTTTCTGATTCAGCTCTATAGCCATTGTCAAAGTGATCTACTGCAAAAGCTGATGGAACAAAAGCTAATACAGCTATTAAAGTGATTAAAAATTTCTTCATGTTATAGAAATTATGAAATAAATTATTTAAGTAGTTGTTTATATTGTTATTATAGCATATCATATAATAAAAGTCAATATTATTAATCATTATATATTACTTCTACGTCATTCTTTTGTAATACCTCTTCCAATCTGTTCATAGCTGTTTCCGGTATATGACCTCCTTTTATCCATTTTCTTATTGTATCTGTACCTCTAACCATTTGCCTGGCTAAATAGTCTTTTGTGATCCTTCCATTAGTTTGATCAATAGTAGCTTTTAAGTTTATTGTTTTTGGCATTTGATTATAAGTTATTGATTATTGCTTCCAACTGTTCTTCTGTTGGTGGTGGGGGCGGTGTTTCGATAAATTGTTTAGTAAAGTCAATTGCTTCTTGGTGTCCTTTGCATACTTGGGCTACTACCCCATTACAAGAGTTAAGATCGGCAATCCATATTTTTTGCTCAGGGCTTGTTACACCTCCTTTTTCCTTTTTCATTTCTATAAATAGAATTTGTCCTTGATTATTTTCTCTAAGCTTGGGTGGGATCACTAGCACTAAATCAGGTAATCCTTTTACTACTCCGGCCATTCTATTTTGGTTTATGGCTTTCCAACTATCTGTAAATGTTGATTGAGCAATAGCACATACTTTTATTCCCTGTTCTCGTGCCCATTGCACAAATTTTGCTTGGTGCTTTAATTCTGATAATGGTTTGTTTGGATCTAATTTCATGATACTTGATTCATAAATTTTTCTAATTCAGGATCTTCCTCAACCTTTTCTGCTACACTCTTATAAGCAGTATTTTTACTTACTTCCGGTGCTATGGCCTTTCCATATTTAGCAGCCTCAGCACGTTCTTTCATTTTTTCTTGAGGTGTTTGGTATTTTTTGGCCTTAGTGCCCAATATATCCTCAGCCTGTTTGGCCATTATATGCTTACAAGTTTGTTTAGTACCAAACTTAAATGAGGGGCAAGAGCAGACTGGTTTTCCATTCACCTCTATAATTGTGTAATCACCAGTCTTGCCTTTAATCTTGCTTGTTTTTAAGTTTAGTCGCTTTTTTTTTCAGCATCTTCATCCTCAAAAGGAGCTTCTTCATCCTTTTTAGATTTAGGTTTTTCTAATTCTTCAATAGTTATTACATTACAATATTCATTACCATTTGTAGCTTCGGTAATCTTAGTTGTAAATTTAACTATTTTATCTTTCAACGCTTCGGTATCAAATTTACCTTCAGCCTTATCAAGCTTAATGCCTGCAATTACCAAAATCTGATCAAATGATTCAAATCCTGGAGTGAAGAAAGATTTAAAAAGTGTTCCATCTTCTAATGTGAATTCCACAATGAGCTTATCTGCTCCATTGGGATTGTTATAGATGCTTACTGCATGTATGACTGCATTATAATCACCATCTGCAATCATATTTGTTGCACCTCTTGTGTAAGGAAATTCTGCCATATAATATGGGGGTTAAGAATTATAAAATTATTTTAGCATATTTTCTATTTCTTTAATTCTGTTTGTGCCTTTTGAAATGCCAATTTTCAATTTCTCTTGCATTTCAGGATCTATTTCAAATCTATGTATGATCAGGGATTTTGTAAAATTTGGATTGTATGCAACGAATACGCAATACTTTCTTTCACATATCAACATTTGCATTTGCATTTGACATATATATTCTTTTTTAATGCCATTAATTCCTAATACCATTAGTTTTAAGAAGTTTTTATCATTTGGGCACTTCACCTCCACCATGCCCTCTTTATCGTCAATAAACTTATCAGGTGAGCAACCTGCACACCCATCATCTGATGATACAAATCCAACTGTTTCAGTTTTTACTTTTGCTTCCATTTCATACATATCTATAGCTTGAGATTCAAGCTCATTACCTCTTTCCATATCTTCATTACTATAACTTTCAGGTTCAGCAAATGAGAACTTTCTAGCCATAGTGTCTAATACTACTGTTTCAAGGCCATCCTTAGCAACACTAATTGCATAAGCATTAGAAGCTGTGAGCTTTCCAGCTCTCAATTCGTGCCATTCAGGTGTATTTTGTTCAATATTATTGTGGATCTTCATGACTATTTAAGGTTATAGGTTGCTATCTTTTTATAAAGTATTTTTGTAGTTTGAGTAGTGATTACATGAAAATCATCTTGAGTTTCAGTAGTACATCCATTATCAGTTAGAAATTTGATATATTCATCTTCCTTTTCAAGTTCAGCTTGCTTCTCAGCTTCTGCTTTCTTTTCTCTTTCTTCTTTATCCTCAGCTTCAATTCTTTTTCTTTCATCTTCTTCTTGCTTATCAATTAGATCTTGTTTTTCCTTTTCAGCTTTCTCTTCAACTTCTTTAACTGCATCTATTTTAGCTTGTTCAGCCTCTTCTGCTTTCTTTTTGGCTTCCTCTTTGACCTCCTTTGCCTTTGCTTTTCTTTCTTCTTCAGCTTCTTCCTCAGCTTTCAATCGTGATTCCTTTTTAGCATCCTCAATTGACTTAGCTCTAGCAACTTCCTCTTCAGCTTCTATTATTTTTCTTTCTTTTTCCTCAAGGTATTCAGTCTTTTTTTCATTATAGAATGTTGTAAATTCTTCAGGTGATAATAACAATAATTCAGCATCAGAAATTTCTACACCAATTTCTGCAAGCCTTTCTTTTCTTTCCGGTAGTAATTCTTGCCTTTCAGCAATTACTTTTTCCTCATCAATTTTAATTTGCTTTCCTAGTAATTCATTTTCAACAGGCTCAATCAATTCAATCAATTCTTTTTCTTTGGATATTACAGCCCTTTGAAAATCCAAAGCTTCTTGTCTTAATCCCTTTCCTGTTTTTTGTAGTTCTACTCTTACTTTTTTTAGATCCTTTCTTGCTTCATCTACTGCCTGATATCCCTCTTTATCATCAACTCCTTTGATTGTAAGGGCTTTATATTTATCAGCTAGTGTTAGTAGTTCAGCTTTTTTTGGAGAGAACTTATCCATGCTTAATTCAGTCATTTTTAGGTTTGTTAGGTAGTAAAAATTCATTCATTGGTAATTTGTGCCATCCTGTTGTGTGCCTATCATCATTATATTGATATACACCCCCCTCTTCAGTTAGTCCATATAGTACATGAAGTATATCTCCAATTGTATTTATAGCTGTACCACACGCTATCTGCTTGAATTTAAGATTATTTGGCATCTTCTTTGGGGTTAGATTCTAATTCTTTTTTACGATCAGTAACAGCTTTACTAAATTCTTTACCTCTTCCCTCATTTTTCTTCCAATACTTTTTAAGCTCATCCACAGTTTCGAGAGCTTCAAGCTCTTCTTTGTACTGGCTTTCAGGCTCTTCAACATCTTCCATATCCTGAGTTACAAAATCTGAAGAACCTGTTGATGTAATAGTGCCATCAACCATAGCTCTTTTTTTAGCCATTTTAAGAACAGTATTAAACTGATCTTCTTTTTTAGGATTTTCAATTTGAGTTTCTTCTTGCTTCTCAGTTTCAGGATTAAATTTTTTAACTTTCCTATATCTATATTTTGATTCCATTGAAGAACAACTACCTACACCTTGAGCTAGTTTCATGCCATCAGAATTTCTAAACATTGAGCAAGTAACTATATATTCAACATGGCCATCAGGTAAATCTATTCTTTCAACCTCATACTCAGGATGAATTCCAAAGCATAAAGCTACTATTTCAGCACCAGCCTTATATAGAGTTCTCTTTTTTGTGCCAGGAATAATACCATAATGCTCTTTGTCCTTTAAAACATTTTTCATTAACTCAGTAAGTTGAGCCTTTTGTAAAAGGATTTCTTCAACTGAAAGACCTGTATTTTGGGTTTTGGTTGTTAGCTCTTGATCATCAGGCATGGTATTTTGGGTTATTGGTATAGTTTATTATCAATATCTTCAATTGGTGATTCATAATCCTCATCCATCAAATCAAAAGTAGGATCGTCTGCTCCGGTATATTCTCCATCTTCGTTGTAACCTTTTGGGATGTTGGACATATTGTTATAGTTATTGATTGTCTAGGAATCGGGTAATCTATTTTGCCTATTGGCTAGATGGGATTCCTTTGACTGCATGAGAATAATATCATAGATTTTAATAATAAGCAAGGGATATTCATGTAATTAGCCCTTTTTTCACTTGACACAATTTTAATATATGTTATCAACTATTAACATATTCACACGAATTACACCACTTTTTCTTTCTATTGGTTTTGTAATTGCCACAGGCATCACATATATCCTTTTGATTCATCTTATCCAGCTCCTCATCATCTTCTACTGATGTTTCATAAGTGTGATTCATATTTTTGGGGTTACTTGATGTTTGAAGCATAAGTACACCACTCAAGATTGGATAATTTATTGTTTGTTTTAACTCCATCTATATGATTAACAACAAATTCTTTGCCTTTATCACCCCAAAATACCTCAGCTATTATTCTATGAATTCCTTTTACCCTTTGTCTAGGAATCTATTGTATTCTTTTAGAATGTCGTTAGGGTTATCGGTAGTGAAATTCCTAGTTGGGTTTTTGTGGTTGATAAGTTGGTAAAGCATGGTGTAAGTGGTTATGGCATTTAATACAGAGTTCAATATATTCGTAAGGTTTAGTATAATCGTCATGGTGGCATTCTGTAGGTGAGTCATAACAGATTTCGCAGATGTTACGTTTTTTGATTTTACCTAGAGATATTTGAGTGGTCAAAGTGTTTCTGCACCAATGTTCTAGTTTGTGCTTTTGTCTATATTTTATAGCATTTTCCTTAGAGGATTCTCTTTGTCTATATTCGATTATATGCTTTTTGCCTTTTTTTGATTGTCCGTATTTTCTAACAACCTCTCTATTCTTTAATATCTGGTTTGGTTGCTTGTTATATTCTTTTCTACATTCCTTACAATAGTGGTCATGTCCGCTTTTTCTACATTTGTTCTTATAAAACTCTGATTCAACTTTCCGCTCTTCGCAGGCATTGCATTTTAACATTCTGGTAAGGTTTTAAGATATTCATGTATTAGTTCGGGATTGTCTGTTATATAGCACTCTACAATTTCTTCATGGTCATCGTCAGCGTGCCATTGATATTCAGCACACCAATCACAGGCTTCATCGTATTTTTTATCTCCTACCCATTCGTAGAATTTGTCTAGGTGTGTTTCTATAAGGTCTTCGGTAGTCATATTGTTTAGTTAAAGTTTATCTTGTTAAGTGTTTAATAGCCCTTGTTAGA
>Ga0222658_1001217_pt1 | contig 11734 bp, 21 predicted proteins | sample AntAcemetagen476_FD_179830 | JGI IMG/M metagenome (GOLD analysis project Ga0222658, IMG submission 179830) | Saline water microbial communities from Ace Lake, Antarctica - #476 | ecosystem: Environmental > Aquatic > Non-marine Saline and Alkaline > Saline | place: Antarctica: Ace Lake... | reverse complement strand
AAATCAAGTGTAATAGGGAGAAGGAAATAAGGGCAGATAGTAGAAGATCCATATTAGACGCGTAAAAAGGCAAAATACACCCTTTCTAACAAATAGCCTTAAATAGTTCGCTCCCTTTGGAAACGCATAGCGTTTCCACTTGTCGCTTACTTCTAATCACATATTCTCAGAGTGCCTTTTGCCTTTTTTATAGTGCCCGGGCAAGGGGACAGCCCGCTCTCTAGAGCGGGGAACTCCTAGAGGAGTTCGGTGGCCCACAGGCCACCCTGCCCTTGCCCCCTGCCCACCCCCCCTGCCCCCTGGGGCAATGAGCTTCGTAAGAAGCGAAGTGTTGTTAGAGTGGCTCTGTGTGGCTGTGGGTTATAAAGGAGCGAGAGTTATTGGGTATACTAACGAGGAGTTGCGTAAGCAACCGCCACACTACAATCCTTTCAAAAATATTATAAACTTTCGTTATTTACATAACTCATGACACCCATAACCACGCTAGTGTTGGACGACTGGCAGAAGAAGTTTATAGAGACCAAGGGGGATAAAATCTTATGCTGTGGCCGTCAAGTGGGTAAAACTGAGATATGTGCCTATGACTGCGGCGAGTACGTCCAGAATCCCGATAACCCTTACCCCGTGCTAATGACAGCACCGACGGAGAGACAAGCATTTAATCTTTTTGACAAAACACTAGCATATTTATTGAATAATTATCCAAAGTCGGTTTATATTACTGGATTGAAAAGGCCCACGAAATCTAAAATACAACTCAAGAATGGAATGGTAATTTATTGTTTGCCTACCGGACAGAGTGGGTTGGGAATTAGGGGGCTAACTATTGGGAGAAGCTACGAAGATGAGAACTCTCGGGTCTCTGAGGAGATAGAATCGGCAATTGCCCCCATGCTTTTAACCACTGGCGGGGCGAGAATCAAGCTTTCCACGCCTTTCGGGGCACAAGGGGAGTTTTGGAGAACATGGATTGATAAGGATGGTAATTATGATTCATTTACTCGATTTAGTGTGAATAGTGAGGAAGTTATGAGAAATAGGCCAATAACTGACTTTTGGACGGAGAAGATCAGAGAACGGGCCTTAGTTAAGATAGAACAGGCTAAAAGTCGAATGAGTGCTAAAGAATTTGGACAAGAGTATATGGGTGAGTTCATAGAAGATCTATTCCGATTTTTTAATGATGAAGTAATAAGAAAATGTTGTATCTTAAAGAAACCAGATAATTTAAATCCCCGTAAAACATACTTTTTAGGATGTGATATAGCCAGAATGGGAGAAGACGAGGGGACTTATGAAGTAATTTCCACAAGCGAAGCAGGGGAGTTAATGCACGTAGAGAATCAGATAACTAGCAAACAGCTAACCACTGCAACCCACGATAAGATTATTGCAATGGATGAGCGTTACAATTTCAAGAAAATAGGCATAGACGCAGGTTCAGGCTCACTTGGAGTGGGGATATTGGACTGGTTGCTTAGAAGTGTCGTGAAAAGGAAGGTTGTAGCGATTAACAACCTTCACCGAGACCTTGACAGCAGAGGAGAGCGTAAAACAACTCTTTTGAAAGAGGATATGTACCAAAACCTCCTGGCCCTTATGCAAAGGGGGGTTATTCGGTTACTTCGAGATTCAAGCGTATTAGAGAGCCTTAAGTCTATTCAATATGAGTATGTGATGAAACAAGGGCAACCAACTAAGATAAGAATCTTTGGAACTTATTCTCACGTAGTTGAGGGACTGGTTCGTGCTGTATGGTTGGCAAATCAGAAACATATAAATACTACTTTACATTGGATTTAACATGGTAATCGAAACACTTATAAGTAAAATGTTAGAAACTAAGGATAAATATCCGGCATTATCTAATACAGAAATCTTAAGATTATATAATATTGAAAGCATGAATAATTTAACGTTGCAAGTTCGGAGGCTTGCTAACAAAGACTGATGGCAGACACTGGGATATTTTGCACAACTGCGGAAGTTCAAAGGAAAGCAGGGGCTAATGCTTCAACTACGGCGAATGTAGAGGCATACATCAATGACTTTGTAACTCAAGCCGAGAGCCTAATAAATGCAGATGTCACTTATAATTTCACAGATGGTTATGCTGCTTTAGATATAGATGTTAAAGGATTATTAAAGGCGGCTGCAAGTTCTAAGGCGGCAATGATGGTGATCAACTTCGATTTAGACGCTTTGGGACGTTCAACCTCTACGCTTATGCTTAATGTTTTAAAAGATGAGTATGATTTGGCGTTAAGGATTTTAAAAGACAAAAGGAAACAGGGGTTTGTTTTAAATGAGTGATATTAAACAAACATTCTCTACGCCCCCACCTAGTGCGTTTGCTTCTTACAATTACACAGACATAGCGGAGGGAACTGGAACAAGCCTGTATTATGGGATATTAGGACCAACAACTTCAACTTTTAACTTAATCCCCATTTTAGAGGATGGAATTTTGACAGAGTCCACTTATGTTCCTTGCCCAAATGGCTTAACTACTTTAGCCACAATAGCTCCATTTAATCAACCTAAAACCATCAAAGGGACTGCCTTTTTAATTTGTAAGTGTAATTTTCAATCGGGCTCCGGGGGGAGTAATGCCCTAAAATTATACAAAGTAGATGGGATAACAGCGGCAGAAACTTTAATATGCACGATGGGAACTTTTACGGTAGCAAATAACTCATCATTTCAAATTTATACCTCGGGGGCTACAACAGAAACCCATTTTAAAAGAGGAGATTCTTTGAGATTAAAGGCCCAAGTAACTACAAGTATAAATAATTGGACCTTTAATGTTTCAACTACAAACCCATTTAAACTTTACATTCCATTTAAATTAACGGACTTATAAAATGAACACAGACATAACCCAAACAACACAGGCAGACATAAACAACTCTAGGGACGACTTTAGTGTAGACCCTAAAAGCACTGATGGAGTGTGGGGAGACAAAGAAACTATCCAGATGTTCGACTCCTTTACTAAGTGGTATGGCTATTATAGTTCTATTCCTGAATTAAAGAAAGCTATCCAAGTTTACGCTACATGGGTTCTTGGTCAAGGTTATGAAACTGACGATAGAACTAAAATACGTTTGGAGGGAATCACTGGGTCCGGAGAAGACAGCTTCACAGCTATTCTTTGGAACATGCTAGTAATGAAGAAAGTTAATGGAGACTCCTTTGCTGAAATAATACGAAATAATAAAGGAACACTAATTAATTTAAAGCCTTTAGACCCCGCACGTATAAAAGTTTATTTTAGAAAGAATGGAACTATTAAGAAATATTCTTATTTAACCGGGAAGAAAGAAATGGACTTCTTACCCTCTGAAATATTCCACCTAGTTAATGATAGGGTAGCAGACAACACGCACGGGGATAGTGTTGTAGAGTCTATCCAATGGTTAATAGACGCAAGACAGGAAGCTATGAGGGACTGGCGGAGAATCTCCCACCGTTCAACCGTACGTATATTATATGTGGAAGAGGACAATCCAAATAGACTGGCAAATTTAAAGACCGATTATAAAGAAGCTATAAATAATGGAAACTTATTAATTCTACCAGTTAAGGCAGGGGACGCTTCCTTTGCAGACTTACAACTTCCACCTATTGCTCAATTTTTAGAGTGGATTCGATACACTGAGAACGCATTCTATAAAGCAGTAGGTACGCCAAAGACTCTAGCGGGAGACGCTGACGGAATACCCGAGAGCGGGGGGAAGATGGTTGTCTTAACTCACGAGCCCACGTATGTTCGAGAGGTCAAAGACCTCGAGAATGATCTCTGGAACCAGCTAGCAATAAAAGTAGAATTCAACAGACAAGCTTCTTTACAGGACAACGTCCAAGAACAAGAGGGCAAGAGTAATAATCAAACACAAGCTACACAACCGGGGGACACTAAAATATGAAAGAAGAACTGAATTTCTGTTTAAAGGTCTTACGTAATGGTTTGGTCTTAACTGGGATGTATTTTGTAAGTGTGTGGGCCACTGTCCCCATGAATTGGATGATGTTCAAACCCCTTCTTATATTCCTTCTAACTTATATCACGGGAGAACTGGCAGTTAGATATAATCTTAAACCCAATTTCCCTAATAATAAAAAAGGAGCGAAGACTTTAATATTTTAAAATGGCCGTAGTATCTAAAAAAATAACCGACCCGAGGAAGAAGAAACCCAAAAGAAAAGTAGGAACTCCCACAGTTTACAGAGAAGGGGCAAATAAGACTGGAGAATTGAAGGCGGTTAAGTTTGCAGATGGGAGAGTTTTTGCCGGGTTAAGTCAGAATAAGTTGGCAAGTTTGGCAGAGGCAGGGGCTCCAAGACCAACACCGGTAGGTTATGTGGAATCAAGCGATTTAAGAAAACCAGAAAAAGATAAGGCTGAAGAGAAAAAACAAGCTGTTTCTGATTTATTAAACCAACAGGTTACAACTACTGAGCCAACAGTTGCTGAGCCGGGGGTTCCTGAAGAACAAACATGGGTACCCACAGGGGCAGATAGAACAACACTACGAAAGATATCCGACGCATTAGGTTTAGGAGATAGTGCAAGAGACCCATTTACCGGAGAAGATCGGGGATTTCAATCTTTGGACCCAGTGGGGGTTGGACTTCCTGGAGCCGGAGCAGTTGCAGGAGCTTCAAGACTTCTAAAAGTAGGTAAGACTGAGGTAGCAGTGTCTAAGGTGGCCGAATCTTCTAAGCTAGTTAAGGCAGGGATATTTTCTAAGATGGGAGCTTTCATAAAAGCAAATCCTATTCTATCCACAGGAGTTGGGATAACTTTAGGGGCAATAGGGCCTCAGAAATGGCTTGGCAGAGCCTCCGCAAGAGCTTCTAGTATTGAGTCGGCAGTGGGTAAGAGAGGAGAATATATTGCTAAAGGTATAGAAATGGCTAGAAATGGATATCCTCCTGAGTTAGTAATGCAGAACTATTTAACATTAGGTTTAGAATTAGACACAGCAGAACAAACTTTAAAACAACTTTCTTCAAGTAATCCTGATTTATTATTAAATCCTGAAAAGATGGATTCTGCATTTGCAGAACTGATCAAGATTAAACAAGAACTGGAATCCGCTAAACTCCAATTATTAGTTCTTGCAGCTAATCCTCAAGCAGATAATGTTGAAAACCTAGCCCTTATTCTTGAAGAGTTAGAAAAAGAATAGAAAGATATATATAATCTTGGAAACAAGATAATTTATGACCGAGGAAAAACAACCCGAACTTGAGAAAAGCTTATATGAGAAAACTTTAGATAGCGTTTCACAACTGAAGGAACAAAATGACAGGATGGAAGCGCTTATTTCTAAACAGGAAACTATGAGAGCAGAGGACTTGCTAGGCGGAAGAACCAGTGGTAACGTACCTGCCCCAGTGGTAGACCCAGAAGATGAGAAGAAGGCAGCAGCTAAAGAGTTCTTTAAAGGTACACAGTTAGAACGGGCTATTGACCAATTATGAAAAGGGAAGAATGGGAAGAAGGACTTACCCGTCTTCAGGCGATTCTTAAAGACGCTAAAGACACACAAATTAAATCTTTAAATGATATCGAAGAACTAGAATTTACTATCTCTAGTTATGAAAAACACATTAGTTCTATTTAGTTATTCGGTATACCGATTAACCCATAAGTATATAAAGAATAGAGTTTGATTATTTCTATGGCAAACGAAGCAATCTGTATTGAGACACCCACTAAGTTCGCAAGATACACAGTGGCAGACGGTACAGGAATCGCAATTGGAACTATTCTCGCATTAACAGACCCAAACACAGCCGTAGCACATTCAGCAGACGCAGAAGAATTCGCAGGGATTGCTTGGGAAGAAAAAACAGCTTCTGACGGAATTGTAGAAATTACAGCAGCTATTGATGGGATTTGGGATATTAAAGACGGCGGGGGAACTTGTTCTGTTGGAGATGTTTTATGTTTAGACAATACACCTAATACTTTTAGACCCTCAATTGCAGGGGATTTATTGACAGGAACTACTTTTGGTAAAGCTTTGGAAGCTGCGGGAGCTAGTGAAGTTATTAGAGTAAGAGTTGGGAGTATTATCTAATGGCAGATAACGAACGAGAAGCTGACTTAAGAAAGGAATTTATAGATACAGCAGTTAAAGCAGTAGTTAAGATTGAAGAGAAATGGAAATCACTTTGTGCAGTAGACACATCAAGTGCATGGACAGAATCATATTTTAGAGAAACAAACGACGACTCAACTGACGGCGGAACTGGCTCTCCAATTAAAGGAGTTCCACAATATGCTCCATTTCCATTCTTTGATGTTTCAGAAACTAAGGTTTCAAGCATTATTCAAAAGTATGCAGGGGAGAGCATTATTTCTTTAGAGGCTCAACAAAATGCAACTGTTCCAATGTTACAAAGAAAGATTTACAGGCTTGGGAGAAAGATTGTTTACCAAGTAGATTCCGCTATCGAAGCAATTGTTAATACTGACAGAGGGAACACAGTGGCAATCGCAGCAGGTAATGAATGGGACTCAGCAACAAGTGCTAACAGAGACCCCATTAAAGATATCTTGGATTGTATTCAAACATTAAGAGAAGATGGTATTAACGCATTAAGTGGCAATGGATACTTAGTGGTTAATGGAACTGATTACACAAACTTAATTTCAAATTCTAAAGTATTAACCCACCCAACTTATGAAAGTGGCGTAATGCAAAACGGACAAGTAGGAAAGATATTGGGCTTAACTATTGTGGTCTCAGAAGTAACAACTGGTGACTCTGCCTATGTTCTAGTGGCTAGACAAGGGATGGTTTGGAAACAAGCTGAAGGAATGACAGTGGTTACAATTGTAGATCAAGGGAAATCAACAACTATCCGAGCATGGGAACGGGGAGTTTTCCAACTACAAGCACCTAACGAAGTTTGTGAACTCACAAACACGAGGAAGTAATTATGACAGCTGAAGGTAGATTGGCTAGGGGAAAGTTAAATTATTCTAAAAACATATTCTTGGATAATTCTGAAACAATTGATTATATCAAATCATTGAAACCAGTTATTAAAAAGCCTGTCTTAAAGGAGAAGAAGAAATGAGTGGAGAGATTTTAACACCTAAGTTCTTAGTGATTCCAAAGTACTCTACAACTGAAAGAGATTTACTTGTAGCCGAAGAAGGAACAATAATTTACAATATTACTACAAACACTTTAAATGTCTGTGATGTCGAAAGGACAGCAGGGGCAACTAGTTGGGGGGTAGTAACCTTAACTTAAAATGGCAGCTGGAGACGTAACTTGTGAGATTATTGACTTACCCTTAAACGAGGGAGATATTGAAACAGCCGTGGCTTCTATGAGAACGGGTGCTAATGACAAATGGCTAATGACCCAAGCAGACAATCAATTAATTGTGATAAATATTGAGGAGGCTTAATTTGAAACTTATTCTTGAACAAGATTCTCTTAATGAAAAAGGGGAGAAGATAATAATTAAAGTGAAGGATGTTTCCTCTAAATCTCAGGCTATTCAATCAAAGAGCCAATCTAAGAGCATTAAATCATATTTGCATACTTGCCGTCATGAGGAAGGCTTACCGTGCAGGAGAGAGGAGATATAAGATGGCAGCAGGAACAGTGGAAACAAACATCACTAATATTCATGCATTCAAAGGGGCTTCTTTTGATGGGGTAGATGACTATGTAACTTTGGCACATAATGTGAATCAAATAATCCCCAGTGTGGCAAATGGTTTAACCATCTCGGCATGGGTAAACCCTAAAAGCATAGGGGAAAGCGCCGGGGGAAGGATTTTAGTAAAGACAGACGCAGGAACAGGGAGCAGTAATGGTTTTCAATATCATATGGGCTTGCAATTAGTTAATTTTCAACTGAATGGAGGCTCAAATATAGCTAGTACTACTGGGACGGTTCCATATGGAAAGTGGACGCACGTTTTATTAACCTTAAGTTCAGCACAAATAGCCACTCATTATATAAACGGATTATCTGAAAATATAGGGGATTGTGTTCAAACAATTTCAAATATAACAACTACTCAAGATGTAAAAATAGGAAATAGAAACGGGGGAACTGATCGGAGTTATGATGGATCAATAAGTAAAGTTAAGATGTGGAATAAAGTATTGAGTTCCGAGGAAATAGCCCAAGATTACGCGGGGGGTGTAGTGGAAGATGGATTAATAATTGATGTTCCTTTACAAGATGATTACACCGACAACAAAGGCAACACCACAACTAATTCAGGGAGCAGACTGGCTATTGTAGATGACAGTGTAGCCGCAGCAATAAAGGCAGACCGAACAACTGCCAATGACAAATATTTAATTACCTCAATTCAAGGTCAAATTATTTCTAATATAATTGAAGAGGCACCATAAATGAGAAATCCTCTAATTCGAAAGATACCAAATACTTCAATGAGCCACAGCACAGGCCACAAGTCGGCAGGGATACTGGATGACTACGCAGTGCGAAAGGTAATTAGTTCTAAAGAGGGAATATTTAATAAATTAAAACTTACAGAAACTACTTTATTAAGTCCAGCTCAAGCGGGGAGCATATAATACGATGGCTGCAAGACATACGTAACTAACGTCGAAACAGCTAGGTCAATAGACAGAACATCAGATGTCGCAGTAAGTACCGTTACAGTGGCTGATACGGCCACAGAGACCACACTGTGGACGGGGGCAATGCCCGCAAACTCTCTCTGTGAAGGTAATCTATTCAAGTTCCATTGTGATGGGATAATCTCAAATGGAGATAGTGCAAACTCTGCGGACCAGGTGACTCTTAGGATTAAGGTAGGGGGGACAACTGTCGCAACACTAAACCCCGCATTAAAGAAGATACCAGTGGGCTCACACTGGCACATAAACGCTAACGCAACCCAAAGAACAATAGGGGCCTCAGGCTCTCGGGCAGTACATATTGACATGGATATAGCGGGGGCAACTACGACGGGGGTATCCGTGGCTAATATTAATACAACCAATAATATGGATGTAACAATAACGGCGGAGTGGGCTAGTGGAGACCCGGACAATACTATTTCTTTATATCAGGGATTTATGGAATACAAGAATTAATACAAACATATATAAACCCCTTTTACATTACTTTTACATGAAACAATATAAACAGCTAAGGTTTAGGTTAAGTTCATGGAATCATTTAAGAAAGGCTTACTATGGTCGGAAGGACGAGAACTTCTCTGACTACGTTGATAGGGTTGCAGAAACTATTCTCAGATTGAAAGAAATAGAACATGATTTAGTAATTAAACCTGCTCAGGAGCTTAAGAAATGAAAACTCTAAATGATTTGGATACTTTAGATGAGTTTATGAATCCCATAGATAAAACGGATTTTATAGATAAGGATGAACTTAGAGCAGAAGCGATAAAATGGTATCATAGAAGTGATGGAAATAAACATAAATTTATTATGGAGTTCTTCAACCTAACTACGGAGGATTTGAAATGAACTTTGAATTATTCCTACAATACACGATTATACTATTCATTACTATTTTTTATTATATGATTATAAGGGAGGATAGACAAAAATGAAACAAACTATTAAGATAGAAAGCTGTGTTCCTAAAGAATCTAAGACCGGTAAGAAATATTATAAATTGAATAATAAGTATTTCTTATGGGAGGAAGTTATTTGGAATGAATTGGCTTCTAACATAGGAAAGTCTTTCAGTTTAGAAGTAGATGATACCTCTAATTTTCCAAAGATAAAAGCAATCTATTGCCAAGACAATAGCCCTGCTATTGAAGTGGTGAATTGCACGGGTAAGGCAAAGGTAGAACAATCCTTTGATGGACATACTATTAAAAAACAACTAGCTGAGGAGTTCATCCTTAAACAGGACAGCCCAAACAGCCGAACTTATGGGGAGGAAGCAGATGGGATTAAGTTGTATTTCGATACGGCTCACCACTTACAGGCTCAAATAGACGCCCTAATGGCATTAGGACTCATGCCAGCTGATTACAGCACTAAGATTGACTTAACTAAGAACGTAGCTACAAGAGACGAGCAAATAGCTATGAATAAGGTAAGCTTAGAAAAGATGAACCCAGGTAGCCAAGAATAATCCGTATAAATACATTTATTATTTTAAATTATTATTGCCCCCCAAACAAATACAAAGGAGAAAAACAAAATGAAAAAAGAAGAAATAAGAGAATTAATGAAAGAGAACTTTGACGAGATAACTCAAGATGTCTATGCTCGTTCATGGCGGGTTGGAGAAAGTTCTCACCCTTGTGAGGATGGTAATGTGTACTTCAAACCGAAGCAGAATTTCCCAATAGTCTTTGATGATGGAAACAGAAGGGTTAGTGTCTATTCTCGAGGGAATATATTGCTTGAAATTCCGTATCTAAGGACAAGCATTACTTTCAATGATTCAAGACAAGTACTATTCGACGCAGTTGACAAGGCGAAGCAGTTAAGTAAGAAGTAAATATACGCGAGGGATTGAACTAATTGTCCTAAATTTAGGCATATAAGCAGGTTCGAATCCTGCCCCTCGCTTTGGTCTGACGAATCCCAACCTCTTCGGATGAGTTGGTTAGTAGGATTGACGACCATCAATGGAGAGAGTTCAAGATGACAAAGTACAAAAGGTAACCACCGGTTCGAGGTTAATGACACCAAGGAAAGACTTGGAACGAGAGAGTAGGCAGTTGGCTATTGTAGTCCGTTAAAATCTGCTCTCTCCATTCATAATCATGGCAATATGCATTAAATGTGGAATACAATTCGATAAAAAGACAAAGTATGAACGAGTTTGTGGAGTTTGTAAACTTAACTCTAAATATCGACCTAGGAAGAAGGTTTGTATCTACTGCGGTAGTGACGAACAGGTTTATATCAAAAGGGACGGGCATTATGTATGTGACCCCTGTGCGGATAATATATTCAATAGGGGGTCCCAAACACCGTTTACTGCCTTCGGATAACTGCGGGACCACACAAATTATATAAAGAAAAGAGACATCATTATCAGGTGTGGGCTTCCTAGCCACCTTTTAATTAACTGTTTTCAACCTAAATATATATACTCATAATCGATTTAATTCACACTCAATATTAGAAACAAGATAATTAAAGTGAGGGGTGTAAACCCCGAACTGCCTTAAGGCAGTAAAGCAACAAAAGAAGATGATAAAGAAACGTAAAAACAAGATGGACAGATACAAAGAGAAGATCCAAGCCCGCAAGTACGCAGTCAAAGACAAGCAGGAGGTGTTAATATGGCCTACAACCAAACAACCGCTATTACAAACGGCATAAGGCAAGCCTTTCGAGCCTATCCACTAAAGAAAACGTGTTTATCCCAAGCCGTCTCATTAACAGAAAAAGGACCGCGTGGGGGGGCTATGTGTTACTGCTCCAAATGTGGGCTTGCTTTTCCTATGCGTGATGTACAAGTAGACCATATTGAGCCTGTGGTCCCTTTAGAGCGTCCAATTAAAGACTGGAATGAATACATTGATAGACTCTACTGTGATCTAAGCAACTTACAAGTCCTTTGCAAACCCTGTCACCAAATCAAGTGTAATAGGGAGAAGGAAATAAGGGCAGATAGTAGAAGATCCATATTAGACGCGTAAAAAGGCAAAATACACCCTTTCTAACAAATAGCCTTAAATAGTTCGCTCCCTTTGGAAACGCTATGCGTTTCC
>Ga0222658_1001212_pt1 | contig 11757 bp, 13 predicted proteins | sample AntAcemetagen476_FD_179830 | JGI IMG/M metagenome (GOLD analysis project Ga0222658, IMG submission 179830) | Saline water microbial communities from Ace Lake, Antarctica - #476 | ecosystem: Environmental > Aquatic > Non-marine Saline and Alkaline > Saline | place: Antarctica: Ace Lake... | reverse complement strand
CACTATCTAAAGACCCCAGAATCGAAAAGAACTAAATCAGTATTTGGCAACAAGGCTGGATTGGCCCGTAGATGTACAAGAATTATGGGGCTATCCGGCACACCAATTTTAAATCGGCCACGTGAGCTATTTGTCATTTTAAAATGTTTGGCCACCGAAAGGATCAAACCTTATGACCATTATGAACGATTTATGTACCGATACTGTGGTGCTTTTTTTGATGGGTATCGTGTTAATGATCGTGGCCATTCGAATCTTGAAGAGCTGAAAGGGCGTTTAACTGGTTTTATGCTCAGAAGAACCAAGTCCTCTGTTTTAAAAGAACTTCCGGCCAAGAGCATTAAGCATGTGCCATTGGAACGAGATGCCAAAGATTTCAGAGAATTGGATTTAATGGAAATGGAAATAGCGGACCGCAAGGCGTTTATCTCTTCAGCTAAAGAGGGATACGCTCAACTTGGGGATTTGGCCAGATTGAGAAGAGCAACTGGAATGGCCAAAGTACCGGCTATGATAAAATACATAAAAGATTTATTGGAAACCGTCGATAAAGTCGTTGTTTTTACTTGGCATAGGGACGTTCTATCCCAATTGGTTGGAGCATTAGACATAGATTGCGATAACATGGCAGTGACGTACCGAGGTGGATACAGTGATTTAAGAAAGCAAGGGGCGTTAAAATCTTTCATTGACCATAAAAAATGTAAAGTATTCATAGGCAACATCCAAGCAGCAGGTACTGGGATTGATGGCTTACAAAAGGTTTGCAGCAATGTAGTTTTTGCGGAAATGTCTTGGGTACCAGGAGAGATGAACCAAGCCATGGACCGAATACACCGAATGGGCCAAACCAATCCTGTGACCGTTCACATCCCCTATGTAGAAGGCACTTTAGAAAGCGCCATGATTGGCGTACATAAAGGCAAGGAAGCGGTTATTGAGCAAGTTGTTGGAAATTCAGAAGTATTGGGAGACTTTTTGTAAAAAATAAAATAGAGGAGAAAAACGAAATGATGAATAAGATAGAAAAGTTGTTAGCCGCCTTAATAGTTTTGGCGGAAGCAGTAGCAGAGTACATGGACAAGAAAAACAATAAGTTGGTCCAAATGAAGTTGCCTTTGGTTTCTGAAGAAACACCGGAAGAACCGAAAGAAGAAGAAAAACCAGCACCTCGGAAGCGTGCTTCAAGAGCCAAAAAGAAAGCCGTTGAAGCGCCGAAAGAGGAAATAGAAGAACCAAACATAGCCGATGAGCTTGGCATGAATGGGGACAATAAAGAAGAAGAAAAAGCAGAACTCACAGAGGAAGAGACTTTCGAGGAAATGAAAGTTCAAATAAGATTGTATCTGAAGTTAAATGTGAAAGAAACTCCAGATGGCAAAACTAAGCTCTCCGCCTTTGTGACAAAACAGTACAAATGCGCTAAACTCGGGGACTTGGTCCACGACCAAAGGCTTTCCTTATTGGCCTTTTTAGTCAAGAAGAATGAAGAAGGCACAAAAGGTAATAAATAATGGGACACGCTAAACTGTCACCGTCCAGTGCTTCGCGCTGGATAAATTGCCCCGGGTCAATTCAACTGACCGCGGATATGCCACCCCAAAAGCCAACAATCTTCACGGCAGAAGGGACGGTGGCCCATGCCTTTGGTGAACAAATGCTTAAAGCTAAGTTATCCAAAGAACAGCTAATAGCCAAAGTTGGAGACATAGTCGAGGAAGACGGATTTGAGATCGAAGTCACCGACGATATGGTGGAAGCGGTCTTTCTATACTTCGACACCGTTGAAGAGATTATCAAAGGGCTAAGAAAACTCGGAAAACCGGGCAGAGTTACCATGAAAGTTGAGGAGCAAGTCAAGGTTGCGGGGACCAATGGTGAGGTTTATGGTACTGGAGACGCTCTTCTTTTTGTAAAAGGGGCCACTCTCTATGTCATAGATTACAAACATGGTAAAGGTGTCTCTGTAGAAGTTGAGAAAAATAAGCAGATGATGATATATGGCGTAGGAGCCATGGACACCATAGCGGGTAAAGCGTACGATGAAGTAATTCTTATGATAGTTCAGCCTCGCGCTCCGCACAAAGATGGTCCAGTCCGCACATGGAGAACTAACCCAGCAGAGCTATATAAGTTCGCTGAAGAGTTGAAAGACGCCGTAGCGGCCACCAAAGTAAAACACCCTAACTTCGCAGCCGGCGACCATTGCAGATGGTGCCCCGGAAAGGCTGATTGTCCCGCTATCTTCGAGGCGGTTCAAGAGAAAGCCCAAGCGGACTTCTCAGTTGTTCCAGCGAAGAGAACTAAGGACGAGAACAAAGCGGCCATGAGGTCTCACGTTGCGAGAATCTCAATGGTCAAAGCAGTTGAAGCCTTGAAGTGGGAAGGCATGACTAAAGACCTGTTTGCGGCCATTAAAGAGAAAGTTCAACTTGAGCTCGAAGCCGGTCGTTCAGTCGAAGGATACAAACTGGTCCAAGGTAAAACCAATAGACAATGGACAGATGAGTCTTTGGTTGCACAGGAGTTCGCTTTGACACTTACTGACGACCAAATGTTCACCAAAGAAATTCTATCCCCAGCAAAGCTAGAGAAGATAGTAGGCAAAGGGAAAGTAGACCATCTCACCATGAAGCCAAAAGGCCCTAAAGCCGTAGCAAAAGAATCAGATCCACGCCCCGCTGTTCAGTGTTCTGCACAGGCAGACTTCACAGCCATAAGTCACGAAACAGACGAAAACGTCGATAATGAGGTCTACGGCACTGGAATGTCTAAAGTAATAGACATGGCGATAGCCAAAGACAAGATCGAAGCGGACCTCAATGACTTACTATAAAAGGAAAAAGGTAAATAATTATGGCACAAAAACAAAACCAAATAACAACCCCAGTATTCAGAGTATCATTCCCAGCAGTATTTGAGCCCACACATATGGACAAAAATGCCGCTGAAAAAGATAAGAGATATAAAATCACCATGATCTTTGACAAGAAAACAGATATCTCATCGCTCAAGAAAATTGCTCTTGACGCTGCCGTCGGAAAGTGGGGCGCGGATAAGACAAAGTGGCCTAAAGGGATGAACAAGACCTTCAGAGACGGAGCCGAAAAAGACACAGACGGTTTTGGTGACGGAGTTATTTTCTGCTCAGCAACATCCAAAATGAGACCTGGGCTCGTCGACAGGGACACCCAACCCATTATCGACCAGAGCGAGTTCTATGGTGGATGTTACGCCAGAGCCACCGTCACCGCCTTTGCGTATGTGTTTGGCAAGCAAGGCATCACCTTTGGTCTCCGCAACATCCAAAAAGTGAAGGACGGCGAACTATTCTCCAGCAGAACCAAAGCGGAAGAGGACTTCGACTCCATTAAAGCACCAGCCAATGATGGCGCAGATAGCGCCGATGCTGACTTGTCCGACATGGGCCTTTAAGGAATAAAAAGTCCTGTGGTCTTCAGAGGTGGGGGCCACAGGACTAAAGGGGAAAAATTATGAATTTATACGAATATAAAGGAATGGATTTGGAAGCCCACAACAAAGAGGAGATCCTACACTATTTTGGACTCGCCACAACATCAAAAAATCTAAAACAAATAACCATAATTGGAGTAGTGGAAGCGGACAAGAAGCCTAAAGTGAAGAAGGAGACTATGAGCCAAAGGATAGCCGTTTTAGAAGGGGCTTTGGACCTGGCTTGTCAAGGGGATGACGATGTGGCATTCTATATAGCGGAGGCCAAGAAATGCGCAGAATAATAATTGATTTTGAAACACGCTCGGAAATAAACATACAGAAATGTGGGACTTGGCGCTACGCCATGGATAAAACCACGGACGTTCTCTGCCTGGCCATTGGACTACAAGAGAACCAGAAGACAACATTGGTACCTTTTGGTAAATTCAATTCCCCAGCCATTAAACATCACATTAGTAGATTGTTGGAAAAAGATTTTGTTTTGGTGGCGCACAATTCTGCGTTTGAGTACGCTGTATGGAATATGATTTTGCACAGAAGATATGGCTGGCCAAAGGCTTTAGAACCCAAACACTGGGACTGCACCATGGCCCGGGCCGCTGCTTGCAATTTGCCGTTAAGCCTAGACAAAGTAGGTTTGGCCATTAAGCTGAAGAACTTAAAAATGACTGTGGTGGGCCAAATGGCTATGTACAAATTATGTAAGCCCATGACAGCCGCACAGCAAGAGAAGCAAGGGAAAAAATTTTGCGACGACCCAAAAGTATTCAAAGATTTATATGCCTATTGTAGGCAAGATGTCGTAGCTGAAATGGAGTTGGACCGAGTGCTTCCACAACTTCCTTTGATAGAGCGTAAAACTTTCGAGGCTGATTTGGTTATGAACCGAAGAGGCGTTAAGGTGGATGTTTTGGCGGCTAAGAACGCTATGGATTTTGCTTCGCAGTTTACTGAGGAATACAATGCCGAGCTGGTAGAGTTGACCAATGGCGCGGTAGAAAAAGCCACTCGTGTGGCAGCCATGAAGAAATGGCTAATCAGTGCAGGGGTAGAGGCGTGGAAAGTAGAGTCTTTGGATAAAGTGAATGTAACATCTTTGCTCGAAGACAAGGAGGTGCCGGAAAAAGCCAAAGAAGTTTTGAGGCTAAGAAGGAAAGTCGGAAAATCCTCAACCGCAAAGTACAAAGCCATCGTTTCTTCTGCTGGGTACAAGGACCGCATAAGAGGAACTCTTCAGTACCATGCTGCTGGAACTGGTAGATGGGGTGGTCGTATTTTACAGCCCCAGAATTTACCGCAGGGAACATTGGACGAAGTGCAAACAGGGCTTGCCATAAAAATAATGAGAAGGGATTGCCTCGAAGTATTTAGAAACAATTTTGAAAACCCAATGGAAGCCTTGAGCTCATGTATCCGTGGTATGATAATACCGGAGGAAGGCAAAGACTTTTTGGTGGCTGACTACGCTTCAATAGAGGCGAGGGTTCTTCTTTGGCTCGCAGATGACGCTTTTGCTCTCAATAAATATAGAATGGGAGTTGATATCTACAAAGACATGGCACGCGCAATCTATGGCAAATCAAGGGATTACACAGTAAAAAAGGAAGAAAGAGACCTCGGTAAACGGGCCATACTTGGATGTGGCTATGGTATGGGGTGGAAGAAGTTCAAAATAACGTGTGCCAATTATGGCTCGCCCATCTCAGACGAACTCGCACAACTGACCGTAAAAACATACAGAGCTAAATATAAATCTGTGGTCCAAATGTGGTACGCCCAAGAGCGCACCGCTATAAAGGCTATTCAGAACTTAGGCAGTATGTTTGAATGTGGAAAAATATCTTGGTCGTATGACGGCAATTTCCTTATGTGCCATTTACCAGCTGGCAGATGTCTGAGGTATTACAAACCAGCCATAAGGGAAATCACCACCGAGTGGGGATCTGTAAAACCTGAAATCCACTTTATGGGTGAGGACTCAGTGTCCCATAAATTTCAAGAAAAGAAAACCTATGGCGGCTCGATTGTTGAGAATATCACCCAAGCAATTGCCCGGGACATCATGGTAAATGCTATACTATTATGTGAAGAGAGGGGATACCCCATCGTTTTAACTGTGCATGATGAATTGGTTGCAGAAGTTCCCGCTATTTCTGATAGTGGAGAGGGTAAAACATTAGAAGGCTTTATAGAAACAATATGTGACCTCCCAAATTGGGCCAAAGGATGCCCAATAACCGCCGAAGGCTGGCGTGGGAAGAGGTATAGAAAATAATAGAGGAGATGAAATATGCTTATAAGAATAACAAAAGACTCACAATGCCCCACCATGGTGGGGCTGGTATTGGACGCCGCGGTGAATGAGGAAAGCACAACGGCGCTTGCTTTCATCAAGGGCATCGGTTTCCGGGAGTTTTGCAGGAGCAACGGAGACAAGTTCGCGAGAGTGAATTCAGGAGCTAACCAAGAAGTGGACGAGATAATAGAATGGTTAGAGGGCAATCTGTACTATGGCTTTACTGGAGTTCGTTTGAAGCAGTTAATACGCTCGATCAAGGACAAGGAGTACAAGGGGAAAAAGTAAATGAATAACATAAACAAAATATTCTTAGAAGCACCGCAGTGCCCGCTATGTTTACAGCGGATGCAGAGGGTATACATTCCATCAAGGGGCTTTCACGCTTTTGTGTGCCACAGAGACCAAATAGCGATTAGAACGACCGACCCATTGGTGGGTAAATGGCATTTGAAAAAAGAGAAAATAGCTTGCCCCAATTGCCAAGACGACATGCGCTATTTCTTTACGTCCACTGGATACAAGAAAGCGGTGTGTGTGCGTGAAGGCTGCAAGATGATGCTGGTTGAGCACGAACCAGATGAAGTGGCAAAAAGGCAGAAAGCAATGGATGCCAACGACGTCAAGAACGCCAAAGGTAAAGCGGTTAAACGTTCCGCAAAGTTGGACGCCGAGAAGTTGGAAGAAAAATTAGGCGTGAGTTCAACTAAAGAATTGGACGACATAGTTAAAAAGTCCATAAAGGAAGGCGACGCATGATCGTCTTAGGCATAGACCCTGGCGTAAGTGGAGGCATGGCTTTGGTTGAGACGGTGTACGGAACATCAATAGTAAAAAGCGCAGTGTCCTTTACTAACAAACCTGAAAAAGAAATTATAAGAGAGTTAAATGCCTTGACTGCTTTTGCTTTTAGTGTTTGCTATATAGAAAAGGTAGGGTACATACGGGGAGATGGGGCGCAAGGGTCCTTCACTTTCGGCAGAGCGTATGGTTTCGTGCGCGGCATGGCGCTTAGTAATGGGCTAATTGTCCGAGACGCCTATCCGGCTGTATGGCAATCCTCTATGGGCTGTATGACCCGGGGCAACAAAAATGTGTCCAAAAAGAAAGCGATACAATTGTTTGCTGCATGGGATAGACAATGTGGAATCACCCACGCCACCGCGGACGCAATCTTAATAGCCGAATACGGAAGACGGCTTGAGGAGAGGAGGTAACTAAAATGCCCACAGGAAAATAATACCAAATAAAAAACCCCTCTACTGTTTTAAGGTAGAGGGGTTTTTTTATTGGCTAAAATATGGTCATAAATCTTATGTGTTAATATGTATCAATATGTGTTAGATTAACATATCAAACAAAAAGGCCGGCTATTAACCGGCCCAATGTCCATAATTTCACTACGCTTTTTTATTTATTGAACTTCTTTTTTAAAGCAACCAATATAGTTTCAATTATCGCGCTTATAATCTTGGCCTCAACAAATTCCGGCAATACAGGAATATTAATCTTTTTATTAAGGATGTAAACCGCAACCGCTTTTTTATCCTCATTTGAAAGATTTTTGGCTTTACCAATTTCCTGTATCTCAACCAAAACATCGGGAACCTCTTTTATAACTCCTGACCAATCTTTTTCTTTTATTTCCGCAAAGACTTCTCCTGCTTCTTTTTTTACATCTTCGAAGTTGGCAATTATTTCATCGCCTATTAATGCAATTTCTTTATTGTCCATTTTTGATACACTCCTTTTTAGGATTTTTTTAATTATACTAAATCCGCCGCCGATTAAAGGCCAATATTTGAAAAGTTTAAATAATATTTTAAGCATTTTTTTTATCCGCCTTTTTATTTTCCTTTTAATTTTTTTAATATATTTTTTGCTTGCTTCCAAAATGGCACCGGCCAAAGTTTTAAACTTATTTTCCACTTCCACTTTATTATCTGTGGTTGCTTCGTTATCTTCAATAGCTTTAAGTTCATTTTTTATCCACCAATAATATTTCATATCAGATAATTGTTAATGTGATTTTATCCGCTTTAACCAAAATGCTCATCAATTTATCAAAAGCGTCCCTTGATCGCAATATGTAATCAATTTTTCGCACAAACCCAACCAAAATACAACCCTCCGTATCTTTTGGATAATTTCCAACGTGTATTCTAACGCCCTTAAAACCCTCAACGTCTATAATATGTGGCATAAGTTTTTTGAACTTCTTTGACATATCTATTTTAACGGTATAAAAACCCTCCGGAATAGCAGTTTGGCCGTCAATTTTCACACCCTTTGGTTGAATGCGATCTTCAAGCGTTTCGCAAAAATATTCGCCGTTCACATCAAGGCGGCCTATTGTTGATTTCTCCGTATAAAATTGTCTAAATATTCTTAATTCTATTTCCATTATTTATCACCCCACGTTAAAGCTAAGCCTATAACTAAAAATATAAATGATATGGTTGCAGATACGCCAACCATTTTTCCCAAGTGAAAATTTAATTTGCCGGTTAAATCTGTTATTGATTTTGTTAATGATTTTATTGCTTCCGTTATTATAGTTTTTAAATTTTGATAGCTAATATTTAAACCTTTTATATCATCTTCCGCCAAACTTTGCCGGACAACTAAACCCTCTTTGCCATTACCAAATATAACGTCATTATGTTTATTTTGAGTAAGCAAAAGATTTGCATAATTAGCTTTAAAGGTTACTATCTCTTGATATACAAAATCCAATTTTTTGTCGTTGTCCATTTCATTGCCTCATTTATTTGAATATTCCTTTTATTCTTTGTGCGATTGTTGGCGTTACTTTTACGGTCGCCATTGACAAATAACCTTTTCGTAGATTATTTGCTATTATGGCCCACGCCATTTGAGGCGTAAATTCTCTTTCAATTGGTTTTTCCATTATTTCTTCTCCCTATCCTTTAGTAAATCTATCTCAAATCTTCCGCAAGAAATCCATCCAAATTGTTGCCATTTTGAGCCGAGATAGAACTCGCAATATAAGCGTTTCCCATTAGTAAATTGCCTTAATTCAATGAAGTTATTTATTGAACCATATCTTTTTAAGCATTTTACTTTTCTGCCTAACTTAAAAGCTACCCAGTTATTCCAATTCACAAAACTATTTCTAATCGCATTAAAATAATACGACCTTAAAAACTCACCATTTACCCAAAACAATGTAGGATAATATTTGTCTTGATTTGCATACTCAACCCCATACTTCATTTTTTCTGAATCATTTAATAACCACCACAATGGCTTAAATTTTGACTTAAATAAATAGGTCGCCCAAAGTATTTCTTTAGTCCTTAATTCTTTTCGCCATTGATACGCACAAGGGTACAACCATAATGATAGAATCCTCTTAGGGATTTCAAGCAAAATAAAAAATAGCAATATTAGCGTCTGTTTTATCATTTCTTTAGTCATTTGTAAAATATGTTAAAGTCCCTGTAATTCTTGTTCCGTTTGTAACGGAAGAAGCAGATAAAACTGTTGGGGTGTCACCTGTAAAATCAGTCTCATAAAATCTTATTGGATAACCTGATTGAATATGCCCTGTTGGGATATGTCCAGCAGTTACACTAAGCTTCTCAGTATATCCTAGAGCCAATCCCGCATAAGAAGCTGCACTAAATGGTACTCCCTTAATTTGTAAATCCCCTAGTATAGTTCCCTTTACATTTAAATATACTCTAAAATTAAGAATTACAACCCTACCTATTTTTGTGTATTTCCCATATTGAGCGTAATAAGTCTGTTCACTTTCAGAGGTAGAACCTCCAATTATGGGAGTCCAATCTCCCTCTTCGTAATCGTCTAAAGTGTTAACATCAGTAGAAGCACTAATTGAAGCGGGGAATTTAATTCCTGCATCAGCACTAAGTATTCCTGTAACCCCAAGAGTGCCAGTAATATTAGTATTGCCACCTACATCTAAATCACCAATACTGTCAATATCATTAGTAGCCATATTTAAAGTAGTCGTGGCTATGTGATTGCCGAGGTTATCTCCTGCTTCTATTCCTGTAAGATTTGAGCCATCTCCATAAAATCCACCTGTGGCAGTTATTGAGCTTGAAGCGATTAGTCCACCAGTAATATCAACAGCATGAGTAGGAGTATCATTATTAATACCTAAAAGCGGAGCGCCTATCGCTCCCTTTCCGTATAAATCAGGCCCGTATATTACACCTAATTCTAATCTTCCATTCCATGTATTATCATCATCATATATTGTAAATCCATTTTTACCAGAAGCAAAAGTACCTTGAATTTGAGCGCTTAAACCACCACTTTCTACTTTCATAAAAGGGGATGTCATACTATGCCATGTTATTTTTTCACTTGCGATAACTGGAGTTGAAAGCCATATACCATAATCATCATTAGCTGGATAACTAAGCCCGTCAAAAGGAGCGTAACCAAACCCTACTTTATTCTCCCATACTTGCTTTCCGTCCCAAGTTATATTTCCAGATGTTGTGGGAGCAGTAGCACAAGTTCCAGCAGTAGCTATCCCTACAACAAAAGCCCCACCTGAAAGTATCTCACCCGTATCACAAACAGCCGATAAGCCTGAATAACCTTGAGCTATAAAATTCTCAGCCTCAACACTTGTATTTGCTTTTATATTTCCGTGAGAGTATAATGTATTACCACTCCCGACTCCTCCGACAGAAGTAGTTCCGACAATAACACCGTAAGAAGAAATCAAAACACTTGAATTGTAAACATCTGTCACTAGACTTTTAGCACCAAAAAACATTCTCCCAGACGAAGTGCCTGTCATTTTGAACCCATCAGTATTATTCGCAATCATTTGGTAGTACGCCACATCAGTATCATTCTGTTTGAAATTTATAGTACCCCAATTTCCCGCGGCGAAGTCACCTCTTAGGTCTAAAATACCGCCGACTCCATTAGAGGGCTGGTCTAAAACTAAAGCGCCTGTCATTGTATCGCCAGCTTTTGCGACCTTTAAATCTATAGCAGTTGAGTTATCCGAAACATTGCCAGCTATCGTGGTAGTGTCAGTTGCCACCGTTGAAGCGTCAGCATATCCACCAGAAGCATGATTACCCCATCCGTAAGCACTTCCCCAATTTGATATATTCGTTGCTGTAATTCCAAAGGCAGGGTCATTGATATAAATTGGGTCTGTTTCAGTGTAAGAAGTAAGATATCCAGGGACTGAATGGTCACCCCATCCATATGCAGTATCCCATTCAACTTGTAATACGCCAGCCCCCAAAGTTCCGTCTGATATATTCGCAGGAGTTATCGCTGTCAATGAAGAGCCTGTGCCAGTGATATCTAATTTTAAATCAATGTTGTCTTGGAGTGTTGTAGTATCAGTAGCCACCAGTTCAAATCTGGTTGTGACTGTACTTAAATCTACTCCAGAAGCAGGTACAGAGGTTGCTGTGTCGGCATTGCCTATTAAAGCTCCCACAAGGCTCGTGGCTGTAATAGTTCCCACATTCTCTATATCATTAGTAGCCATATTTAAAGTAGTCGTGGCTATGTGATTGCCGAGGTTATCTCCTGCTTCTATCCCCGTAAGGTTAGAGCCATCTCCGTAAAATTCACTTGCTGTTACTGAGCTTGTAAAAATACCTCCGCCTACAACATCTAAAGTATGGGTAGGATTAGTATTCATTATTCCAACTTTATTATCTTGAGTCCAAGTTTGAACTACAGCAAAATCGTTATACATATATAGCTCATCCTGTGCAACATAATTTAAAAGCTTAAATTTTAAAGTTCCATCAGATTCTTTGAAATTAATACGACCACCGTTATTAGCATTGTTTCCCTGAAATGTTAAGGTAGGGGCTATATAGTTTCCTAATAACATATTCTGTGCTGTCATTGAAGATGTTGTAGTTAGCTGTCCTGTCATTGTATCACCAGCTTTTAAAACATAATCGCCACTAGGTAATGCGTCAAATTGGTCTTGAATATTCCCT
>Ga0222658_1001211_pt1 | contig 11769 bp, 16 predicted proteins | sample AntAcemetagen476_FD_179830 | JGI IMG/M metagenome (GOLD analysis project Ga0222658, IMG submission 179830) | Saline water microbial communities from Ace Lake, Antarctica - #476 | ecosystem: Environmental > Aquatic > Non-marine Saline and Alkaline > Saline | place: Antarctica: Ace Lake... | reverse complement strand
CCTGACGTTGTTTTTAGTAATGGTGGAAATGTTAGTTTTCCAGTTTTATTAAGTGCTAAAATTTTTCATATTCCCGTTATTATTCATATTTCTGATTCAGTTCCTGGCAGAACTAATGCTTGGGCGGCTAAGTTTGCGAAAAAGGTTTCTTTGGCTTTTCCCGAAGCTGGTGAGCGGTTGAAAATTGATAAAGAAAAAATAGCAATGATGGGTAATCCAATTCGAAAAGATTTACTTACGAAACAAAAAGAAGGAGCGGTTGAATTTTTGAATTTAGAAAAAGGTATTCCTACCATTTTAATCCTAGGTGGTTCTAGTGGTTCTCAAATTATCAATGAGAGCGTAGTTGATATTCTTCAAGACTTAGTTAAAAATTATCAAATTATTCATCAGATTGGAAGAAGTTCCTACGAAGAACTTAAAAATAGAGCTACAGTAGCTTTATATGAAAATGAACATGAAGATCGTTATAAGCCTTTTCCATATTTAAATACTTTAGCCATGAGAATGTCTGTGGGGATTGCTGATTTAATTGTTTCTCGAGCAGGAGCCGGTTCAATTTCAGAAATTGCTGTTTGGGGTTCTCCAAGTATTATTATTCCGATTCCAGAAGATGTTAGTGGTGATCAAGTAAGAAATGCTTTTGCTTTTGCTAGAATGGGTGCAGCAGTAGTTATAGAACAAGCTAATTTAACTCCAAGTATCTTTCTTTCAGAAATTGATCGTCTGATGGGAGATAAGGAAAAAATGAAATTATTAGGAGAAAATGCTAAGAAGTTTGGTAAAACAGATGCAGCAGAAAAAATTGCTCGTGCTATTGTTAACATTGCTTTAGAGCATGAAGAATAATATGAATGAAGAAAAAAAAGTAAGGGTTAGATTTGCTCCCTCACCAACCGGATCAATTCACATTGGTAATTTGAGGACAGCTTTGTTCGCTTGGTTGTTAGCAAGAAAAGAGGGAGGGAAATTCATTGTGAGAGTAGAAGATACGGATCAAAAACGATTGGAAGAGGACTCTACTAAGAAAATTTTTGAAGCTTTGGCTTGGGTTAATTTGGATATTGATGAGGGAGTCTATTTAAATGAACAATCAGAAGTTGATCAAAAAGGTGATTTGGGACCATATATTCAATCTGAAAGATTAGATATTTATAAAAAGTATATTGAGAAATTGTTAGAAAAAGGAAATGCCTATTATTGTTTTTGTTCAACAGAGCGTTTACAAGAAATTAGACACCAGCAACAGGTGAGCAAACAACCAATTATGTATGATAGAAAGTGTCGAGGTTTAAGTCCTGAAGAAGTACAGACTAAAATTCAAAATGGAGAAAAATATGTAATTCGAATGAAAGTACCTGAAAACGAAATAATCGAATTTAAGGATGAAGTCTTTGGTAAAATTTCAGTTAAATCAGAAGTAGTGGATGATCAAGTTTTAATAAAGGCAGATGGTTTTCCAACCTATCATTTTGCGGTTGTGGTAGATGATCACTTAATGGAGATTTCACATATTTTTCGTGGAGAAGAATGGATACCTAGTACACCAAAACATATTTTGTTATATAAATTTTTTGGTTGGGAGACTCCAATTTTTGTTCATTTACCCAGTGTTTTAGGGGAAGATAAGAAAAAACTTTCTAAACGTGTAGGAGCTGTGAGTGTAAAAGAATTTAAAGACAAAGGTTATCAATCAGAAGCTTTGGTTAACTTTTTAGCTTTGTTGGGTTGGAATCCAAAAACTGAACAAGAGATATTTATTCGAAGAGATTTAATTGAAAAATTCAGCATTGATGGATTACATAAGTCAGGAGCTATTTTCAGTTATCAAAAATTGGATTGGATGAACAAAGAACATCTTAGAACTATGTTTATAGATGATTTTAAAGAAAAAATTTTAGAATTTTTACCAGAAGAACTAAAAGAGAGAGCTATAAAAAATGATGATATATTTGAAAAAGTTTTACCAATTATCAAAGAAAGAATTGAAAAACTTGGAGATGTTACTGAAATGGCAGAAGCAGGGGAGTTGGATTTCTATTTTAATCAACCGGAGTACGAAAAAGAAAAATTAATGTGGAAAGAGGAAAGTGATTTAAATAAAACTAAAAAACATTTGGAGAAAATTTTTGTATTTCTTTACGAAATAGATGATTTTACAGTAGAAAATTTAAAAACAAAAATTTGGGATTATGCTACAGAACAAGGAAGAGGTTTTGTGTTGTGGCCAATGAGATATGCTCTATCTGGAAAAGATAAATCTCCAGATCCTTTTGTGCTAGCGGAAGTACTAGGGAAGGAAGAAACCATCAGCCGTTTACAATATGCAATTAAAAAAATTAATTAAAAATAATTTGAAATTATTACAGGGGTCGGACCCCTGTAAATATAGTTTTTGTGGTCAATTATTGGCTGGTTTAATTTTGTTAACTTTAGTTTTTAGCCTTATCTCTCCAACAGGTTTAAGGGCTGATCAGGTTAACGAGCTTCGTTCTAAAATTTCAGAGAAAAGTTTAGAAATGAAAGGTTTAGAGGAAGAAATTGCTACTTGGGAGAAAGAATTGAATGTGGTTGGTCAGGAAAAACAAACTTTAAGTCGAGATATTCGAGAATTGGATACAACTCAAAGAAAACTTAATTCCAATATTAATTTGACCGGAAAGCAAATTGACAGTACTGTTTTGAAGATTGAAAAGTTAGGCATCGAGATTGAACAAAGGGAAGGAGAAATTGAACTCAATTCAGCGGCTTTGGCAGAAGCTATTAGAATTATCAATGAACAAGAAAGTTACACTTTGTTGGAATCTATTTTAGCTGGAGCTACTCTTTCAGAAGTTTGGAATGACATGGAAGGTTTACAAAAAGTTCAAGCAGAAATAAATATAAAAACAACAGCTCTTAAAAATTTAAAAGTGGCTTTGATAGCTGACAAAGGATCCTCTGAAGAAGAGAAAGAAGATTTATCATCTTACAAAATAAAATTAGCTGATCAAAAAAATATTGTGATAAACAATCAGGTAACGAAAAATCAATTACTGACAAAAACAAAAAATAAGGAATCTAATTATCAAACTATCTTAGATGAAAAGAAAGCTCTCCGTGATCAATTCCAAGCTGAGTTGATGGCTTTTGAAGATGAACTTAGATTGGCAGTTGATCCTGGTAGTATTCCAGAAGGAAGAAACGGTATCTTGTCATGGCCAGTTGATAAAGTTTATATTACTCAATTTTTTGGTAATACACCATTTGCTACAAAAAATCCCCAGGTCTATGGAGGAGGTGGACACAACGGAGTTGATTTCAGAGCTTCTGTGGGAACAAATATTAAAACAGTATTAAGCGGAATTGTAACAGCTACCGGTAATACCGATGCTGCTTGTCCAGGAGCTTCCTATGGGAAGTGGGTTTTAGTAAAACATAATAATGGTTTATCTTCTTTGTATGCTCATTTATCTTTGATTAAAGTTTTAGTGGGGCAAGTTCTAATTACTGGTGATGTGGTTGGTTATGGTGGAAACACCGGTTATTCAACTTGCCCACATTTACACCTAAGTGTCTATGCTACTCAAGGTTTAAGAGTACAAAACTATAATTTTAAATCCTGTGTAGGGAAATCTACTATTATGCCTTTAGCTACCAAAGAAGCTTATCTAAATCCATTATCCTATTTACCTGACTACGATTAGTTAGTTTAGAGATTAGCAAAAAAAATATATAATTGGTAAAATATAGATAGAACCAAGGTGTTCATTTTAAATATAAATAAAGGAGGAGTTTATGGTTTGTGAAAACTGTGGTAGAAAAACATATTGTATTCACGTAACTAAAGTTGGTAAACTTTGCCCTAAATGTGAAGATGAAAGGAGGAAAAGCAATGACAATAGGAGATCAGAGAATAAGGGAGGCGAGACTGAAGGCTGAAGTTCCAGAAGAACCTAGCAACATTTTTTTTAAGTTGATGGAAGTTACGAAAGAAAACAATAAATTGAAAGAGGAAAACAAGAACATGAAGATACTGTTGGTGCTCGCTAACTGTAAACTCCAAGAGGTCAGGAATGTAGTGAATTAAAGTTGGTTCACTTTTCTTGGTCAAAAAAGGTCAGCTTGAAAAAGTTGGCCTTTTCTTTTTGGTTAGGCCATTTTTATCTCTCTGGAAGAGAATTTAATTTACTAAAGTAATAAAGTGTGTTGCTATTTATTGCTAAAAGGTGTATTTTGAATGTAGGTGGTTCTTTGATTTTTAAATGATATTCACATAGAAAAGGAGATAATAAAGATGAAAAATCGTCAAAATGCTTCAATTCTAAGAGGTCTGGTAGAAAATCTTCCTGATGATACATTGGGTCTTAAAGGAAGCTGGTCATGGAAGCCTGTTGTCAATTTGGGAGACGTAACAATGTCTCTTCTGTCAGCCAGTCCTACCACTGAATACTCGTCAAATGAAAGTAATGAGTGAATTACTAATAAGTGGGGAAGATTTTCTTCCCCACTTTTTTAAGAGGAGTTAGCTATGAAAGTTTTAATTTTATCAACCTCGACTAATGAACACTCTTTAGCCATTGAAAAGTATCTCGGTAATATAGGAGCAGAAGTGATCAGATTTGATACAGATAAAGTTCAGGAAGGATTTGTTTCTGTTGATGTAAAATCTGATTCTGTAACTTTCAATGGCCGGAGGTTTCTATCAAATGAAATTACCAGCGTCTTTTCTCACCATCCTAGGATTAGTGTGCCGAAAGATCAGGGTATTGATCATTTAGATTGGCAGTTATGTCAGTCTTCTTGGATTAACTGTGTAGATTGGTTGGAACAGATTTTTACAGAAGCAAGATGGTTAAACAAACCTAGTGTTTGTCGATCGACCAGTTCTGTAATGTTGCAACTGAAAATGGCTCGTGATATAGGGTTCAATATTCCAGATGCTTGTTTTACCAATAATATTGATGAGTTGACGGAGTTTAGTTTTAATCATGAAAGAATTATCTTAAAACCGGGGCCGTTAGTAGATTTATTTACAAGTGGCCAAAGAATTTTGGCTCATATTATTAATCCGGAAAAGATTAAGACTGATGATAAGTCTGGTGAATTAAAGTCAGCACCCTGTTTATTTCAGGGTTATCTGGAAAAATTGTATGAGCTTAGAGTTCATGTAATAGGGCAGGATGTATATGCTTGCAAAATTGAGTCTCAAGAAAATAATCAAACGAAAATTGATTGGAGAGACTATGATTTAAGCAAGACGCCACACTATCCTATAAACATCTCTGAGGATATTGCTGACAAGTGTCGAAAAATTGTTCATTGTCTGGGTTTAAACTTCGGAATAATCGATCTCGTTGTAACTCCTGATAATGAGACATATTTCTTGGAATGTAATTCCCAAGGACACTGGCTGTGGATAGAGTATTTAACCGGGTTGCCAATTACCGAGGCGGTAGGGGCATCTCTTTTATCTCCATCATGAAAAAATCGTGAACAAAACATCTTTTGCCCTTCCAGGCAAAAGATGTTTTTTATTTAAGTAGTTTTAATGTCATGGAGAAGAGTTCTAGCTGATCCTTTTTTTTACTAAAGATGTGGTCAGCTTTTTTTATTAAATAGATTTTTTTCTTTTTAGGTAAATATTTAATATATGTTTGGGGAGTAATTCTAAAAGCTCCTTTTTCTGCAAAGATAAGATTTAAAGATTTATTACTATTAGCTAATAAATCTTTAATTGTAGGTACTTTCAACAAATCTTTTTTTACTTTCTGATTATAGTTTTTAGGGAAAAGTATCTGAGATGGTTCCATGGATGGATCCCACAAGATTTTGTTTTTAATATATTTATCTTCTTTAGTCGCTAAGACTAAATATCCACCTAAACTATGTCCAATTAAATGGATGTTCTTATAATCATTTTTGAAGTGTTTAATGATAACACCTAAATCTTTTATTTGAGTTGATAAAGGTGTTTGAGTTATTTTTCTAGAAAATTTATTTCTACCGTATAAATTAAACTTAAAAATATTATAATTTTTAACGCAAAAGAAATTGGTAGCATTCTGAAAGAATTCGTTGTCTTTGTTATCACCTAAACCATGAACCAAAATGATTAAATCATCTTTGTTTTCTTGATTTTGTGAGGTATCCCCATAGATAAGATATCCATCTGTTGTTGGAATTTTTACTTTTTTACTGATGATATTCACATTTCTATTATATCATGATCTTTAGTGTGGGTAGGGAATAGCTTTTTATTATATCTTTTTGCTATAAAATGTATCTATGACTAATTTTTATATTATTCCAGGACGAGATGAAAAAGAAGAGGATTACAAATGGCTTATTTTAGAAGCTGAAAAAAAGTACAATGTAATATTTCTGGATTTACATTTAAAAAACAATTCTCTTTTAAAACTTTCAAAAACAGAAATAGAATCGAATTCGATTGTTCTTGGTTTTTCTACTGGCGCTCTTATTGCCTATAAATTAGAAACCCTTATTAGCAAAGGTATTTATTGTTCGATGTCTGATATCCTTGGAGAAGACGCAGAAAAAAGTTTCAAACATTTGATTAGTTTCTTTGGTGAAGAAACTTCTAAAGAACTGAGAAATATGGATTACGGCAAACCAAAAGCCAAGGAAGTTTTTTTATTTTGCGGTGATCAAGAAATGAGTGAAAGAATGGATAAAATAGGTGGGGTTAAAATAATTAAAAACACAGGCCACGAGTTTACAGAAAATTACAAAAAAGCTGTTATAGATATTCTTTAATTTAGTGCTTGAGTGTTAAATTTTTTGTTGAGAGTTGACGTATATTATAAATAAGGGGTTTAAGAGTAATTCTTTAACTTTTGTTTTTTATTATTTCTTCTAGTTTATTCCAATCTTTAGGATCTCTTTCTCTATATTCTTTAGATAGCTCTAGATCACAAGCTATATCCATAACTTTTTCAAATTCTGGCATTATTTCTTTAAAGTATAAAGAACATATACCACATATTCGATTTGAAGCTTCTTCTATGTTCAAAACATTTGTATTTTTAAGTTGTATATTTTTTTGACAGTATTTTAAAAAAGCTTGACGTCTTTCGTTTAAGTCAATTTTTTTCAAAAAATCTAATTCTTCTTGAAAATTATTTTTTTTGTTTTCCATGTTAATTTTATAATAACATATTGTTTTTAAATATGAAAAGTCGTAGTAATTAAACTACGGCTTTTTTGTTAGGACGCTTTAAACATTTACTTACGACGAGGAGCGTTAGGTCCTTTGTGAATTTCTTTAACAGATCCTGAAGTTTTATCCACTTTTACGATATCGTGTGAATGAGGTCTGCCTGCTGATGAAATTATTTTCATTTTGCAGGTTTCGCTGTCATTGGTTATCTTCATCTTTGAGCCATCATCACTGTTACCTGAGAATCATCCCATGATATTACCTCCTATAAATAAAAGATTAAGGTGTTATTGCCGAAGAACAAAACACTATTTTTAGTTTATCTTTTCTTATTAAAAAGTCAATGTTATAGAGATATTAATTCTTGATTTTCTTGTTTGAGAAGTTTTTAAAGGATAGAATAGAAGTATGTGGAAATAGAATCATAATATAAGGAAATGAAAAATCTATCGGAATTTTGAGGAGGTGATTAAGAATATATAAGTTATGAATGAAAAATTAAAGGAGGAAATATTTAAATATACAACTCAAGATCAATATATAAGGATGTTGGCTTTGAAGTTTCCTAAAACAAAAGAATTGAGTTCTGAAGTTGTTTATCAAGATTCTTTAAGTAAAAAATTTGTAAAAAAAGTTCTGGCTGATTATGGGTGGCCAACAATCTCTATGGTGGGGGAACAAGGTTCTCATAATTTTTGGCTTTTAATTCAACATATGGATAAAGATCTACTTTTACAAAAAGAGTCTTTAAAACTTATGAAAAAAGCAGTAAAAGAACAAGGAGTTAGTCAGGGTGATTTAGCATATCTAGAAGATAGAACTTTGGTTGCTGAAGATCAAGAACAATTATATGGAACACAATTTAAGGTAGAAAAAGGGAAATTAAAAATGTTACCTACAGTTGATGTAAGTAAACTTAACGAAAGAAGAAAAAAGGTTGGTTTGATAAGTATAGAGGAACAAAAAATACTATTAGAAAAAGAATATAAAAATCTTTTATATTAATGTTTAAATATAAATTTGAAATAAATAGGGGAGGATGTTTTGCTTATTGGGCCCAGAGTTCTGTTCGGTGGAATTGGTATTTTAATCAAAAAGAAGCTGACAAATGGAAAGAAATTACAGGAGAGTTTAATTCTGAAGAAGAAAAAGCATTAAATGATTTAAAAGAAATTCTGCAAAAAGAGGGGAATGCTTATTTGTGGTTGTGGAACAGATATGAAAATAATTCAATAGAAGATAAGGAAGAACAAGGAAACTGGGAAAAAATGGAAAATGTATTGGAAGATAAGTTTGAGAAAATTTGGCAAATAGAAAAGCCAAAATTGAAAGTTTGGTTAAACCAACTTGAACAACTAAATTTAAAAGATAAAGAAGATGATTTAAAGAAAATTTTTAATTTTTTTGGTGTGGCTGATTATAAAGAAGAAATAAAAGTAAAACTTTTATTAGGTTTTGGTAAACAAGCTGGAGGAGCTACTAAAAAAGAATTTTCGAATTCATTGATCTTATTACTATCAGAAGCTGATTTAACAGATAAAAAAGTTATTTTGAATGTTTTGCTTCATGAGAGTTTACATCTTTTAGAGTATTCTTCAACAAAAGACTTGCTATTTAGAGAATCATTTAAAAAAATATTGGCTCCTCTTAAAATTAAACAATCACAACCATCCTGGAGACATTTAATTATAGAAAGTATTATAAGTTCAATTGTGGGTAGGGAAGTCGGTTATTTAGATAAAAAGGATTTAAAAGAAACTATCAATGTCTCGATTAGTAAAGAAGAAAATAGAGGTCAATTCTATAATCAAAAAATTCTATTGATGGCTCAAAAGGTAGCAATGATCACAGAAAAGTATTTAAAAGACAATAAAGAAATGGATTCAGTCTATACTGATCAAGTTTTAGAAATATTAAAAGAAGAATTAACTAGTTAAGAACGAAGTGTTGAAAAGTTGTGTTTTTTGAATACACAGGTGGTTGTTCAATTTTTTGCGTCTATGTTATATAATTCAAGTAATGATGATGAATTTTAAAAATGATAACAGAGGACTTATACAATGGATTATTCTTATTTTAATAGCAGTGATTATATTAAGTTATTTTGGGTTTGATTTAAGGTCTATTGTAGAATCAGATACTTCTCAAGGTAATCTAAGTTATCTATGGGGTCTAGGAGTAACAACCTGGAACAGTTATTTAGCTCAACCTGTTTTATATTTCTGGCATAATATTTTTATTGATTTGTTATGGGATAGTTTCGTGGAAAATATGCAAAGAATTAAAGCCGGGCAATCAACAACCATTGAAGACATGTCACCATTATTACCAACTAGTTAAAAATAGGGGAGAGATAGTTAATTATTTATATGTGGGAAAAAATTTTAGTTACAATTTTAGTTATATTAGCAGTTATTTTGTACGCTTTTACTGTACATCTTGATCGGGCTTTAGATGATCCAATTATTCAGGATAATATACCTGGTATTTAGAATGTCTGATCTAAAATTAAAAATAAAAAAAATTGATAGGGAAGCCACTCTCCCCGATTACGCATATTTTGGAGATGCTGGTCTCGATCTATATTCTAATACTGACGTTTTAATTAAATCCTTGGAAAGAGAAGTTCTTTCAACCGGGATTGCTTTGGAAATTCCAAATGGTTATGTTGGATTGATTTGGGATCGTAGTAGTTTAGGAATTAAAGAAATTATAAAAACTTTGGGTGGAGTGATTGATAGTGGTTATCGTGGAGAAGTAAAAGTTGGTCTTATAAACTTATCTAAAAAAGATTTTCAAATCTCTAAGGGGCAAAAAATTGCTCAGATGATTATTCAAAAAAAAGAGGATGTTGTAGTCGAAGAAGTAGATAATTTATCTGAAAAAACAGAAAGAAAAGAAAAAGGATTTGGTAGTAGTGATAAAAGCTAGAGAGGTATTTAGTTGTATGATAGATGGCACCTGTGTGAAGAGAAAAGCTCTTAAAACGCAGTTTTGAGCTCTGTTTGGTGGCTTAAAATATAGGCGCCATAAGAGGTTCAACCTCGGCGGCAATGTGACTATACTTAGTAAATAAAGTTTATATTTACACTAATTAAGAGGTTGAACCTCGATTTAGAAATAGGTCGGGGAGTGGTTATTTTGATATCAATGTCGCAAAAGGTATATTGTGCGACACTTATATATTTCTTTCCTATCCCTTCCCTTTACCTTTTAAGATCATTTCTGTCTCTGGAATTATTGCACCACTCTTCATAGCAAATCTTTTATTTTTCCATTGCTTTCCTGTGTCTTTGAATCCTAGACTTCGATAAAATTTTTTTGCTTGTTCATTATATGTAGACATGTGAACAATTGTATTTTTATTTAAATTAATATATTTTTGAGCTTTTTCCCAAAATGAATTTCCTATTCCCCTATTTTGATATTTAGGAAGAATATAAATAGCTTCAAGTTGATTAAATTCTGGATACTTTGTTGTAGAACATATTCCGATAACTTTGTTTCTATCTTTGGCAACTAAAACAATTTTTCCTTTTTGATAATTTGATATGTTTTTTGTTTTTTTAATCAAAGCTTCTTCAGTAAGTTTAGACTTAAATCTATCATTAATATCTTTCTTAGTGATTCCTAATTTTTTATTTGGATAAGTAGCTAGCCATGTTTTATAAATAACATTTTGAACTTCTCTCACCTCTTCAAGATTTGAAGTAGCTTTTAATATTTTTATATTTAAACTTTCCATATGAATTTATATTCTAATAGATAATTCTAAATTAGATTCCCTTACAATTGCTAGCGGGAGTATATCCAGATGCTTCAGCTTCTTCTTTGCTGTTAAACCAAATTTTATTCTCTTCTTTGATTCTTTGAGCTCCTGAGCACCAAGGAGCATGATATTTATTACTATTCTTTGAAGCTACATACTTCCCTCCTATTGGTAAAATCTGTGGAGGTTGGGCCTCCACAGATTTTGAAATGGTGGCTAAATTGTTGTTTTTTATGGAAATAGATGAATTTTCTTGATTATCTTTGGATAATCTACCTAAACCAAAAGAGCAGATGGACACTATTAATATAATGAAAATAGTAAATAAAGCGTTATTTTTCAAAGGAGCATCAATAATTGTCTTGATTTTATTAGAAATTTCCTTTATACTTTGCATAGTTTTAATGAGAAGATATTAGAACTATTTTAACAAAATTAATGAGGAAGTGGTAGTTTCTAATACTATATCCGCCTCTCCGGCGGATGACTATTTTTAAAGTCACTTCGCTCCTTAAAAATATGTCACATAAAAAAGCTGGTGGATCAGCAAAAAATTTAAGAGACTCCGGGCCTCAGTATTTGGGGACAAAATTATATGATGGCCAAGATGCCAAGATTGGTTCTATTATTGTTCGACAAAGAGGAACTAAGATTTTAGCCGGTAAAAATGTAGAAGTTGGTAAAGACCACACTTTATTTGCTATGAAACCTGGAAAAGTTAAATTTACAGAAAAGAGAAAACAAAAATTTGATGGTTCTACAAAGAAAAGAAAAGTAGCAAATGTTATATAAATAAAAAAATAAAAAACCGCGGAGATTTAATCTCCGCGGTTTTTATTTT
>Ga0222658_1001208_pt1 | contig 11783 bp, 11 predicted proteins | sample AntAcemetagen476_FD_179830 | JGI IMG/M metagenome (GOLD analysis project Ga0222658, IMG submission 179830) | Saline water microbial communities from Ace Lake, Antarctica - #476 | ecosystem: Environmental > Aquatic > Non-marine Saline and Alkaline > Saline | place: Antarctica: Ace Lake... | reverse complement strand
TTTGTAAAAAAAGGAAGAAATATATAGGAATTTGTGGACAGGGACCTTCTGATTATCCTGATTTTGCTGAATTTTTAGTGAAAGTAGGTATAGATTCAATGTCTTTAAATCCAGATACAATAATTCAAACAACACAATTAGTAGCTAAAGTAGAGAAAAAAAGATGAAATACGACATAATTACATTTGGCTCAGCTAGTAGAGATATATTTTTAAAATCTAGCAATTTTTTAGTTGTTGGCCAGAAGAAATTTGTTACAGGGAAGGGACTTTGTTTGTCTTTAGGTTCTAAAATAGGTGTAGAAGATATCCGTTTCTTAACTGGAGGAGGAGGAACTAATACCGCAGCTACTTTTTCTAATCAAGGGTTTAAAACAGCTTTTTGTGGGATGGTTGGAGATGAATTAGCTGGAGAATCATTAATCGAAGAATTAAAGAAATTAAAAATAGACACAAAGTTTATTTCTAAAACCAAAAAGAAAACAACTAATTATTCTGTTATTTTATCTTCTGGGATAAGAGAAAGAACAATTTTAACTTATAGGGGAGCTGCTGGAGAACTTTCTAGTAAGGATATCCCTTGGTCAAAGTTAGATGCTAAATGGTTATATTTAGCTCCTCTTTCAGGGAAACTTTCTTTTCTTTCTGAAAAGATTATTAATTTTGCCAAGAAGAATGGGATGAAAGTAGCTATGAATCCTGGCGCTTCTCAACTTTCTTTACCAAAAACTCGCCTAGAAAGAATATTGAAAAATATAGATTTATTATTTTTAAATCAAGAAGAAGCCTCCATATTAACTAAGATTCCTTATAAAAATGAAAAAGAAATATTTAAGAAAATAGATAAATTAGTTCCCGGTATTTTTATTATGACGAAAGGCTCCAAGGGCGTTGTTGTTTCAGATGGAAAACAATTATATAAATCTGAAATAATAAAAATAAAAGCTGTTGATTGGACTGGAGCTGGAGACTCTTTTGCTTCTGGTTTTCTTTCTGGGTTAATTTTTTCTAAAGGTGATATTAAATATGCCATTCAATTAGGAATAGCTAATAGCGCAGCTTGCCTTTCTGTTTTAGGAGCCAAGAATGGATTATTGAAAAAGAAAGATAAATGGAAAAAGGTTAAAGTTAAAGTGGAATCTTGTTTAAAAAATAATAATTGTAAAATAAAATGAAACTAATAGATTATCTTAAAAAAGCTAATAAACAAGGGTGGGCTATTGGGCAGTTTAATATTTCTAATTTAGAGACCTTAAAAGCTATTATTCAGGCCTCAAAAAAGTTAAAAAGTCCAGTTATTATCGGAACTTCAGAGGGAGAAAGCTCTTTTATTGGATTAAATGAGGTTGTGGCTTTAGTTAGATCTTTTAGGAAAAAAGGTGTTTCCGTATTCTTAAACCTTGACCATGGCAAGACTTTCGACTATATTAAAGAGGCGGTAGATGCTGGATATGATAGTGTTCATTTTGATGGATCCAGGCTACCTTTTAAAGAGAACATATCTACTACTAAAAAAGTATTAGCTTATTGTAGGAAAAGAGGAGTTCAAGTTGAAGGAGAGGTGGGAAGGATTGAAGGATCTTCTACTGTCCTTAAGAAAGCTCCAGAATCATTAATGACAGACCCAAAGGAAGCTGAAATCTTTGTTAAAGAAACTAAAGTAAATTCTTTAGCAATAAGTATCGGAAGCTTTCATGGAATTAGAAGTTCGGGAGTTAATCCTGAAATAAACCTTGTTAGATTAAAGGAAATAAATAATAAAATAAAAAATACTCCCCTGGTATTGCATGGAGGATCTGGTATCCCAAGGGCCAACATTAAGAAAGCTGTAAAATTAGGAATATCTAAAATTAATATAAATACTGAATTAAGATTGGCTTATACTTTAAACTTAGAAAAAGTTTTAATGGGAGGTAAAGAAATTGTTCCCTATAAGTATATGCCAAAAGTAATAAAAGAAGTGCAAAAAATAGTTGAAGAAAAAATAATATTATTTGAAAGTAAAAATAAATCTGTATGATATCTATATCTGCGAAAATAAGAAAAGAAATAGGAAAGAAAGTTGAGGAGGTAAGAAAGCAGGGAAATGTCCCCGCTGTTTTATATGGTCCTGGAGTTGAGAATCTTTCTTTAGAAGTTGACTTAAAAGAATTTGAAAAAGCCTATAAAGAAGCTGGAGAAAGTTCTTTGATAGAAGTTTCTGTTGATTCAAAAAAGTTTTTAGTTTTAATTTACGCTTTAGAAAAAGATCCTCTTACTCAAAGTCCATTGCACGTAGATTTCTATCAGCCTAAATTAGACAAAGAGATTACGGCTGAAATTCCTTTAATTTTTGAAGGAGAATCTTTTGCTGTTAAGGACCTAGGAGGAACATTGGTTAAAAATATTCATGAATTAGAAGTGAAAGCTTTTCCACAAAATCTTCCTCATGAAATTAAAGTTAATATTGAGAAATTAAAAGCATTTGGGGATACGGTCACCGTAGGGGATTTAGACATTCCAGAAAATGTTAAAATATTAAAGGAGTCAGATGAAATCATCGCTTTAGCGGCTGAACCTCAAAAAGTAGAGGAGGAACTAGAAAGACCAATAGAGGAAAAAGTAGAAGATGTAGAAAAAGTAGAAGAAAAGAAAGAGGAAGCAGAAGGGGAAGAAACCACTATGGGGTAAAGCCGAAAAATAGTTTAGACTATGCCTATTTTTTCAAAAACATTTTTATCTATTATTTTAATTTTGGCATTCATAATGCCTAGTTTTGTTTTTGCTGAGCCCGATTTAACTCTAGAGAGAGAAGGGTTAGAGGCAGAACTAAAGGCTTTAGAGGAACAAATAACTCAATACGAAGCTGATATTTCAAAGACAGCTAGTGAAAAAAAGACATTACAAAATGAAATATATATATTAAGAAGAAGTATTAGTAAATTAAATACTCAAATCCAGCAAAGTAATGTCATGATAAAAGATATAGGCTATCAAATAGAAGACACAGAAGAATCAATAACTCATACGGCAGTTAGAATAGATGATTCTAAAATTCAATTAGCTAATATTCTTCAATCAATCCATGAGCAAGATCAAAAATCAATATTAGAAATTCTTTTAATGGAAAGAGAACTTTCGGGGTTTTTTGAAGATATGGCGGCTTTGGAAGCGCTTAATACAAAAAGTAGTGAACTCTTGACCGACATCCAAAATTTAAAAGTTTCTTTAGAAGGGCAAAAAATCTCTTTAGATGATGAGAAGGGGGAGTTAGAACAAGTTGTTACTTTAAAAACTTATCAAAAAAGACAGAGCGAAAGTGCTCAAAGAACACAAGCTGGTTATCTTGAAATTACAGAAGCTGAATATCAAGAACAGTTAAAAATAAAAAACGAAGCAGAAAAACAAGCTGCTACAATTAGAACTAGAATATTTGAATTAGCAGGTATTCCTGATGCTCCTACTTTTGGTGAAGCTTTAGAGATGGCTAAATATGTAGAGACTGTTACTGGAGTTAGACCAGCTTTCTTATTGGCTCTATTAACTCAAGAATCAAATATTGGAAAAAATGTAGGGCAATGTTATTTAAGAAATCAAAATACTGGAGCAGGTATTGTTATTAAATCAGAGAGATCTATTTCTAAAGTTATGAGTCCTAAAAGAGATATTTCTCCATTTTTAAGTATTACAGAAGAATTAGGTAGAGATCCTTATTATACTGCTATTTCTTGCCCTATGAGTTACGGATGGGGAGGAGCAATGGGACCAGCTCAATTTATTCCTTCTACATGGATTAGTTATAGAAGTAGAATAAGTAATGTCTTGGGTAGACCAGCTGATCCTTGGTCTATAAAAGATGCTTTTTTGGCATCTGGAATATACTTGTCTGATTATGGAGCAGCTAAACAAACATATGATGGAGAGTTTAACGCAGCTTTGAGTTATTTTGCAGGGCCAGGATGGTATAAGTCTTCATATAAGAATGTATACAAAAGAGACTATGGCTATCCTATTATGAGCCTAGCTAAAAAGTATGAGTCTGATATTGCTCAACTAGAGTAAATTACTCTGTGGCTTCCATTAAAGCCTGAGTTATAATATCCATTTTACCGTCCATAACGCTTTCTAAATTATGAAAGCTTTTTTTAATTCTATGGTCGGTTATTCTATCTTGAGGGTAATTGTAAGTTCTTATTTTTTCAGATCTTTTAGCTCCACCTATTTGTATTCTTCTTTTTCCTCCCAAACTTTCTGCACTTTCAGCTTCTTTCTTTTCTAATATTCTAGCTCCTAAAATACTCATAGCATTTTCTTTATTTTGTAGTTGGTTTCTTTCTGTTTGGGAAGTTACAACAATGCCAGTGGGTAAGTGGGTTATTCTAACAGCAGAGTCTCTCTTGTTAATATATTGACCTCCAGGACCTGAAGCCCTATAGGTATCAACTCTTAAGTCTGCTGGAGTTATTTTAAGTTCTGTTTTTTTAGGTTTAATTAACACTGCGACAGAGGCTGTAGAGGTATGTATTCTCCCCGCTTTTTCAGTCGTTGGTATTCTCTGAACCCTATGAACTCCTGCTTCGTTTATCATTTTAGGATATACATCAGGTCCCTTTAATTCAAAGATTACCTCTTTAAACCCGCCTATATCATTTAATCTTGATTCAAGTGTTTTCATTTCCCAGTTTTGAGTTGTAGCATATTTAGAATACATTTTAAATAAATCTACAGCAAAGAAAGCGGCTTCGTCTCCTCCTGTTCCTGCTCTTATTTCCATTAATATGGCTCTGGGATAATTGCTTTCTTCATCAGATAGTAGTTTTTTTATTTCTTCTTCTAAATTAGTTTGTTTTGCTTTTAACTGTATTATTTCTGTTTCTGCCAAAGAAGCTAATTCTATATCTTCTTGAGAATTTAAAATACTACGGTTTTCTTCTATTTTATTAATTATTTCTTCTAATTCGTTTTGTTTATCTAATATTTTTTCTAAGCTAACCTTCTTTTTAGTTAATTCTTCAAGTTTTTCCCAATCAGAAATCAACCCAGGGTCACTGAGTTGATTGAGTAAATCGCTATATTCTTTTTTGATCTTTTCCAGATCAGCCATTTTATTTTTTCTTTTTCTGGACCTGTTTCTTTTCTAGTCTCTTTTTGAATTTTTGAACTTGTCCTAAAGCATCTATAATCTTTTCTTTACCTGTATAGAATGGATGACATTGAGAACAAATTTCAACTTCAATTAATTCTTTTGTTGAGCCTATACTAAAAGTATTTCCACAGGCACATTGAGCTCTGGCATTTGGAAAATATTGTGGGTGTATGTCTTTTTTCATGATTGTTTATCTTAAACACCATCTATGATATTATATATTCTGTAAAAAAGCAAGGAGAAAGGATTAAAAACAGAGAAAGATTGAATAAGGCTCTAATTTCATCTAAAGACTTGTCAGTGAAAATTTTTTGTGCTAAACTTATTAACATGACAGAATCAAAAACTAAAAAATTAGAAATAAAACTAGATCCAGAGGAGATGATGGAGGCTGGTTTACATTTTGGTCACAAAACTTCTAAGATTCATCCAAAAATTAAACCTTATCTTTATGGAGCTAGAAATGGAGTTTATATCTTTGATTTAGAGAAAACTGCAGAAAAATTTAAAGAAGCTTTAACTTTTATAAAGAGTCTTATTTCCGACGGGAAAATAATGGTTTTAGTTGGAACTAAAATACAGATTAAGGCTTTGGTGGAAGGGGTAGGGAAAGAGGTTAATATTCCTTATGTTAATGATAGGTGGTTAGGAGGAGCTATTACTAATTTCAGTATGATTAAAAAAAGCATAGATCATCTTAAGGAGTTGGAAGAAAAGAGAGATAGTGGGGAATTAGCTAAATATACAAAAAAAGAAAGAGCGGGGTTTGATAAAGAGATTAAAGATTTAGAAAGAAAATTTGGAGGTATTAAAGATTTAAAAACTATTCCTGATGCTATTTTTGTTTTAGACATGGAAAAGGATTTATTAGCCATAAAAGAAGCTAAATTAAAAGGAATAACTGTTTTGGGATTAGCAGATACTAATATTAATCCTACTTTAGCGGATTATCCTATTCCTGCTAATGATGATGCTATTAGTTCTGTAAAATATATTTTAGATAGGGTCAAGGAGGTTGTTGTTAAATCAAGACCTAAAGAGGTCAAAGAATCTAAAGAAACAGAGGAAGTTAAAAAAGAAAAATAAACTATGGCAGACTTAGAAAAGATTAAGCAATTAAGAGAAGAAACAGCAGTTTCTATGGGGGAATGTAGGAAGGCTTTAGATGAAGCAGATGGAGATATCGAGAAAGCAAAAGACGTTTTAAGAAAAATGGGCAGATCTTTAGCCGAAAAAAGACTTGAAAAAGAAGCTAAATCTGGCATTGTATATAGTTATTTGCATTCTAATAATAAAATTGGAGTTATGATAGAATTAAGGTGTGAATCTGATTTTGTTGCTAAATCTGAAGATTTTAAAACTTTAGCTCATGAATTAGCCTTACAGATTACTGCTATGAAACCAAAGTTTATTTCTCCAGAAGATATTACTGAAGAAGACCTAGCTAAAGAAAAAGAAATATATACAGCTCAACTAGAAGAATCAGGAAAACCCAAGGAGATGTTTTCTAAAATAATGGAAGGGAAGATAGAAAAATATAAAGAAGAAAATTCTTTAATGACTCAAGTTTGGGTAAAGGATAGTTCTAAAATTATTAAAGATTTATTTGATGAAATAGTGAGTAAGATCGGAGAGAACATTAAAGTTTCTAAGTTCACAAGATACGAAATTTAAATCATGTTAGAAATAATTTTTTTAACTACATTTTCCATTGGATTTTTAGGAATGGGAATTATCATATATAGTAAATTACCAGAACTTGTTATGTTGCCAGAAAAATCATTTTCTCCTTTAAGTTTTAAAGAATTTGTTTCTGAATTGAGAGAATCTAAGTCTGATAATGTGGTTTCAATAGAATTAGTTTTTCAAAAAATATTGGCGAAGGTTAGAATTATTATTTTAAAATCTGACAATAAAACCTCAAATTGGTTACAAAGCTCAAGGCAGAGATCTGAAAAGAATAGATTTGGTGAGAATGATACCTATTGGAAAGACGTTAAGAAAATGACAAGAAAAAAGTAATCTGCCAGCGTAGCTCAATGGTAGAGCAACAGTTTTGTAAACTGTAGGTTATCGGTTCGAGTCCGATCGCTGGCTCAAGCGAAGCGCAGAGCGAAAGATGAGATTTATCTCATCGCCTGCTCACTACTTAATGAGTTATGTAAGCGATGAATCTAAAGATTCATCTATGGTTTCGTCCACTGTTGTGGACTCAACTATTGACAAAGTTTTAGTTTAAGATAAACTAGTAATGTAGTATAAGTAACTAACTTATATGTCCAAAAAAATTCAAAAAATAAAAAGTGTTGTTGCTATTAAATAAAAGATAGCGACAAAAAGAAGAGTAGTACATCAGGTATTCTTCCTGATTTTTTTGTCTGTTTTTTGGAAGTACGTTCCAAACTAAATAGTAATCGGTAATTTGAAGTTGTTCCGAATATTCTATTAATTTTTATTGAGAGTTTGATCCTAGCTCAGGATGAACGCCGGCGATGTGGATTAGGCATGCAAGTCAAACGGCTTACTTCGGTAAGCAGTGGCAGACGAGTTAGTAACACGTGGGTAACATACCCTTAAATCAGGGATAACCTAGAGAAATCTAGGATAATATCTGATAGTCCTTTATGTTTTTAAACATTTAGGTAAAGGCTTCGGCCGTTTAAGGATTGGCCCGCGTCCTATCAGCTTGTTGGTGAGGTAATAGCTCACCAAGGCTATGACGGGTAGGCGGTGTGAGAGCATGACCGCCAACGATGGGACTGAGACACGGCCCATACTCCTACGGGAGGCAGCAGTCGAGAATATTGGTCAATGGGGGAAACCCTGAACCAGCGACATCGCGTGCTTGAAGAAGTCCTTCGGGATGTAAAGAGCTTTTATAGAGGGAGAATCCATCGCAAGATGGATGACGGTACTCTAAGAATAAGGGGCTGCAAATCACGTGCCAGCAGCCGCGGTAATACGTGAGCCCCGAGCGTTATCCGGATTTATTGGGCGTAAAGAGTCTGTAGGCGGACTGGAAAGTCTTAAGTTAAATACTCAGAGCTTAACTTTGAGAATGCTTGAGAAACTTCCAGACTAGAGGGCACTAGAGGTTGGAGGAACAGTCGGTGTAGGGGTGGAATCCGTTGATATCGACTGGAACCCTAAATGCGAAGGCATCCAACTGGGGTGACCCTGACGCTGAGAGACGAAAGCGTGGGTAGCAAAAAGGATTAGATACCCTTGTAGTCCACGCCGTAAACGATGAACACTAGCTATCTGAAGTGTCGACCCTTCAGGTGGCGAAGCAAACGCGTTAAGTGTTCCGCCTGGGAAGTACGGTCGCAAGACTAAAACTCAAAGGAATAGACGGGGATTCACACAAGCGGTGGACCATGTGGCTTAATTCGACAACAAGCGAGGAACCTTACCAGGACTTGACAAGTTAGTGAAAGCTTTAAGAAACTAAAGCCCTTCGCAAGAACACTAACCCAGGTGCTGCACGGCTGTCGTCAGCATGTATCTTGAGACGCTCCCTTAAATGGGGTAACATGCGCAACCCTTATTGTTTGTTTTACATGTCAAACAAAACTGCCTGGGATAACCAGGAGGAAGGTGAGGATGACGCCAAGTCAGCGTGGCCCTTTGACGTCCTGGGCTGCACACGTGGTACAATGGAATTGACAATGCGTAGCGAAAGAGCAATCTGGAGCTAATCGTACCAAACAATTCCCCAGTTCGGATTGAGGTCTGCAACCCGACCTCATGAAGCCGGAATCGCTAGTAATCGCACATCAGCCATGGTGCGATGAATACGTTCCTGAATCTTGTACTCACCGCCCGTCACGTTAGGCGAGCCGGGAATACCCAAAGCCCCTGTTTACAGGGTCTAAGGTAAATTCGGTAAGAAGAACGAAGTCGTAACAAGGCACGGGTAGCGGAAGCTGTCCGTGGATCACTAATTTAAAATTTGATTTTTATAATCAAATTAGTGTTGACTAGAATTGAAAACTGAGAATTCTATTTTCAATTCTAAGGTGTTGGCCAAATCACTTACTAAATTGGCTTTCGGAATAACTTCAAATGACTGATTAAGAGAATAAGCCCTTTTAGAGGCTTTTTCTTTTTAGAAAAATTTGCTAATATATATTTGTTTTAGCGTTCTGCGCGTGTAGTTCAGTGGTTTAGAACGCTTCTCTGATAAAGAAGAGGTCGAAGGTTCGATTCCTTCCACGCGCACACTCTGGGCCCGTAGCTTAGCTGGTAGAGCGCCTCGTTTGCAACGAGGAGGTCACCGGTTCGAATCCGGTCGGGTCCACTTAATATTACACCGCGCTTTTGGCGCGGTATTAAAATGGAAAAAATTAATAAGAATAAACTTACAGAGGGCTCAGTGTTAAGATCTTTAATAACTTTATCTGTTCCCATAATACTTGCTAGTATTTTACAAGCGACTTATCAATTAACTGATACTTTTTGGGTTGGAAGATTGGGGACAGAATCTATGGCTGCGGTTTCTATTAGTTTCCCAGTTATTTTTTTACTTGTTTCATTTGGAGCAGGTTTAACTATGGCAGGAGCAATATTAGTTGCTCAATATAAGGGGAAAGGAGATCAGGAGGCAATCAACCATATTAGTGGACAAGCTTTATTGATGGTGTTTTTAGTGTCTTTTCTTTTATCTATTGTTGGTTATTTTTTCTCTCCTTATTTAATAAAACTTATGGGAGCTGAGAAGGTGGTTTTTTTGAGTGCTGTTTCATATCTGAAAATTTCTTTCTTAGGGACTACTTTTATGTTTATCTATTTTTCTTTTCAGGCTTTAATGAGAGGAGTTGGAAATGTTAAATTTCCAATGTATATAGTTTTTGGAACTGTTTTATTAAATTTAATCCTAGATCCTTTGTTTATATTTGGATATGGACCAATTCCTGCCTTTGGAGTGGCAGGAGCTGCTTTAGTTACTGTAATAACGCAAGGATTAGCAGCTTTAGTTGGATTGTCAATACTTTTTTTGGGAAAAAGAGGTATTTATATTAATATTAATAAATTAAAGTTTGATTTTCCTTTAATTAAAAAAATGTTTTTCCTTGGTTTTCCATCTTCAGTTGAACATTCAGCCCGTTCTTTAGGAATGATTGTTATGACTTTTTTGGTTGCTGGCTTTGGAACAGTTACGATAGCAGCTTATGGTATTGGCATTAGAATATTGAGTTTTATAGTAATTCCTTCCCTTGGTTTATCTATGGCAACTTCTACATTGGTTGGACAAAACATGGGAGCTGGAAAAATAGATAGAGCAGAAAGAGTAGCTAAAATTAGTGCTATAGTAGGATTTTCAACATTAACCCTAGCTGGAGTTTTTACGTTTATTTTTGCTAAAGAAATAGTAGCTTTGTTTATTCCTGGAGAAATAGCAACAATTCAGCTTAGTTCTATGTTTTTAAGAATTATGTCCTTAAGTTTTGGATTTATTGGCATTCATCAGGTATTAAATGGTGTTTTTAGAGGAGCTGGGGATACCTTAACTCCAATGGTGTTGTCTATTATATTTTTATGGGGGATACATCTTCCCATAGCTTATTTTTTATCAAAATATACGAGCTTAGCAGAGATTGGTATTTGGATTGCCTATCCAATATCTAATGTTGTTATAGCTTTTCTAATTTTAATTTGGTTTATTAAAGGTTCTTGGAAGAAAAAGAAAATAACAGAGGAAATTAAGATTTTAGAGAAAATAAAAGAAGAAGTAATAATAGAAGAAGACTTATAATAGGGGATTAAATTAAAGTTTTAAGGGAAAATAGTTTTCCACAGGGGAGACTCTTTTTTGTTTTCCTTTAGAAATGTATAATATACTAATCTTTTTAAAGGTCGATATTACAAGCCAAACTAAATTAATATGATTTTAGATTGGTATCAAGTAACTATTGATTCACTTCAGAATCTTTGGCAAGCATTTTTAGGATTCATCCCTGCTTTAATTGGAGCAATTCTAATTTTTGTTATAGGTTGGTTTATCTCAATTGGGGTAGGCAAATTAATAACAGAAATATTAAAGAAATTGAGATTCAATCAAATATTTGAGAAAGAAGGATGGAAATCAGCCTTATCTAAGGCTGAAATAAAAGTGGATGCTTCAGGATTTCTCGGAGCAATAGTTAAATGGGTTTTAGTAATAGTTTTCCTTTTAGCCGCAGTAGAAGTACTTGGGTTCGTTGAATTCGCTGGTTTCTTAACTAACGTTTTGGCCTACCTACCTAACGTTATAGTTGCCGCATTAATATTTGTGGTTACTGTAATTCTTGTTGATATTGTAGAGAAATTAGTAAGAGTAGCCGCAGAAAGTATTAAAGTTGGTTACGGACATATGACTTCTACAATCGTTAAATGGTCAATTTGGATTTTTGCCATATTAGCCATTTTAGATCAACTAAGGTTTGCTGCCGCAGATTGGATTATTGAATTCGTTCAAATTGCTTTTGTAGGCATAGCCGCAACATTTGCAATCGCCTTTGGTCTAGGAGGGAAAGAAGCAGCTGCAGAATGGATACGTGAGTTTAAAGGTAAACTCAAAGACTAAGGATTTAAAACAAATTTGTTTTGAATATAAGCAAACGCTCTTGGTAACACCAAGGGTGTTTGTTTTTTGTTCTTGACATAGGTTTATCTATTTG
>Ga0222658_1001205_pt1 | contig 11795 bp, 19 predicted proteins | sample AntAcemetagen476_FD_179830 | JGI IMG/M metagenome (GOLD analysis project Ga0222658, IMG submission 179830) | Saline water microbial communities from Ace Lake, Antarctica - #476 | ecosystem: Environmental > Aquatic > Non-marine Saline and Alkaline > Saline | place: Antarctica: Ace Lake... | reverse complement strand
GGATCTGAAAATATTTTAAAAGATGGTGTTTGTAAAAATAGATTTAGTAAGTGGTTAAAAAATTCAGATAAGATAATAGATCACAAATATTACTTTGTAAATGTTGGATATAATTTAAAACCAATGGATTTTCAAGGTTCTATAGGTAAAGTACAATTATCAAAATTTGATGAAATTCATGATAAAAAGATTAATAGTAAAAATAGAATAGATGATATTTTTAGTAAATATTTATCAGAACATATAAAGACTGTTGGGCAATTGGATAAATCAGATACATCATGGTTTGGAACACCAATGATATGTAAAGATTATGAAACAAAACAAAAAATAATTTCATTTTTAGAAAAGAATAAAATTCAAACAAGGAATTATTTTGCTGGTAATATTTTATTACATCCAGCATATTCACATTTAGATAATTATATGGATTATCCAAATGCCAATAAGGTATTAGATAATGTATTTTTTGTAGGTGCATCTCCTCATTATAATGATGAAGTTTTTGACTATATTGAAGATGTAGTAAAAAGAATTGAAATATGAAAAGATTAATATTGGGTTATGGGATATTAGGTAAATATCTTCATAAATCAACAGGGTGGGATTATATAAGTAGAAAAAAAGATAATATATCTTTTGATGATATAAATGGTTATAAATATCTTTTATTAGGTTATGATGAAGTTATTAATTGTATAGCAAATACTAATGTATATTCAGATTCTAAAGATGAACATTGGGATGTAAATTTTAAAGGTGTTGCTGATTTAGTAGATTATTGTAATGATAAAGATATAAAACTTATACATATATCAACCAGTTACTTATATACGTTTTCTGATGAATTACCATCAGAAAATGATGTACCTGTTCATTGTAATACATGGTATGGTTATACTAAAATGTTATCAGATGGATATATTCAATTGAGGTCTAATAATTATTTAATTATTAGATGTATGCATAAAGATGAACCATTTAGATTTGAAAAAGCATATCTTAATCAAATAGGTAGTTTTGATTATGTGTCAGTTATATCAGATTTAATTATTAAGTTAATTAATAAAAATGCTTATGGATTATTTAATGTTGGTACTGAAGAAAAAAATATGTATGAATTAGCTTTGAGAACAAAACCTGATGTTGAACCAACAGAACAGTTGTTCGATAAAAGAACCCCTGTAAATTTAACAATGAATATAGATAAAATGTTAAATTTTTTAAAAAATAATGAAAAAATATGAAAAAGTATGCTTTTTTCCATAATGCATTAATGAATAATTACAAAGTTGTTAATGATCAAGTTTTTGTTGGTGTTGTGGATAGTGGAATATTGGAAGATTTAGATAAATTATATATTTGTAATTTAGGTAATGGTAGTTATAATCCATTAATTCCAGATAAATGGTTAGATAAAGTAGAATATTTGAATGTGGGAGAACATGTAGGATTATTTGAATTTCCAACATTGGATAGATTAAAACAAAGAGCTAAAGAAGAAGAATGTTATTTAATGTATTTCAGTAATTTGGGAGTTGGACATAATAATATGCCAACAGCTAAATCATGGAGAGATTTATTATCACATTTTGTGGTTAAAAATTATAAAGGTTGTATTGAAGATTTGGATAATGGGTATGATGTATCTGGTGCAGATTGGAATTATGAACCATTACCACACTATTCAGGAACTTGGTGGTGGGCAAACAGTAAGTATATAAATACATTAATGGAACTTGATGATTGTAAACAAAATTTACAAATTCCAGGATTAGGTTCTATTAGGCATAGAGCAGAAATGTGGATTGGATCTAATTCAGATTGTAAACCAAAAAGAAATTTTGATTGTGGATTTCATTGGACTAAAAAACCATTAAGAATTAACTGGTTAGATTATATAAAATAATTATGAAATATGAAAAAATTTAATTTAAATAATTTTATAAAAGGTTGGTTTATAGGTGATTTTGAACCAACATTATTTCCAAGTAAGGACTTTGAAGTTGCAATAAAAAGATATAAAGAAGGTGATATTGAGAAATCACACACACACAAAATTTCTACTGAATATACTGTTATAGTCACTGGCGAAGTATTAATGAATGGGGTTCATTATAAAGAAGATGATATAATTGTTATATCACCAAGTGAATATACAGATTTTAAATGTTTAACTGATGTTATTACTTGTGTAGTGAAAACACCAAGTTCTAAAAATGATAAGTATATAAAATGAAATTAATATCACATAGAGGGAATTTAGATGGTAAAAATCCAGATATGGAAAATAAACCAGACTATATAGTAGATGCTTTAGATAGTGGTTATGATGTAGAAATTGATGTGTGGTTTATTGATAGTAAATGGTATTTAGGTCATGATGTACCAACATATAAAATAGATTTTTATGAATTCATTTATGATACTAAAAAATTGTGGTTGCATATAAAAAATGTTGAAGCATTTAATGAATTAACAATATTGAGTAAAGAATTGAAAATTGATTGGATAAATTATTTTTGGCATCAAAATGATGATTATACATTAACATCTGGTGGTTATATTTGGACATATCCAGGCAAACAATTGATGAAAAATTCTATATCAGTATTACCTGAAAAAAATGATTTGATATATGAAGATATTAAACATTGTTATGGTGTATGTAGTGATTATATAAAAAAATATAAGATATGAAAGGTTTATGATGGGTGAAAATAAGAAAATAGATAAAGATTCTGTTAAAAAATATGCAGAATTTCTTAAAGAAACGTTAGATCCTTATAAAATGAAAGTTGGGTTAAAGTCTTTTAATCGTTTAAAAGAAGATGTTTATACTATACATGGCGATTTAAAAGAATTAACAAAAGAATTATATGATAGTTTTAAAGAATTGAAAACACCTTATCATAAGTTGGTTAATTTTGGTGGATTAGAGTTTGATTTGTGTATTAATCAGACGAATAGATATTATTCATTTGTCGATTGGAATAAATTTTTAAATAATGATTATGAATTAGTGATAGAAGTTCCTGAAAATTATGATTTGAATTATTTGGTTTCCACTATTATACATGAGTTTAGACATATTATAGATTTTACAGATGAAAATTTAAATAATGGGTTATCGTCTTTTGATATGGAATTTAATTTAAGAAAATATAATGTTGGTGATTTTAATGATTTTTTCATATTGGTTTATATATCATTAGAACACGAATTAGTTGCAAGAAATAATCAAATATATCCATATATAAAATTTAAAGAATTAACAAAAGAACAATCTTTAGATATTTTAAAAAAATCATTTATATGGACTTCATTGGATAAATTAAAAATATTTAATGTTGATAATTTTATTAATAAATTTAATGTAGATGATCTTATAAAGATAACTAATTCTTTTATTAAAGATGTATTATATGATGATAATAATATAATTGATAATTACTTAGAATTAAAAGAATTTTATCAATTATTTAAAGAATATTTTAATGATATTTCAAATAAATGGAAAATATTATTATTAAGAGAAGTAGATGTAATATATGAAAGAAAATATAATCATAATGAATATATTGATGGATATAAGGATATATTAAAATTGATGTGGATTGAAGTAAAAAAAAACATAAAATATGATAAGAGTATTACCAAGAGTTTATAAACATAATTTATCACAAACAGTAGAAGGGGTTGGTAGTAACAACCAAAAAGAATATTGTAATTGTACTGATTGTGTAGAATTAAGAAGAAGAAGAGATTTAATTTATAGTAAATGGCATCATAAATTAAAAAGGTGGATTAATAAGAATTAAATGGCAACACAACAGGGCTGATCGTTAGGTCTGATAAGAGTCGGCATATTTGTGTTGTTATTTTATAGGGAAATATAAAAAATAATGTAATATAAAATGAAAAAAAGAGGACTTATACTAGGAATAAATTATTTCATTGTCTTTAATAAATCATCAAATTTTATATAATTTTTATCTACAATTTTAATATAATTATATCCTTTATTAATACACTCTTTTTCTTTTGATATATTTTTATCTTTATGAACATTATATGTGTAACTTGATTTGATTTCAATTATTAAATTTAGATGTTTATAATAAAAATCAGGAAAATATATTTTTTCTTTTCCTTCATGAATATATTTTATAGATTTACAATTATTTATGCCAATATTAAAATATTTTTCTAAAAAATCTAATTCATAAGAACCTTGATAATGAATATCGGTATTTTTATAATTTTTTATTTTATGTGATGTTTTAAAAGATTTTAATAAAATATCTTTGTTTTGAGTTGGGTTATCTACACCATATCTTTTATTATTTGTTATTTTAATTTTATTTCTTATTTCTTCACTTTGCCAAATATGTTCGACACCATATCTATTTAGACAAGTTTGTTTATTTTTATTTCTAATATTTTTATTTCTAGATGAATGTTCAAACCCATATCGTTCTAAGTTTGTTTTTTTGGATTTATCTGGATTATTATAATTTTCATTACCATATCTTTCTAATTTAGTTTTCTTTTTTTTTAATATCTGAACAAGGATTGCAGGAATAATACCCTTGATTACTTATATATTTATTATAATTTTGATATGTAATATATTTTTTATTATTACATATATCACATTTACAATGTATTTTTACATTACTATTTTTATGTAAATCTGTAATTTTTATATTTATTGTTGGATCTCTATATTTTGGGATATTATATCCTAAGTTTATATAATATTTTTTAATATAGTTGTTAATTATTAAGTTAACTGTTTTATCTATTATCATTTTTATTAATATTTTTAAAATATTCATTAATTAGTTTTTCGATGAAATTTTTAATATTTATATCGTTAGATGAACAATGTATTTTTATCTTTTTATGAATATTCTTATCTATTTTAATTGATTTTAATTCTATCATTAGTAAACTTTTTTTAATATATAGGTATATATAAACATACGAAAATGGGTTTTTTCCACTTTTCCTATAAAAAAATAAACATTAACATATGAAAAAAATATTAATAACTGGTATTAGCGGACAAGTGGGAAGTTATCTCGCCGAAATTGGATTAGATAAAGGATATGAAGTACATGGTATAATTAGAAGATCTAGTTCTATTAATACAGGTAGAATAGATCATATATATGATAAATTAAATTTACATTATGGTGACATTACAGATAGTTTATCTATAGATGATACAGTAAGAAGGGTTAAACCTGATTATATATTTGCAATGGCAGCACAGTCTCATGTTGCTGTAAGTTATACACAACCTTTATATACTGCTAATGTTGATGCACTTGGAAATTTGATAATTTTAGAAGCTATGAAAAAACATGTTCCTGAATGTAGATTTATTCAAGCATCAACATCTGAATTGTATGGTAAAGTTATGGAAACACCACAAAATGAAAAAACACAATTTAATCCACAAAGTCCATATGCAATTGCTAAATTATATGCATATTATATGACTAAATTATATAGAGAATCTTATAATTTATTTACTTGTAATTCTATATGTTTCAATAATGAATCTCCACGTAGAGGAGAAACATTTGTTACAAAAAAGATAACAAAAGGTATTGTAAAGTGGATGAAAACAGGGGAATCTATTAAACTTGGAAATCTCTATGCTGTTCGTGATTGGGGATATAGTAAGGAATATGCTGAATGTATGTTCAAAATTTTGGAACAATCTAAACCAGATGATTTTGTTTTAGCAACAGGAGAAAATCACTCTAATAAAGAATTTATTGAAGAATCATGTAAAATTGCAGGTATAGAAATTTATTGGGTTGGAAAAGGTTTAGATGAAAAAGGAATCGATAAAAAATCTGGAAAGACTTTAATTGAAATAGATTCTAAATATTTTAGACCATCTGAAGTGGATTTATTATTGGGAGATGCAACTAAAGCTAAAGATATATTAGGATGGCAACCAAAAGTCAAATTTAAAGAATTAGTTAAAATGATGATGGAATATGATTTAAAGAATACTAAGTAAAACATTCAAGTAATAAATGGTAAAATTTTTAGAAATTGTCAAATTAGTTCCAATTGGTATATTTGTGGTTGATAATAATGGTAAATTTGTATATGTGAATGATAAATTATTAGAAATGTATGGAATTGATATTCCAGATGGGTTTATGTATCATGATGTATTTAATAGTTGTATAACGGATTATATTGATACTGTTGATAATATTAGTATTAATATTAATGATAGGTTAAAGAATGTCAATGGTAATGAATTATATGTAAGTGTTCAATGTTATAGATTAGGTGAAGATTTAATAGGATTCTGCAATGTTATTAAAGAAATAGATGATGATAGTAGGTATGAAAAATTAAAATCTGTATTTTTTAGTAATATTACACATACTATTAGAACACCTTTAAATAATATAGTAGGTTTTTCAAATTTGTTATTAGAGCCAAATAAGAGTAATATTAAGAAAAAATATATGGAAACAATTGAAAGAAACTCAAAATTATTATTAGAATCAATGGATAGTATTTTAGATATAACGAATATTGGAACAAATGATATTGTTTTAAAAAATAACAAATGTGTAATATTAGATATTATTAAAGAAGTATGTGATGAGTTTAAAGATAAATTGGTAGAAGGTGTTCAATTATATCCAGCTGATGATCTTACAAATATAGTGATATATTCAGATGATGAAAGGATAAAACATATATTATGTAATTTAGTATCAAATGCTGTTAAATTTACAAAAGATGGTTATATAAGAATAGGGTTTGAGGTTAGACATAAAAATGTAGTATTTTATGTTGAAGATACGGGAATTGGTATAATTAAAGATAGTTTTAATCAGATATTTGAAGAATTTACACACTCTGATAGTAGAGGAAGTGGATTAGGATTGCCTATTGTTAAAAGGTTGTTATCTGCTTTAGGGGGTGATGTATGGTTGGAATCAAATGTTGGTAAGGGTACAATATTTTATTTTACTATACCCTCAGAATTTTCACAAGTATTTTAATTTATTTCTTATCTATATGTTTGATATCATTCCACCAAGCTTTTGGACTATTCATTTGATAATCACCAGGGCGTTCTTTTTTGACGTGTTTAGCCCATCTCTTTTTTTCACCCATAGGTAAATCTTCATATTCTAATGATAAATCAAAATTTCCTCTATCCATATATTTTTCATTTAGAATATCTAAACCAACATCAGTCCTTTTAGTTTTCTTTTGATCATTCTTTGGTATATTTCCATTGAAATCTTTGAATGTTAATAAGTTGTTTAATTTTTTCATAATTTTATTGTTTTTTTATATTATTAGGTTGTTTTTTACCATATGGTCCTAACATCCAATGGTCTCTTTTTATTCCTTTATCATTACCAAAGGGTACATCAAAAAATATGTTATAATGATAATGACTATCCATGTGAGATGATAATATTTGTTTAATTGTACCTTTAACATTAGATATAGTTTGATTACCATACTTAAATTCAGTTACTAAAACTTTATCTCCAATAGATAAATCTGTACCTTCAACGGTATTTACAAGTTTATCTCCTTTTCCTTTAAGATCTTGTTCATCCCACATACCATTCTTTCCTTCTTTTAGTATATCTAAACCAACATCAGTTCTTTTGGTTTTCTTTTGAACATTTTTTGGTAGATTTCCAGTGAAATCTTTGAATGTTAATAAGTTATTTAATTTCATAATTTTCTATTTTTTTATTCTTCTATTCATTTTTATATTACCAATATCATATTTATATAATAGTTTATTAAGATTATCTATAGTATCTATCCAATAGGCTCCTTCTAATCCTTGAATATATTTTATTTGTTTAGTTATATGTGCTATCTTTCTTACCTTATCTGATATATCTATTTCAATATCATCTCTTTTAATGATTTTATTTATTAATTTAATACATTTATTTACACTTTTTCTAAATTTGGAAAAGTTTTCTTCTGTTGTACTATTTTTAAATATAAAAAATTTTTCATCAGTATCTTTAACACAGTTATTAAAATTAGTTAATAATTCAGTTGTGTCTTTTGTCATAGATATAGTCGGAAGCCAATCGTCAGATGACCAATCTAAATCTATAAATTCTTCATATAATTTTAAATTTTTCATAATTTTTATTGTTTTTTGCTCCAAATATGATAACCATCTTTTTCACCTTCATATTTATTACCTGAAGATTGGGTTATTATTCTTATTGTTTCTTGTATTGTAATTGCATTATCTATTGTATATTCTAAATCTTCTTTATTTATAAATGAAATAGGTTTAATATCTATACCATAAATGTTTATCATGTTAGGTAAGTTAGAATAAAATTCTTGCATTGATAGAAGAATTATATTTTCTTTTATTTTTTCTTCTAATTGATTTTCTTCAAAAACCATTGCTGTAAAAGATACTCTATTATTATTTAGTATATCACCTGTTAAGTCATTGATTTTGAATATATGTTTATTGGCATCTTCTATATCAATATAAGTTTCATATGTATTATAAAATCCAGCTAATATATTTTTATATGCGTTATTTGCTGGTTCAATATCATTGATGAATTCATCAATTTTGATACCAGGTATTACTATAGCTTCAAAATATTGTTTCCAATTTCTCATTTTAAATTTAATTTTTTTTATAATTCATCTGTATGGTACGATTCGATTACATCGAATACTTCTTCAATGCATCTACGTCCTATGTCTCTTTCATCTTCTTCGAACATACCTCTTATATATTGTAATTTTCCATCTATTGTAGATAAATCTGCATTCTCTTTTAAAATATCTAATCCAACATCAGTTCTTTTGGTTTTTTTCTGAACATTCTTTGGAAGACTCCCATCGAAGTTATTGAATGCTAATAAGTTATTTAATTTTTTTTTCATAGTTTATAATTTTTTTTTACCAAGCCCATTTGCTATTTTTTCTCTTATCATTGATATATCCATCAACTGGATTATCATTGTGATTTTGAAATGGTGTAGCATTACCTGTAATAAAACCATTTTCATCCATCCAATTGAAAAAATCTGTTAATTCTTCTTTTATATCATCATGCATAGATTGTTCATCAGATACACCTTCTCTTCTTTCGAAATATTTTTCCCAATTCTTCATTTTAATTTCTTTATTTTTATTTATATATTAAAATATGTTTTTACTTTTTAAATTCCTTTAATTCGGTTTGTGTGAGTTCAATTACAGATAATCCCATTCCTTTACCCATTCCTCTAACAAAGTCACCACATTCTCGTGCTGTTCCCGTTTTTACAATTTTTTCATCATTTGATGGATCAACTACTTTACAATATATTTCGTCTATTTTGGGACTTTCTTCATAATCAAAGTCATCAAAAAAATCTTCAAATAGTTTCACATGTTTTAAAGATTCACTTGTATCTTTAATATCATATTCTCTATCCTTTAAGATTTTTATAATCATCTTTTTAATAAGATTTTTAAAATCTTTACCTGTTTTATTTTTACTTCTTTTAATATAGATGTCTTCTAAGTCGTATAATTCATCAATAATGGTTTTTATATTCTTACCAGTTAAATACTTTTTAATATTTTTAATTGGTGTGCTTAATTTTAAATACCTATCAATTATTATATTAAGTTGTCTATCTATTTGTTTATTTATACTTTCCATGTTTATTTTATATTATTTTGTGTTAATTTGTAACAACGTCTCCAAGCACCATTGCCATCATAATTAGGATAAGATAATACACCGTTATCTAAATTTATATAGAAAGCATCAATTGGTGGAAATTTTGGAAATTTCCAATTTTTCAATTGTATCATCACATTTCCTGTAGTTCTATCATAATTATCAAATTTTGCATATCCATTATCAGTTAACCATTTTGTTATAATGACATCATATTTAGAACCATAACCACCTTCACCATAATAATTACTACCTATACCAACATGTTCTCCTTTTTTGTAATTTTTACTATTTTCAAATTGTTCTCCTTTAAATAACATTCTTCTACCTGCTACATTTCCTTCTGGATTTAGTACAACCAAAACAGATATATTATCTGGGTTTTGGACATAAACATCATACCATTCCTTTTCTGGTTCTTCCCAATCGTTGTTAGTTAGTCTAGTTTGGTCGAAATTTGCACATGATCTGGAAAATTGTGTTCTCAACAATCCTGTATAGTTATAAGCTTTTAATATGTCTTCACCTTTCCATTCAACTATTTTATCAGTTTTTGGTTTTATATCATTTGAAAATAATTCAATGTCTCGTTGAGTTACATCATTATCTTTTAAATAATCAGTATGGTTGATTACTATTTTAGTGAAAATTTTTGTTGGTTTTAATGGATTTCTACCTGATTGTTTATATGGATCATCAGATATTTCTGTTATATTAAAAAGATAAGTAAACATACCTGTTTCATCATTATAATCAATATAATCAGCAAATTTATTTCTAAAACCAGTATTATCAGTTTGTGTTTTTAATAATAATTTTGCAAATTTATTATCCATTTTATTTAATATACCTACTAATTTATCAGATATGTGAACAAATTCTTTTTCTATTTGTGGTGATTCATGATATTCTTTCTCACCCCATTCATTTAGTTCATTTACAAATCTTTTAAAGTTTTTCATGCTTTATATATTCTTATTTTTTCTTCTCTATTATTTTGTTTATTATCTTTAATAACAGTGTCAGAATTTAGTAAGTTATTTACTGCATCATCATAGAAATAAACAAATTCACCATTATTCCAAAAAATGGCTTTACTTGTTTCTAAATGATAGAATTCTATATGACTTATATCTTTATATTCCATTTTAAGCATTTTTTCACATTTTTATATATTAAAAATTCAATTCATATTTTAGATTACCAGAATTATATACTCTATAATAATTTAACGAATCCATTATTTCGTGTCCCGTAAGATTTTTATCATACCCCATTTTTATTAAAATATCTTTTCTGAAATTAAATCTATTATATTTATTCATTTTACTATCATAATATGAATAATTTGGTACGGTTTTTTTAATGAAATTGAAATTTAATTTTTTATATAAATTTCCATTAGAATGGGAACGATCAGCATATGTAGTTATTTTCAATGGATTATATTTTCTGATAAAATATTTAAACAATTTACTTGCACCACCTATCACATTGGTGTTTAATTTATTACAAAATCTTAATAATTCATAATGTCCCTTTACTGATTTAGAACCCATGTTTTTCCTATTTTCACCAAATGTCATAATACTAATTAATTCATCTTCAAAGAATAATCCCATTTTTATTTTTGATCCTACAAACCCTTGTAAATGGTTTTCAATTAGAAATTTTCTTATTAATTTATTATCAGATATTTCTCTTATTTCTGTCTTTCTACCAAATATTTTATTCGGGGTTTTGCCTAACTTATTTAAAATCATGGATTTAACAATGGACTGTTTGTTTAACCAATCATCTTCCCATATGTGAAATAGATTTATATCTTGTTTTTCACATTCTTCAGTTTTATTGAAATGATAATTTTTATCTTTATAAGTATCACTATGCCAATATATTCCATTGTATTCAAATGCCAATTTTAAATCAGGGATATAAATATCTAACTCTTTATTTATTGTTGTTTTATCATTACTTAAAACGGTTTTATTGGTGTTTTTTAAAATGAATTCTTTTAAAACTAGTTCTTGTCCAGATATTTTATCATCTATTTTATTGC
>Ga0222658_1001204_pt1 | contig 11804 bp, 18 predicted proteins | sample AntAcemetagen476_FD_179830 | JGI IMG/M metagenome (GOLD analysis project Ga0222658, IMG submission 179830) | Saline water microbial communities from Ace Lake, Antarctica - #476 | ecosystem: Environmental > Aquatic > Non-marine Saline and Alkaline > Saline | place: Antarctica: Ace Lake... | reverse complement strand
ATTTTAACATAGAAAACAAGCCATACAACACCAACTATTGTACCGATTATTGCTAAGAAAGCAAGTAATCCAGTAATGAATAATCCGAATTGTTCTGCAATCAAAGTTGTATTAATTATTGTTAAACTTGAGAATATAGTATTCGCAAGGATAGTACCAACAATTAAAGCACCGATAACAGCCATAATTACTACAGCGATTACGATACCGATTGACTTGATTATCTCTTGTCCAGACATAGCCATTTTAAATTATAAAACCCCCTTCTCCACAATATAAACTAGAATCTATTTTAATCATGAAAAACAATAATCATTCTAATATTTAAACTATGGTGTTTATTTACTACTGAGTGGTTAAACATTTACTTATAATTAGAAAGCATAAACCAAGATAGTAATGTCATTAGAACATAAAATCCTACCCAGTATCCACTTAAATATTCAACAGTATTATTCATTGCAGCAACAGTTAATGATAAAAGAAAGGTAATAAAACTCATTGCAGTTACACTAGCCCAGAACCTTTTCTTTCCAGTTGTTTTAAGAATTGCATAATAAGATCCCCCAGCACCCAATAACCAAACCACAAATAAGATTATTGAAAAGAACTGAGGTATAGCAGTTACTATTGCATTTAATAATGGAATTACTCCCTCAGCATCAGGAAAATCTCTCATTGTTACATACTTTTGCATTTTAACCACCAGTCCTTATCAATTTAATTATCCAGTATAAAGAAACTATTGAAAACATTCCACTAAAAACAAACAATAACATTTTTCCAACTGCACCAGTAAGTATCCATCCTATAAAAATCTTAGAAGTTTCAAAGAATCCCCTACTATTCCCAACAAGACTATAGGAAGTTGCCGTACTATCCCGACTACCTAAGAAACTAACTTCAGGATTAGTTTTAGAGGTAATATTCAATAGTTTATCGCTATCTTCTGGTAATTCAATTAATTTACTATTAAGGGAAGTACCAGTATCATCAAAAACTTGTTTTGCATCACCAAGACCAGTCGGATTATTATTAAACATAAATACTGTTGCAAAACTAATTAAAGACATGAATAATAATCCAAACAATATCCATGTTATTGTAAATTGTTTTATGTTTTGGTCAGCCATTATCTATCCTCCTGATGTGCTAATTTAAATATTAATATTACTGCAGCAATTACTAACCAAATAAGATTACCTAATCCTATTACAAAGTTTAATCCATTTGCTAGATATAATCCACCAGCAATAACCATTGTTAATACTCCATTAATTATAATCCATTCAGGACTTGTAAATGCCATACCAACAACACTTAGCATAAGAATAAATAATATGAAGTAATTATTTCCTAAGAAAGATAATGCAGCATTTTCTTGAATCACATAACTCTTCTGTGCTTGTAATTCATCTGCTTTTTTAATTGTTAATTCTAAAAAACTATCACCAATTGTTGTAGTAACATTACAATCAATAGAACCTGCAGAAGAAAATACTGTTTGATTGCAAGGATAACTATTATTAAATTGATCTATTTGATTTAGATAAACATTTACAGAACTTGGAACTCCACTAGGTATTGAAAATGTAGTGGTTATTGTATCATTTACTTGTGTGATTGTGTATGCAAAGTCTGCAATAGTTTCTACAGGAACATCATTTTGTGGGTCTATATCCCCTAATAGTTCATGAGTACATTGCCCACTCAATTCACTTTCACAATTAAATACTATATTATCAAAGAAGTCTAAAACTTCTCCATCTTTAACAATTGTTGCACGATATTTATTTGTATTTAAATCAATATGAACAACTGCAGTTCCACTATCAGAAGTTAATGGGGCTTCTACAACCTCATATAAATCTTCTGCAATATATTTTCTTTGTAATTGAATAACTGCACCAGAAACAAGAATTAAATCATCATCTTGATATGTTACTAAAAATTCTGTAGAGTCATTACTTAATAAATCAAATAAACTTAAATTAATTGGTGCATCTGTAAGGTCGGCCCTTTGAATATGATAAAGTTCGGTGGCATAGTTTTCAGAAGTATATCTTATTTCTGCATCAAGATAAAGACTAGGTAATGCTTCTGTTAATGAAACACAAATTGCAGCATTATGGGTATTATTAAAAGTAAAATTAATAGCCCCTGCATTAATCAAAGAAGATTTATCTATGGCCTGAGCATTTATTTCAATATCTCCTGTAATATTTGTTTTCATTTCTTCATCAAATAAAGACATATTAAGTATTACTGTTCCACCACTAACACAATCAGTCATATTTATTGGGGATACCAATTGAGTTGAGTTAAAAGTTTCAACTAATTGAGAGGAGGTAGTTACAAAAAATTTAAATGTAAAATTTGTATCTAAATCAACTGTAGGAACATTTATTGTATTTGATAATCTTCTTGCTTCACCAATAGAAGCAATATTTGAAGTATAGTTAGTTCCATTATAATCCATAACTGCACTTGTTATTGAAATACTTGGATCTAATAAGAAGTCTAATATAAATGTTTCTTCAGCACTACTAAAAGTAACATTATTAAATGATTGATTTATTTGAAAAAGAGTATAATTCCATATAACATAATTTGAAGCAACATTACCTACAGAATCATTTGCCCAAAAAGTTAAATTATTTCCTGTAACACTATTAATTAAAAAATTTGTTGAATTAATTGCACCATTCAAAGTAATATTAGTTCCATTATAATTATACCATGCACTATCAAAACTAGTATCATTAATTGTCCAGTTTAATTCCTCACTTTTGTTTAAATAGCCATATTTTGTAAGATTCATTGGAAGATTAATTGTTATTGATGGGGCAAGTGTATCTTTTGTAAAAGTCCATCCTGCTGAAGTTCCATTTGCTGAATTTCCAATTCCTAAACAAGTCCAATTGTAAATACCATCAACTAATGTTGAATTTATAAAAGTTGCATTATAACTTTCTTGATTTAATCCTGTAATAGTTTGTGTCCAAGAAGGAACACCAGTTACATTAAGAACAACACTTGTTATATTTACTCCATTTATTCCAGTAGCATTACAACCGAAAGTTATAGAATTATTAGATAATTTAGAATCATTTAAGGGAATTGAATTAACAACACTTACATCTGGAATTATTACTTCTGTATTATATATATCTAAAATTTGTGCATCAGTTATTTCTGTATCATAAATTCTAAATTCATCAAAACTCATATTTTGAGCAAAACCTTCACTAAGAAAATAATTTGTATTTCCTGCACCAAACATCTGTTGATTAGTTGAACCATATCCACTAGCATTTTTTACACCATTAATATAAATTCCAATATCACTTGCATTTATTTTATAAAAAACATGATACCAATTATCTGCTAAAATTTTTCCAGTAGTTTCTATTACCTGAGTTCCTGAAACATTATTATAAAAAATATGGAAACTTCCATCAACACTTGAACCAGGACTATTACAAGTTCCAATATCAGAAGTTATTCCTAACGAGAACTCACCCTTAAAATTTCCTGCCCCATCATGTTTTAGAATACAAGGACCACCTAATAATAAGTCATCTGAATCTACATTTAATCTAATCCAAAAACTAACCCCCCCAGTAGTTATTCCAGTATTATAAGTATTAGAAAATTTCTTATCCTCTGTTGCAACACAATTACTATCAATACAATCCCCACTCATACTTACCATTCCAGTATCTGTTGAAGCAGTTCCAGGATTTATTCCAGTATTCTCTGTAATATTTGCAGCATTATCAAAAGTATAATTCAACACAGAATTAATTGTTCCCCACTTAGCCCATTCATTTAAAGTTTCACCTTGAGTTTTATAAATCCAATCAATATTCTGATAAAGAGATTTACTTCCCTCTAATCTAACATTGTAAGTTCCAGTAGGTAATTCTGTTCCAAGCTCATAAGGATCTTCATCTATGTAAACTTGATAGCTTCTAATTTGTGCTTCTCTTCTTTCTCCATCATCATAAATTCTTTCAAAGATTATATCTTCAATTAATACTCCTGGTTGATATAATGTTATAGTTTGTTCTGCAATACAATCATCTGAACAAACTTCACTATTTTTATCTAAAGTTCCACTCCAAAGTTTATTTCCAAGTCCAAAAGCATTATTTATTTCAATATTTTTATATCCTGCTCTTCCAATTGTAGTTATTTTATCATTTAATCTATTGTCAATATCCATTGCTGAAATAAATGAAATTGACATAATAGTAACTATACAAACAATCATTATCTTGGCTGAGAATTGCCCTGTGTGATTTTTATGTGTAGAATTTATTGAATTTTTCATTATTTTACCCTCCGAAAGTACCTTTTACACCTTGAACAACAAATATATCCTTTTTGTTTGGTTTTCCAGGAGTATCTACATTTAGGACAAGTTACTTTTCTTTTATTATTTTGTTTATTTTTCATTTTAATAACTTAGTGCCTCAGGAGTTACATCATTTACATTTGACCTTTGAAAGTTTACTATTCCTAATATTGCTGAAAACAATCCAGTTATGAAAACAAACCATGGAAAGTTCAACATAATCTTATTATAAATTACAAATGGTGTAACCATGGATAAAAATGCCGGAACTTCTAACATGGTTCTATAAATATTTGCAAATTCTATTCCAGCATAAGTAATAATGACCACAAAGAGTATTAATACACCTAATAATACTGGACTCTTACCAGATTGATAACCTGCAACTAACATTCCAATTACAAATGCGAATATGAAAAAGTAACTTCCCCAAATTAATAATTCTTTTAATGCAAAAAATGGATAAACTGTCATATCCCATAACTCTTGGCAAGAATTTACATAAAGATTTCCTTCAATTACACAATCTGTTGCTAAAAATCCATCATGTGCTTCATCCATTACTAAATAAGCAATCGAAAAGAAAATTCCTGATAAAAATATTGCTAGAATACTAAATATAATTAAGGTAATGCTTCCATATTTTTGTAGTATATTTAACATATCATCCATTTTATTCCTCCATCTGAACAAGTTTCAGATAATCCGAATTATTTAATCTAAAATATTTTGAAATTAGTTTTATTAATCTCCAATAACTTAAATCTGCTTTGTCTACATCTGCCTTTCTACGATTAGTTCTAAGATTCTGGAAGAAAGTAATTCCTTCTTCACAAGCCTTTATTGATTTTTTTTGTGGTGAACCCATTTTATGCTTCCACTCCCCAATCCATATCTTTAACTAAATCCATCATCATAACTACCCACTCCTGGATATAACTAAAAAATATTAACCCAACAATAATTATTCCTATCAAATATATATAGAAAATTACATTCATAATAGTTATTACTGCAGAAATGTTATAAATATAAACTAAATCCATTAGAATTAAAAATATTGGTAGGCCTAACAAATAATAAATTATATAAACATTATTCATAATATTAAAAAATATTCCTGATAATGCAACCTTAATAAAGTTTCTATCAATATATTTTTGTAATATTCCATCATTCCATCTTTTAAAATCTATTTTTTTAACTAAAGTATGAATTGTTATTATAAGCCCTATAAAGAAAATTAATACAATAATATTTACCCATGCTTTTGATAAGTCTGTTGCAAATCCATTAGGAGTTACTTCAAAATCAATACACCCAGTTTCAGATTCAGCAGAGTTTCCACAATCATAACAATATTTATGAGAACCAAGAGTTGTAGTATTTGAAGCATTTAAAATATAATAATAATATGTCGCAGGATTCTCAATAAATTCTTCATTAGATAAAAGAATTGTTCCATTTGGATTTGTTACTTTTGTGATATTACAATAAGTACAATTATTACAAGTCTGATATAGTGTTGCATTTTCTCCTTGTTTTACTGGTTCTATACTTGTTGCAGAAACAAAACTTACAAAAAGAATTACAAATAGAGCTAAAACCAACACACCTAGTTTTTTTACCATAGTAATCCTAAGAATTACTACTATTTAAAATTTACTACTATTTTTTACTTCTTTAATCTCTTGATTTATCTGTTTTTAATATAAAATAAAGACTTTTTGCTGGTAAAATCTTTCTTAAAGAAATTTCATGGAACTTTGGAAATTTATTAGCGATCCATTGAAAAAGACCTAATCCTTTTCCATAAACAATCTTCCTACTAATAATCTTAAATCTTGCATTAGAATAAAAATTGTATTCAAAGTTTTTGTCAAAGTAATCAAAAGTATAATATGTAAAGAAAGTTTTATGTGTTGGATCTCTGAATGCCCCTAATGAGGAAAAGTGAGGAACTCCAATATCTATAATTGCATTTGGTTTAGATACTCTATAAACTTCCCCCATTACTTTAACTAGATTATCTAAATGCTCAAATGTAGCTGTTGCAAATACTTCTTCAAATTGATTATCTTTAAAAGGCCAAGGAAAGATATTCAAATCCCAAACAACATCAACCCCTTTAAGTTTAACTAAATCAACATTAACATATCCTTCTTTAATATCTTCACCACAACCTAAATGTAATTTATTCATTTTCCATAATCTCCACATTCCGAACACAATCCACCATGACCACAATATATAGTATCACCAATCTCCCCATAGAATATCTTACCACAACCTTTTTTATTTATATTCTTTAGTCTTGCTTTAAAGATTATCTGCCTTCCAATCTTATGTTTCAAATATTGATAATCTTTTATTTCAAATCCAAGTTCTTCTACTATTTCCCTTATCTCAGCAAAAGAATATTGATATATTTTAAATCCAGTTATACCTGTAATTATTTGATACCAATAAGCAACTAATCTTCTTAACCAATTCTTTTCTTCTGCATCAAAAATTAAATATCCATTTGGTTTTAGAACTTTCTTAACTTCCCTTATTGCTTTAATCAAATCTTCTTTGTCTAAATGATTCCAAACCCTCATAGTAATAACCTTATCAAAAGAATTATCTTCAAACTTCAAATCAAACATATCTCCAGGAATACAATTAGCTAATTTATTTTTACTATGGGCAATCTTTAACATATCTGTTGAAGTATCTATTGCAGTAACCTTTCCTAAATGTTTTGTTAAAAATCCACTACTACATCCAAGCTCTAAAACTTCTTCATCACCTTTTTTATATAGGAGATCTAAGAAATATCTTAGTTCTTTTCTTCGTTTATTAATTCTATATTCATTTCCTTCTCTTTGTTTATCATAAGTTCCAGTAACTCTTTCTTGTTGATAATATTTTGTAAATTGTTTACTTTCTTCTGACTTCATTATAAACCTCCAAAGTTTTATCTGATATTATATCCCAAGTATAATTTTTAGCTTTCTTTAGATTATTTTTAATAATACTCTTTCTCTTTTTATCATTATCCAAAAGATAAAGTATTTTCTTAGCAAATTCTTTTGTATCTCCATACTTAACTAAAAATCCATTCTCTTTATCTTTCATTTCATAAGGGATTCCATTTACAGGAGTTGCAACAATAGGTAATCCTGAAGCCATTGCCTCAAATAAAGTTAAAGGTAATCCTTCTCTAAAGCTTGGAAGAACAAAAATATCTGCTGCTTGGTACATTTCTATTATCTCATTTCTATCTCTACATTCATCTAAAAGGATTATTCTTTTCTCTTTAGCTATTAATTTTTTAACTTCTTCTTTCATACCTTCATCAGAACCCCTTATAACAAAAGTAATATTTTTTCTAGTTTTCAATATCTCTTTAGCAATCCTAACAAATTCATCTGGAGCTTTAGTTACATTTAGTCTTCCAAAAAATAAAACTAATTTATCTTGAATATTATTTTTTTCTTTAAAATCATTATCTTCAATCTTATTAAAGAAAACTTTATCCATACCATTAGGTATAAATTCTATTTGTTCATCCCTCCCACCATATTTCTTTATAAAACCTTTTTCCCAAGGTGTGATTGCAATTATCTTATCTAATCTTTTCATGATTCTTCTACAAAATATATTATAACTAATCCATAAAGCAACCTTAGTTAATCTACTCCTATTATCCTCAGTCCAAGGACAATGAGTAGTATGAACATGAGGAATCTTCTTCCTCCTAGCAACTAACCCTGCAAGGAAAAAGTATAAATGCCCATAAACATGAGAATGAATTATATCATAATCTTCTTTCATTAATTTACTATAAACTGAAAACCATATTGTTTCAAAATTAGCAACCCTTATAATATGTTTGCATCTATGAACATGAACTCCATCAATAATTTCATTTTCTATTTTTATTCTTTTAGTTTTATCCCAGTCAGAACAATAAACATGAACTTCATGTCCGGCTTTAACTTGTCTCTTTGCTAATTCTTCTACTACTTGCTTTACTCCTCCAATTGCAGGGGTATAGAATGCTGTTATGTGTGCTATTTTCATTTTTTAGTATTCATAATTCAAATCTAATGTGCCTTATAGTTTAGTTTCTCCTTGTTCTGGAGTTGTGCTTGAATGCACAATATCTGTAGATTTTGAAGCTCTTGAAAGAATTTGACCAAGTATTATTGGATTAATCCCCCATTTTTCAACCACCATCTGTGTTAGTTCAGGATTTAAAGAATCAATCAATTCTATTTTACCTTCAAATATCTCCTTAATAATTTCTCCACCCTCACCTAAACTCTTATATGCATTTTCCATTGTCCCCCAACCCTCTATTCCAACCCTGCATTTAATATCCATAACTTCCTTGAAGTCTTTTAATGTTAGGTCTTCTTTTTGTCTTATCTTTTTCTTCTTCACCTTTTCCCATTGAAAATTTTTATGGATATATTTTTCATTGGTTTCTAAATCTTCCACATATACTACTACCTCGTGTTTTTCTCCTTGTTGCTGATTAGTTACACCTTGGCAAGCCATCCATTCTCTTGCTTTTTTATAATCCTCTGCCCTAATTGTCCTTTCCGTTTCAATTACAAACTTAACTTTAAAATCCTTTTTTTTATTTTCTTCTATTTCCAATATTTCCTCCATTTGTTTCTCAGTAATTGGTTTAAGGTTTTGCAAAATCCTATTTTTATTCCATTCTTGTAAATTCATATTTTCTTCACCTTTAATACTTTATCTAATGGATAATCTGCTGAAATTAAAAACTTTCTAACCATTCTTTTATCATGATATATCTCCCACAAATCATCAATATAAGTTGTGATTATTGGATAGCATTTATGGCAAAGAAAAATCTTATTTTCTTTAGATTCATCACCGCCCTTTTCTTTTGGAATTATCCTTAAATAGTTCCCTCTTGAGTCTATCTTATCACATCTTTCACATTTATCTGGGTGTGAAAGAATAACTTTTCTTCCCATATTGCTTTCTTCAACTTCCCTCTTAGCATTATCCTTATCTATTTGTAAATTATCAATTTCTTTTTTTAAATCCTTTACTTCCTTTTCAAATTCTACTTTTTTAATATTAAAATTTATTAATTCATTATTTAATAATCTTATATTCTTCCCTTGATATTCTTCTAATTTATTCATAGATTTAATATTACTATCTTTATTTTTTCTTTCCCAAGCAAAATTATTTTTATTAGGGATATTTCCTTTCCCATCCCAGTTGGAACAGAATAAAACCAAATGTTCTTTCTTGATAGTAGAGAAGGCCTTTTCGCAACATTCTTTAGAACAATAATGGCTTCCACCCACAGGGGTTAAGTTAATAGTTATATTTTTTTGTTCTGAAATATCTTTCTTACAGACATCACAAAACTTAAAGTTTAATATTATTTCAGTCATCTTCACTCCTTGGATTCATATCTAATTTTCTTAATGGATACTTAGATAATTTTGAAGGATAATCTCTTTCTTTAATTCCTTCATTAATTTTAGCACATTCTTCACATAAAGGTTCATTAGTTTCTGTTGCAGTATATTCTGCTTCAGCATTACACATAGTACATTTCATCTTAATCAAACATCCCTCCAAACATATCCTTAAATCCCTTTATATCAATCCCACTCTTATTAACAACCTTAAAACCTATAATATCTGTATTCTTAGGATTTTTAATAGACCCTAAACTTACTGGTTCTTCTAACTTCTGCCATCTAACCATATTATGAATTGTCCCATTACCATCAACTTGCTGCCCAATAATAACTTGAACCCAAACTTCATTACCATTTTCTTTATTTGATTTATTTATTATCATTTAGTTTCCTCCTTATAGCTCACCTGATTATGTTGCACATTAGAACGATTAGATGCATTCTTATCTTTTCTCCATTCCCTCATATACTCATTATATTTTTCCCTATTTTCTGGAACAGATCTCCAATTTTTATTCCACTCCCTTTTATATTCTTTCCTCTTTGAAGTTGCATTTAATTTTTTAAAGTATTTTTTCCTTCTCTCTCTTTCTCTTGGTAACTTACTTCTCTCTGATTCATAGATTTTATATTTTTCTGGATTATCCTTTTGCCTTATTAATTGCAATCTTTTTTGATTATTTATCATTATTTTGTATTTACATTTTAATTCTATTTCAGATAGATTCTTTTCCCCATCTCTTACCGAAGTAATCAGTTATAGCTTCTTCTATTTTATTTGTTTTCATATTAATTTCCCCCATTATAGTTCGTTTTTGGATTGATTAGTGTTGTCATATTGGAAAACCAAATTAGTTAATTATCATTAGAATTATATTAATTATTTTATTTTGGATTTAAAAATTATTTCATCCTAGTACATCGATGACTTCCCCTAAGTTCATTTCTCTTTTTCTTAGCACCCTTTAAAGTCTTGGCTCTTGCAATTCCTCTTCCACCACATTTAATAATATATCCACTACTAAATTCAGATTTAGAAATTGTTAATCTTCTTTTTACCATTATTTTAAATCCTCCATTATAATTAATACTTTTCTAAAGTATATATCTTTTTTATATTTTTCGGTTAACCTCCTTGTAATAATTTTTAAATTCATTTTATTTAATAGGCTTTTTCTAATTGCTCAAAATACCCTTTAAATTTAATTCTGATTTGCTGAATGTTATTATGATGTTTATGCTGATTAAAATCTTCATAGTTTAATCCAAAGGACTCACAAGTTTCTTTGAAACTGCAACAAGCTACCTTGGACCATAATAAAAATAATTCATCCACTCTTGAGTGCATATCTGGATAATTCTTTTCAGTTGCCATTACCCAATGCTTCAATGCACCTTCTATTTGTTTTTTTATTAGTTCTTCCATATTCTTTTAGTTCAAAGAGTATAGGGGGAATTAATCCCCACTATACGCTTCTTCAATATCCTTAACATCTGTTGAATTTGTTAAATCCATTGCATAATCTATTTCTTTTAAGCAAAACTTAGCAAGTCCTCTTTTTGAAAATTTGATTTCTTCATCAAAAATCCCAAGCCTAGCCTCTTCAAAAGATTCTATCCTCTGTACTTCAGTTAATTCTGGTATTGTCATTTTTTATTATCCTCCATCTTATTTAATTTCCCATTTTTACATTCCTTACAAAAGAACTTTGTTTTATCTATCTTCCCCAAGGTTTATTTCCTTTCCCATAAATAAAATCATAATTTATAGAATATCTTTTTGTTTTTCCCCTTGGTTTTCTTACCATCTTTATTTTATTAATATTAATTTTCATCCTATCAAATCTCCTAATATTTCTTTAATCTCAACCCTATCCTCATCTCTAAAAATATCTGCTGAAGCATAAGAACCTAAGAAAGTATTATAGTCATGTCCAAGTCTTTTACAAATATCTACAATAGTAAACTTGTGAGCATTCAAC
>Ga0222658_1001201_pt1 | contig 11807 bp, 33 predicted proteins | sample AntAcemetagen476_FD_179830 | JGI IMG/M metagenome (GOLD analysis project Ga0222658, IMG submission 179830) | Saline water microbial communities from Ace Lake, Antarctica - #476 | ecosystem: Environmental > Aquatic > Non-marine Saline and Alkaline > Saline | place: Antarctica: Ace Lake... | reverse complement strand
CCTTTCAACTACTATGAGTGTCCCACGTTATCCCAAGGCTTACAACGCAAACTCCCAACTCATTACCTCTGCACTAACATCCTCTTCATTATCACACAGTTTGGCACGTTCCAGACCACCATAGTACGCCGCTCCTATGATAGCAAGAGTTTCTTCACGTGCCGGCATTTCCTCACCAGATACCTTTTTTGCTAACGCAACCTGCCCTTCAATAACGAGCTTATTTAGCGTCTTCATTCTTCGCTACACCTCATCTCCAGTTGTGTTGTTCGATATTTCCGTGATCGTTTACATAATACACGTGCGGATAGAATTGTTCCTTATCCATATCAGCACTAATAGCTTCTTCCGCATCTTTCCATGTATCATAGATTCCAAGATGCTTACCTTGTGAAATGTCTACACTTAACTTACTACCTAAATGACCACAATCAGAAATTACGTAATCCTCATCTTGAATTGTCTGGGCAAACATTAGTGTCTCCTTTGGTTGAGACGTTCTATTCTATTTTTCCACGATTTCTGCATCTTGACTATCATCTGCTTGAAATGCCTCTTCGCTGCTGATAGGTGAGAGAATCGCTTGCTCTTCGCCTCTTTATGATAAGGAGAAATGGTGAGCCTATATCCCCCACCTTCATCCTTTCTGATACTCGTCAGCGATACTTTACCGTTATCTCCGTGATGAACTAATTCCATCTATTTCACCTCCTCCGTTTCGCAATTGATTTGTTGAAAGGCAACGATACTTTACCATTGCCTTTCAACCTACCAATCACTTCTTCGATTTATACTTTCTATGTTCTTCATACTCCTTGAGAGCCGTTTCATACATATCAATAAGATCCTTTAACTCAACCAAAGGCTCCATTTTCTCAATAATACCCCGCAAGTGGAATATCTCATCTTTCAAGTCGATATTCTCTTGCAGGATAAACTTTAGTTCTCCTTCTTCTATTTCACCCTCTCGTTCTTCATCATCTTCTTCAGCATCATCAGGCTCTAAATCTTCCAGGTCTTCTTCAGCATCATTCCATCCCTGACACAGAGCGTGAAACTCTACTCCTGATAGTCTATCCCTGTAGTCATCCGTTATGCCCTCATCGTTTTCAAACATCTGCCGTCCGATCACATACCAGTCATTTAATTCTTCCGCTGTTTTATATGACAGACCCATGTTATCTACCCACCTCCCATTAATTTTCTTTCCATCTTGAATAACAAATCCAGATGGATCAACATACACCTGTCCTTCATCGCACAAATCATCATTTACTGTTATTGTGCGTGGACCGCTGACATATACACCAGCAGTAGCTACATCTTCACCTGTCAAGTCTATACTTATTCCAGGCCCGTATTTAGTTGTTCCTTTGCCTTGTTTTATTTCCATTGTTTATACCTTTCTTATTCGTTATGGCATGTTAATCTGGTGTAGTAGCGGCCTTGTCTCTTTATCACGAATCGAAAAGACCGTTGACCATTTTCTTTCTTATGTTCACCGGGAAGAGTAACAGGCGGACAGTTAAGAATGACTGCTCCACGTCCTTCCGCTATTGCTTTCTTTGCTTCTTTTGGTAGGAACGAAACACGTCTCGCGCCCCAACATGAACCCCAACCATTCACATGACACTCTCCTACATATGTTCCTTGAACCAATACTGGATGCATAAGTCTTACTCTCCTTTACCAACTGAATTTTCTTCTGCTGATTACCTTCTCTTTCATCTTCCTCAGTGAAACAGGTACTCCGCTGACTACTCTTCCTTCCAGTTCCGTTCCTCTCGCTGCCAGCATGACAGGGAGTGAAACAATAGCGAAATCAGCACACGCCACTTCAAGCTCATGGTAGATACGTCTGATCTCTCCAGGCGATATAACTGGATTTCTTCGTAGCAGCTTAATTCCCGTTAAGTCCCGTGTTACATTATCATCAAAATCAACACGTGCCGGATCAGCTTCATGGCACGGTAACTTCTTTCTGTCCGACCATGTGATAGGATGGCTGGTCATGTTGATAAACACTGGACCGGGATAGTTTAATTCTTTCAAGATTATGTCACCTCCTTTCTATGTCCTTCTGGTTTCACGTCAGGAGATGACGATTAAGCCATCTCCTGCTTGTGAGATCAGATAGGTTACTTATTCTCTCCTTCCATATTTGCAAGCATATTGATTAGCCATTCTTTAGCCACACGAATAAGCACACCATATTCTTTGATCTGTTTCTCTGTATAGCCGTTGTTTTCACCAATAGATACGTAGTTAGCTTCCCACTCTTCAATGGTTTTGGTTTCACATCCGATTGTCAGAGTAGTATAAGATGATGTTGTGATGTGGTGCTTAGACGCTTGTATCTGGAGGGGAGGCGACACCCATGCATTACCGGACACCCATGCATTACCGGACACCCATGCATTACCGGACACCCATGCATTACCGGACACCCATGCATCACCGGACACACGTGCATCACCGTACACACATGCATTACCGGACACCCATGCATTACCGGACACCCATGCATTACCGTACACACGTGCATCACCGTACACACGTGCATCACCGTACACACGTGCATTACCGTACACACGTGCATCACCGTACACACATGCATCACCGGACACACGTGCATTACCGTACACACGTGCATTACCGTACACACATGCATTACCGGACACCCATGCATTACCGTACACACGTGCATTACCGTACACATAAATGGTTCTTTCAACCGTTGCGGTACTAGCTACAAATCCTCCTACACGTTTATCTGGATTGATATGTCGCTTATACACTACTCCATCATATGTGACGCTACGCACGTTCTTGTTAAGCCGTTTCATTTCAAGGAACGAATAAACCTCTTTGATTTTTTTCATTTTACTCTTTCGCCTTCTTTCCGGTTAGCTTTTTTATTACTCCTTTAGCTTCTTCCTTTGGCATTCCACCCATAATCCTAGCACCAATATCAGACATTTTCATAGTGCCCTTTGCTATCTTTAGCTGATGTTTTTCTGGTACAGATAAATCCATTTGTTTCACCTCCTTTCCTTTGCAGAATAATGTGTTGGAACGTACGACATAAGCCACACGTTCCAACCTGCCATTCTACTTATACTCTATCTGCGTATGCCTCACGCTCTTCACCCTCATCAGCTTCAGATATCCACTGTGCTGCGTTCCTCTTTGCAAAAGCCAAAGTGCGAAACTTTGTCATTCCTGCAAAGATTCCATCAATCATGTAGCAAACTACATATATCTTTAATCCTCCGGTTTTATTCTCCAACCACCGATCTACTGTGTCACGCAACCTTATGCACTCTTCCTCCTGAGCAACACATTTTTTTTGTGTTTCGGTAAGTTCAGCTATTAATTCTGTTTTGTCTATACCCATGTTATGGAAAACATCATCAGGCGTGTGATCTTTCAAGCTATACCCGAAATCCTCTGCTATCTTTTCAAACGCCCCTATCTTTGCTTTTTCATTACCGGACAGCCTTTTAGCTGTCATGTCCAAATCATTTATTGTGACTTTTTTAGGCATACTGCCAGTTCCTTCTATCCTTATCGTTACGTCCATCAATACCACTACCTTTCAATTTAGAATGAGGAAACGATGATACCGCCGTTAAACTCAATTAACGTCCCATTGTCCCATATATACTTTCTGATATCTTCATCCATATCATCGTCATCAGCATCTTCTTCGATACTGAGTTCTTCTTTCCAATCGCCAAGATAATCCTCTGCCCATTCCTGCAAGTCTCCATATTCACAGTACTCACAGTCTATGGCGATTACATCAAACTCCACTTCCATCTGACCGGCTGCTTCAAATTCTTCCAGATATTCATACAAGGCTTTCAAACCACTATATGACCAGCTATCCTTACGTCCCATGTCCCTAAACTTATCACTAAAGTCACAAAATGATACGTTGCTTTTCATATTCTTATTCCTTTCGCCTGTTAATTTTCACAGTTCTCTCAGCCTTTGTCATCCTTCGGCAAGTTTTTGCCTCCCATACATATCCTTCCGTACTTAGCACTCCCATTCCTGTAATGTCTACGTCTTTGATAGCCTCTTGTAGTGCTTTTTTTGTATCATAGTCAATGGCTACTTTAACCACAAAATACTCCACGGTTTTCATTGTTTATTCCCCACTTTCTTGATAATAGCGTTCCATTTCTCCCATCCGCGAGGTAGGATTTCTTCATCAAACCCTGCGTCGAGAAGCAGCGGTAAAGCTGTCTCTTTGGTCCAGGTAATTAATCCATTTAAAGCCTTGAGCAGATCTGGGGAGGCGGCAAATAGTATTGCGTTAGCTTCGGCTTCTTCATCAGTTATGCCGTCCCACGCCATAATCAACGCTAGGTCACAATTTCTACCCGTACTTTCCTCAACAATAGTATGTTCTCCTGCATATATCTCTTCAACATGAAATGGCCCTTTTGTGTGCATATCCTTCACCTCTTTCTTTAATTCTTAAAATTACCACCTTCTTTGATTATCCTTCGCACAGCTTCCCAGCACCATGTTCCGGTTATCATAAAGTCCTCTGCTTCCCATACTTCAGCGTGTGTAAGCATTGCTCCGCTTATATATGCTTTCTTTCCGTTCAATGTCACAGGCGCAGTCATCAAATCACGCCGGACATGTATATAAGCGGCGCTCTTATCTGGATACTTTTCTTGCCAATCCAATTGATTCACCTCCTTTCCGTTTGTAAAATGAACTTGTTGGAAGGTACGACATAAGCCATACCTTCCGACCTGCTCACTTCGGTCCATATGCAAGTAACAGTTTGGCTTCTTCCTCTTCCTCCTTGTAACAGGATGGATGAAACGCCTTCTTAAAATCCGTTCCTAACCTTATTGCAAATAAAGGCGGATCGTGATGAAGCACTTCACCTTTTATTTTCTCGTTACAACGGTAGCAGTACCATGCCATTATTGTTTCACTTCCTCTCCGGTTGCTACTGAGTAAACCGGATACGGAGCTTTATCATCCATAAACCAATCCGACCCAAAGCAGTAGCACTTGTTATTCTCGTCCGGTTCTTTCAATGGGTTCATCAAATGACACGCTCCAGGAGCACATGGCGAACAGAATTGCGCGTATGTAAAGTATGGAGATTTCATCACAAATATATCTCCATAATTAGCGCCACATTCTGCTTTGTATCCCTCTTCATCAAAGCCAAATGATAGAGCACTTTCAGGAAAAGCTGATTCCATACCGAAGATATATTCACATGAATAACAACCAAAATCCTCGCCTTCATGCGGTTCTCGTTCCCAATCTTTTATCTCATCTTCTGCTAAAAGGTCACTTAAATCCGCGTCATTACCACACTTTGGACAGCAAGGTTCACCATAGTACGGTTCAGACGCGTCGTACCACGCTTGTCCCACATCGTTCTGGTTGATGACACCAAAGCGAATGCCAGTTTCCATGTCACGGTTAGCTGTTCCGCAACTGTAGTCAATTCCTCGATAGTCTGTTTTTTCCATTACTTTTTCCTCCTCCTGTTTAGTAGTCCCGCGGTTTTCCTGTCAAATACAGAGCACTTTGTCCGTGATATGGATCTTCACATGCTGCGGTATAAAGAACATCATCTTCGATTAACTCCTTCACCTTAGACCAGTCAGACATATCATCCACTATCCAGCATCCTTCTCCTTCATCAAATGCCGGTGCTTGTTCTTGATGAAGAGTGATAACTGCACCTCTGATTGTAACGCTTTCTGTAATCATCCTTTTCACCTCCTTTCTGCACAGTAACATTCAACATGTTATCGTTTAACCGGACTTGCCACCGGTTCTGTGGGTTACACCGTTGATAGAGAAAACCAACGGCGGCTCACCAATTTATTCTTCCTCTCTCCTCCACTCCGCCATTATGTTACGGCGGTATTCATAAGCGATTCCTTTGGCCTCGTCCAATGACACTAATCGGAGATCAAAACCATCGTAGTGCATCGCTAAATCCTGCCTTGCATACCGATACTGGTTCTTGACTATGGTGTATTTCTGGTCAAGGATATTCTCTCGATCGGCATGACCAAACAGGAACTTAACGCTTATTCCTTGTGCTGGAAAAAACTCTTTCTCCTGGAGCAGAACAATATATGTCCCACATTCTCCGGTGAAATGTAGGAACGGTACACCTACATGATCTTTGGTGATCGCTTTCTTATCGTGGAACAGAAGATCCTTGTGGTAATGCTTGATGAACGGAAGACTTTTGTCCCGCAAGCTCTTGTAAATCCGATACTGCTTTCTTTTTTCCATTGCTTATTCCTTTCGGTTACACTCCAAGAAACACACACACCTTATTCATATGCTCCAGTGAATCCGGTACTTCTCCTACTACTTCATGCCGGTGGTAGAACATTCCGGCAAAGCAATTACTGACATGCTCTCGTACTTCTGCTTCGATGTCGCTTACTATACCGGAGCATAGGACATGAGATGAAATGATCTTTCCATCTTTATCCTTGACCCAATACTTCACTCTTTTAGCGGCCACAATTTATTCTCCTTTCTTTAAGAGTGTTACATGCTTACAATGAATATATGTATTATACGCATTGTAATCATTGTGTCTCGTGTTCTTCTCCCATATAAAATACGATGGAATAAGTTCACAACAGAATGTCCTCTTACCATCTGTTTGCCATACTTTCCGCTTTCCTGTTTCTGTTTTTGCAAGAAGCGGAAATAAATCGCTTACTGTACATCTCATTCTGATACCTCCTCGACAATAACACCACCGACTAAATCACAGGTTCCATCAGGATCAGCTTCACCGAAGTAGTGTTGTATCATGGTTTCGCGGTCTTCTTTATTACTTGCCATGTACATCTGTGGATTGTTATACTCCTTACGAAAATAATCAGCCAGTAATTGAACCGCTTGGTCTTTCATCCATATTTTGAACACCTTCATTTTTATTTCACCTCCTTCTTTACTTTTTTCACCCACATTGATTCATGCACATGACAACAGTCACAACAAGGATACATATCAGACGCTTCATTTTCATACTTGCAGCTTTTACAAGAGTCTTTCATATTATTTCACCTCCTCCTGTTGTTTGCTCAAGCGCATCTAATAACCTCAACCTGTTTTCAATATCGGTTGTAACTCTTCGGGCTTTGAGTAGTCTTACAAACTTCTTCCAATACAGGCGGTCAATAGCGGTAAGTACCGTTTCAATAGCGCCTACTGCTTCACGGTGTTCGTATCCGCCTATTTCCTTAACCCAATCTGTAAGTGCTGCTTCAGATGTAACCTGATCCTGTTTTAGTTGCTGTAATTGTACAGCCGCATCCACGAGATTTTTATCACTCATTGACTGTGCCATCTTTTTCACCTCCTTAGCAATTGATTTGTGGAAAGACAACGACATTTCATCATTGTCTTTCAACCTACCAATTACATCGAAATCTTCACGTACACACCTTTCCGTACACGTTCCAACAGTCCGTGCAGCATCAATCGGCTAACAACAACTGGATAGATATCTTTGAGCGCGTAGTGCATCGTAGCAGAGAGATTATATTTCTTTAAGATCTCTCCATGTTCTCGCTGTTTTAGTGGAAGATACATCTCTGCCAGTTCTCGATTTGTGTACTCTTTTCCTTCTTCCAATTGGTTGTACACCTTCATGGCAGAGCTTCGTGCCGTTGGTTTGGTATTACTCCACTTTTGCCAACGGTTTGATTTTTCCTCTCTCTTTGTACTAGCGCCTTGTGGCCATGATATCATTTGTACATCCATCGCTTACATCTCCCTTTCTATAATCCCCATTCGGTAATTATCTCTCCGTCCTTAGTGAATCTCCAAGGGCCGAAGGTATCATTGAACATTCCACTATAAATATCTATAGCGTTGCGAAATTCAGCCACTCGATGATCCTTCTCTATGTCTACATAGCCGCCATTCTTAGCAGTTAAGAAGCACATACTCATGGCTGCTATACACTCATTAAGCGTACTACACCTTCTAAGTGTTTTTCTACCTATTCTTTGCAATTCTTCATCTGCTTTTAGCTGTAGTGCGCTGTACTCTTTTTCGATACTACTAAAATTCATTTTCTTTCACCTCCTTCTTTCTTGTAATCCGTGCGCCGGAATCGAACCGGCAAGCCCCACAGCAGCACACGGCGTACTACGCTTCAGTCCCTTCTTATCCCGCTATCTCAGACAGCTCATTAGCGGTATCGTACAGATCACCATCAATAACTCTCTCCGCTTTTTCATAAGCACGCTGGCAAGCTCTCCAGATTTTCAATCCTTCCCGCGGATCGGTATATCCAAACTCCTGAGAAAACTCTTCCGCTGAATACGCGCCGCTTATTGCATCCGAAATAAAGCAGTAGAATGCATTGAGCACATCATATTCTTTTTCCATTTGCGGTCGTGCAATTGAACACCAGAAATCAAACCGACACGCACATATTGTTTTCCGGTTATAGACTCTCACATTGTGATGGTTCCAGTTCTCACCGTTTCCACCCCACCTTGCCGGTTTACTTCCGGTATATGTGGCCGTGATATTGTAGTGCTTCCATTTTGCTTTCATATTAATCCTCTTTCTTTTTATTTTCCTTGCCAAAACTCTTGTGTCATTTCTGAGGGATCCCATCCATAGGGCATCCACTGAGTTAGATAAATCCAGATACGAAATAGCTGTTTCATATTTCACCTCCTTCCTTTTTCCATCTGAAAGCCGCGCCGCTGAATCGAACGAGCGGTTAAACCATACACGGCATGATGCTTATGCTACCAAAGCAAATGACAACTGACCCGGATCTAACGGCACCGGTATAAACTGCACCGAAACGAGATACTTTTGAAACGTTTCCATCCAGAGAGCTTCCACACGCTCTACAAATTTTTCCTTGATTCTATCCACATCAAAATACTGTGACCCATCGCTTTCTGAGCACCAATATTCATCGCACTCATCAGCCACTTCATCAAAGATAATGTGGAACGCATCGTCATCCAGTTCATCATCTGCAAATTCTCTTACGGTTGGAAGACCTGATTTTTGACAAAAGTTCCACCAGTCTTCTTCATCGGTGATAGTTAAACAAGAGGGCGGTTCATCATCCGGTAAGAAGTCGATCAATTCACCTCTCAGCCAGTTATCCCATGATTTTTCCTGCTGCTCCATCTCGATATTACGCATTGCTTGGTCATCGAGCACAGGATAATCAGATAGTCCAGCTTCCATATCTTCCGCTAATCTTACCGCTTCTTTATCAGCGGGATCTATTAGGATGATTTCAAACCAACCACATCCCCAATGGTTAAAGGAATGCACCTGTACCGTTTCGCTTTCTCCGCCGAGTGCTTCTAAAAACACATAGAAATTTGAAAGCGCTATGGCACACTCCGTATCACGGCTCCTTCCAACAGGAGCAACGAGCATATCCTTGTGATCTGTTTCTCCCATGTAATTCTGATAGCCATCAAGTCCACCACCAGACATACATTCGTCCCATGTTTTCATACGCTTATCCTTTCTTAAAATGTTGGTGAGTGGACAACCTGCTTATCATCTAGTTCGCATAGGACTACCGTTATTTGGTATGCTTTTTTTACTTTAAGCATATCTGCTATTTTCTTTTGTGCCTCAAATGAGGTATCGGCGCGAACCTCAACCTTTTTTTCTTTGTAAAATCCGATATATCCGTTCATTACTTTTTCACCTCGCTTTCTGTTTCTTGCGGTCTTGCCACCGTTTCCGGCTGTCCGCCCTTCCTGTTGGTGAGATAATTTTACGTCGATCTCACCACCGACCAAACCACCGGAATAATATTCGGCGGTCTTGGCTGCTATTTAATTTTTGAGATTTATACTAGAGCCGGCGCGAGCCAAAATCTGCTCCACTATTTTACACCTCGCTTTCTTCCAGTAAAAAACATTGCTTCTTTTATGGTCTTTATTTACGGCTTTCTATCGAATGTTATTCTTCAACAGGTCACATTCATAGGCAACAGCTCCTTCTTCTTGATTCCCATTGTATCCCGAAGCGGAACCTACACAAACAACCTCTCGCGCTTCTTCATGTTCTGTAAATCCTGCGCTATGAAGAATAACGCACCACGGAGAGACGCTTTATTTCCTCGTGGCATATTTTCTTGTAATCTCCTGCTGATTCTTTCATGCGATTTTTCTAATCTGATTATGTCTGCTTTCATTTTTCACCTCACTTAAAATATTCCAGATGATTATCTCTATCACATTCTGCCAGCTCCGCTTTGATTCCACGGCGAGACAGAAGGACATTCAAAACGATTCTTTCCGCTTCATCTCTGACGGCGTGATCGGTATCATCCATAATAACCTGTCCGTCAGTTTTCTGTAACCAATGCAACGCTATCTGGAAACGATTCAATTTTGTATTTCTATCCATATATTTCACCTTGCTTTCTTTTTGTTTCTATCCTACATAGTACCTTCAATAAACTCACTAAACGAGAAGGCATAAATTTCTTCTTCCTTCTCATCATTCAGAGAATAAACGGTCAAGCTTTCAAGGAAATGAATTACTTCTTCTTCACCGAATTGCTCTCCGTATTCTTCGATGATGCTTTCAGCAATACACTCCAGCTCATAGGCATCATTCACTTCTACACAATGGCAGTAATGACCGTCGCGTTCTTTTACAATGTGGTCCAATAACGATGCGTTCATATTTTTCACCTCGCTTTATACAGGTAAGCCGAGCTTCCTGGCTATTGCTTTGCAATCGTAACACGGCTCATTTGACACACCACGCGCTGCGTCAATTTCACGCCATTGCTTTTGATAAGCAGCAGTTTTACGAAATGCTGCCAACGTGGTACAACCAGCAACGGTTTTTAAATGCTCCAATTCTTCCAGTGTTAATTTATCAAACCAGCTCATTCTTCCACCTCCTTATCGCTTTTGTATTTGTGATAAACGGCAACGGATATGCTACCGCTTATCACCTACACAAACGCTTAGCGTATGGCGTATATCTCCTCGATTTTATCATGCAGGAATATTACCGCGCTTAACCTGTCTGGTAAATCCTTCGTTCCTTTGTACAACTCCGTGGTTAGTGTATCGAGAATACCGCTTATAGCATCAATGGTTCCTTCCTGATTATCTCCGGCCGGAACATAACCAACCGCTGCGTCCAGTTCAAACATAGCGCTTGCCATTTTGTTAATAGCAATCTGCTTTAGTTCCTTTACCATTTCGCGCCATGATACAACAATCGGCTGTCCTGAATCCTCGTGAAATTTACCTGTGTAATACATTCCAGGTGTACCGTCAACCGGCGATCCTTTATTAACATTACGTTTCATTTCTTTTTCACCTCGCTTTCGTTTTGTTTCTAAAGTTGTTATGAATTACGGAAGGTAGAAACCACTTTGAGAAAATCCGTAATCCATGACCTGCCTAGAAACGCTTAGATAATACCTCGCAGGATCATGCGGTTTACCGTGTTCCAACCAAAACCGCGCCGGTATATAAGGTGGTCAATGAATCGCGCTTTCTGCCGTGCTTGCTTTGTGTCTCTCATTCGCCTTGATTTTCCTTTGCTCATTACTTTTCACCTCGCTTTCATTTTGTTTCTATAAGTACACTTGTGGATATGCACGTACAAAAAGCACATGCATATCGACCTGCTTACTTATAGCTCCGGCACTTCAGGTATCCTGCGAAATTTATTCACTAGGTTTTTTACACTTTTTAACTTCTTTATCTTATTAAACGCTTTGCTATCACAGTTCACAGCTAGAGCGTGATATAGTA
>Ga0222658_1001199_pt1 | contig 11833 bp, 20 predicted proteins | sample AntAcemetagen476_FD_179830 | JGI IMG/M metagenome (GOLD analysis project Ga0222658, IMG submission 179830) | Saline water microbial communities from Ace Lake, Antarctica - #476 | ecosystem: Environmental > Aquatic > Non-marine Saline and Alkaline > Saline | place: Antarctica: Ace Lake... | reverse complement strand
AATAATAAGAAAACAAGTCCAAGAAGACCTTATAACAGAAACAGGAAAAATTAAAACAGAAGTCCACTATATTATGAAGTTCGATACAAAAATGACTGTAATGGGATATACAGGAAAACCATATGTTAAACTTGCTCAATGGTTCTCTGTAGAAAGGAAACATAATGCTTAGAAGATCACTGCTCAAAGCCCTAATAGTATCTCCACTTGCTTTCTTGAAAAATGATACTGATGAAATTAAACCTCTTATTCCAGGAGATCCAGTCTATTGGAAAGATTGGAAAAAAAAAGCAAATAAACAACCACATATCGCCCACATATTAATACAAGCAAAAGGAAGAGGAGTAGTAATAGTAAGCTATCGTTCTGACCTAAATAATCAAAAAATTGGATATAGAGTAGAATTCCAAGGGGAAAAAAGCTCCGTCTCATATGGTATGGATAGAGATAGATTAATTAAAATAGGAGAAATTTAATGCTTAGAAGATCACTACTTAAATCATTACTAATAGCACCAATAGCACTTATAGCAGGAGATAAGACTGAAAATGATGATATTAAACTCGGAGATACAGTCATCTTTAATACAATCGTCTTTGCCGAAGGAAATAATGGAATTACTACAGTGGATAAAACAGTCAAAGGAAGAGTAATAAGGATTAGCGATATCCTAATTATGAGAAAAGGTAAAGAAGTTCAAGAAACTATATATATGATGGAGTTTGTAGATAGAGATAATAGAATGAGCTATCGGGATAGCGTACGTAGAAATAGAATAATAGCTAAAGTACCATCTCCTGAAAAACAACTATATAATAAAAATTTGGGATAATAAAAATCAATTAAGAAAAATCGGAGAAAGGCAGATATTTGAATTATGAGTAAAGATAAGCGAAAGAAAAAAAGAAAAGCATATGTAAAACAACGAAATGAGGCAAAACAAAAAAGAAGAAATAAAGAAAAGTCTCTGCAAGGTGAAGGACTTTCATTAGAAGCTCTTAAGCAGAAAAAAAGCACAATTTGATAGGGACAAGCCTAATCTTTCAGAGCAAAAAAGACAAATGGGAGAAGCAACTTTCTCTGCCATAGAACTCTTAATCAAAAATCCTCAACCTTGTATAGTATGCGGAAGTCATAAAGTTGAACAGATTGGCATGTGGATAGAAGAAGACCCAAAAGAAAAATGGATTCTTGGTATCCCAGAAAATAAAAGTAGGATCATACCATACATGGTCTGTCTCAAATGTTTCTTGAGAGATGATTGTTCTAAATTAGCAGAAGATAATATAAAAGCAATGACACTTTCTGGTACGCCAACTTTTCATAACGATTTTGGAAAAGAGGCTCCGAAACCAGTTAAACGTCCTGAAACAGAAAAAGAAGGAGATTAATTATGCTTCGAAGAGCTTTTCTACAATTAGTAGGTATTTCACCTATAGCACTTATACCAAGTGATACTAATGCTAATATCAAAGCACCAAATGATGATATTATAGTACCAGGAGATATAGTCTTTTTTAAGGACTGGAAAGAAAAAGCAAAACAACTAAAAGAAATGATACCTGAGTCTATCGGCTCACACCTGATGCATGAAACAAAAGGTATAGGAATTGTGATAGAATCCTATCTTAATCCTTGGCCAATAGAATCGTCATTAAGTAAAATTAAATATGTAGTTAGATTTGAGTGGAAAACTGATAAATATCTACATAATCCAACTCATACAGCACGCTCACTAATTAGAGAACAATTAATAAAAATAGGGGAAAATGATGATGCTTAGAAGATCATTACTTAAAATGTTATTCACAATACCACTTTTTGCGGGAAAAAATATATCCACCAAAGAATCAACAGAACTCAATATAGGAGATAAAGTAAAAGCTGTAGTATATGAATGGAAAAGAACTCCACTAAATAATGGAAGAGGAGTTGAATATCAACAAATACCAAGAATAACACAGATAGGAACAATTAAAAGAAAAATAACTAAAATAGAAGAATTCCCAAAGTATCAACCAATTATAACAAGATCTTATTATATACATCCTTCTAAAACTACATTGAATATCAAAGGAGATAAAAGATCTTACAAACATGATATACTCTATGAAGAAAAACATATAACTAAAATAACATAATAGGAGATAAATCAAATGTTAAGAAGATCACTACTGCAAGCATTACTAATAACACCCTTTGCCTCAATGTTTAAAAATGAAGATAATACACCACTTGAAGTAAAGGCAGGAGATACAGTCTATGTTAAGACAACAGTAAGTTGGTATGAATCCCCTGAACAAGGAAAACCTATTGTAAAGAAAGAGGGAACTATTGAAGGAAAAGCTATCATAACCAGTAAACATTATTTTGTGTCTTTAAATAAAAAGAAAAAAACACAAGGGAAACTTAGAATAAGTTATGAAGTTGTTATGGATGAAAATGCTAATTGTCCTATGGTAAAATATGTCGATAGGACAATTCATAAAAGAAGATACTGGGGAGTTAAAAATCACCAAATTGTTAAAGTAATAAAAAAATATAAAATAACATAAGGAATAACACGATGTTTAATAAACCAAATAGAATCGATTATGAACATGAATATGATTATCATCTGGCAATGAGAGATTATCATATAAAAAATAGAAATATATGTTTGACACTAGGAATAATATTTGCTATCATTACTGTAATACTTATTGCTACATAATAGGAAAAATTGTAATGACAAAACTTAATAATGATAAGAATCTGCTTTGTAAAATTTGTAAGATAAGACCAAAGAAGGAACATGTTGATAATGGACTCTCTTGCGGAGATGATTATTGCGATGAGTGTTTTGAAGATATGAGATCTGAATCTAGAAGAAAGAGTTGGTAACTTTAACCAAAAATGACCAGAAATGACTAAAAACTATAATGACAAAAAGTGGTAGAAAGTGGTAGGAAGTGGGGAAATAAGTATTGAAAACTAACTTTATCTAAAATAACCCCATTTAAAGACAACCAGTAAGGTTTTTACAAATAATAAAAATAAATTTTATTATCGAGTTTAAGGAGTAGTCAGATGGGTAGGCAAACTGCCATAGTAAGAAGAAGAAAATACCCTGAGATTATATATATTTTGCTCGGGCAAAAGTGTGATTTATCAACCACCGAAATAGATAATTTACATGAAAAAGAAGTAGGGAAACTTATGAGTCCACAAGAAATTAAAGTTCCTCTTTGCCAGGATTAAAGATTCATACACTCAAAGTCGTTTCTGGTTTCATCGATGAATCTGGATAAACTGGCTCTAAAATGTCCAGAATATATAATAAGGATATATTTTATCCTTAATCCCTTTATCCATAATTGGATATATCTATTATTGATCAACTTTATCCATAATTGGATATATTTATATCAGTTATATAGGATATTTCATTTCCGTGAAAAAGCATTCTATAGGATTTTCACGGAAATGAAATAAAAGTGGAAAAAACCATGTCCGTGAAAGAGATTAAGCACTATTTTTCACTGGAGAGCAAAAAACTTAAAATAGGGCTTTTTGGGCTAATATGGGGTATTTTAAATTTTCACTGAAGTGAAATTTTTTTTATTTTTAACACTTGACATAGAACTAGAAATATAGTAGAATACCACTTAATATTTGAATTAACTTTATATATGAAGGGATAGACAGATGGCAGATGATAAGACTCAGGAAGATAATATTGTTAGAGATTATACTTCGGCAATGAGGAAAGAGAGTGAGAAAAAGATGGAGAAGAGGAAAGAAGTAATGAACAGAAGAAGAAAGATGGTTGCACCTCGTAAATACCATATGACTCCTGTTAATATTAAAACTCTAAAAAAGAGATTTGATGAGATGACTAAGGATATCAGTAAATCAGTTAAAGAGGCAGCTGGTATTAAGTTCTTCAATCCTTTTCGTCAGGCAGGCATATACTATGGTTGTGTTCAAACACTGTATCTCTTAGGCTCTAATGAGTGGCATGAGTATATAACTGTTTATAATAAGATGACTGATGTAATGAAGGGAATTATGGACAGTCATAATGTTGATAGTTGGACTAGGTTTCAGGCACGCTCTCCTAGGAAAATAGGACAGAAGGAGGTTTTAACAGCTAAAGATGAAGAAGGAAGAATTAAGCAGAATTTTAGGGTTCTTCAAAGATTAGGTGGTATTCATCCATATGGTTATAGGTTGGCTCAGGTATTTGCCTGTATTGATATTAAGAGATTAGCAGATGGTAGATACTTTTATAAGTTGAACACATCTTTTAAGTCTTCTGTTCAGGTAAAGCCTTTTTATGAGAGTAAGTATAAAAAGCCTAGGAAGGTAGTTGAGAAGATAGAGAAGGTTGTGGTTCAGAGTAGTGAGTTAGCAGATGAGATAGTTGAAGGAGTAATGAAGTAATGAGTGGATTATTTAAGGCCAGGGTTCAAGGTGGTAGGGATTATATTGGTGGTATAAAGAAATGTGATCATTCTTATGAGGCAGAGGAAGTGGCTCAGTGGCAGATAGGATGGGACTATGAACAGGAGATCCATTCTCTTTCTTCCGCAAAAAAAGAACTTGAGGAGAAATTAGAGAAAGCCAAAGAATCTTCTGTTAAATTAGAGAGATGTATAGAAAATAGGGAGGAGGAGTATACAGCATTAGAGAGTATATTATCTGCTGTTAAGGTTTTTTTAGGAGTTATACTTTTAGATCCTCCCTTCTTTAAGAAGAATGTTCTTAAGAAGATTAAAGAGCTTCATGGAAATATTAGGATTTTTGAGAATATGTTAGAGAGTGAAGAAGATCTGGGAATGGCAGATCTTGACTCAGAAGAGATACCTAATTTACCTACTGAAGTTAAGATAGGTCGGCAATATAATGACGATCCTGATGTAGTTAGTATAAGTGACTTACATGATTAATTATTTCCGCGAAAAATAAATATAAATTTTATTGAAAGGAAGTAAAATGAAGAGTATTTTTTTAATTAGCATGTTGTTGGTAATGGTAATATCTCTTATAGGTTGTTGTTCAGGAGTTTATTCAGGACAATGCCCATATTGTCAGTCAAATCTTGATTATACGGATTGTTCGGAAGATGGCAGAACGATGACTTGCTGTAATTGTGGAGGAGATTATAAGGTTTCTGGACATGATGGAATTAAGACAGGAACTGCACCTGATTGGCAAAGAATAGAATCAATAAAAAATAGGAAGGCAATGGAAAAAGCCAGTGGTCCATCTTTTAATCAAAAATTATTTTGGATGACTTTTCCTCTTAGAAAATAATAAATTTTATTATTAAGGATGTAATAATGGCACCTGAAGCCAAAAGAATGCTTAAGTTGATTGGCATGACAATTGTAGGATGTACAATAGGTGGAACTATTGCCTGTGCAGTAATTTACTACATGATTGTCTAATTAGACAGAATCTTTATTTTTGCCGAAAAAATGAGGTTTTTAAGAAAAAATTTGACAAAAGAGAGGAAATACGCTAATATTCACTGAAGTGAAAAAAAGTAGTTTTATATAGATGATAAGATTACTATTTTTTGGAGTATAGTTATGTATCAGACATTAGACAAAGTAAAGACAAAGCCAGTTATGAGAATAAGAACCCATATGGAACCTATTGACTACTTATATGGCTTTACTCGAAAATCTGGTTATACTGAGTGTTCTCCTGAGAATACTGTATGGGGAATGCCAGTAGGAGCTATATCCCTCTGGTCAGGTCGATCAGGCATAGGTAAGAGTAGATTGGCAATAGAACTTGCCAGACAACTCTCAAGATTAAACTTCAGAGTCTTATACTTTCAGAATGAGATGCCTAAAGAAGAATTTGTTGGTAAGATTAAATCAGATGGTAAAAGAATTCATAGGACTTTTTATGTAAGTGAGTCCGATACTCTTGAAAAACAAATAGCAGATATCAAAAAGAGTAGAGCACAAATAGTTTTTGTAGATAGTATAAATATGTTAAAAGAGTTTGGAGCAGGTGCAGATTCTTCTATTAAAAAGATAATTCAAGGAACTGATAGTCAAGAGGGTTATCGTCAAGTATGTACAGAAACAGGATGTCATGTTGTTTTCCTTAGTCAATTGACTAAAGATGGGTCATCAAGAGGTAGTTCTACTTTACCTCACTTAGTTGATATTGTTTTTAAGATTGATACAGGTGCTCCTGGTTGGACTCAACAACCTAAAGAGTTTTATATTGAAATAGATGAGAAACATAGATTTGGTAAAACAGATAAGAGATTTGCTGTTTATGAGCATACAGATATAGGTGTTGAATGGGTTCAGGTTAGAGGTGAACCCTATATGGAATATGACTATGATTGGTGTATGAGTTATCCTAATTATGTCTATGAAAGTTTTGAGATGTGTTGTGATAAAATACGAGCAGAAGCTGGTCAAAGAGATATTGCTATTCGTAAGAATCAGCAAAGAGCAGATAGAAATCTTGCAATGGTTTATTATCCCTATATGGGTTGTAAGATATTAATTAATGTAGTATTTTATGTTATTCTTGCTCTTGTTGGAGGAGCTATTGGTGGCATGAGTGCTATGAAAGAAAAATAAATATATTTTTTATTTTGTAGTTGAAAGTGAATAAATATATAGTATAGTAAGAGTGTCATAAACCGCTCTGCCATTGGATAAGGATCCTCGGTAGAATAGTAGTAGTAAGTAGAGACCCTATTTACTACTACTACTATTTTTTTATAAAATAATAATTTTATAATTGACAAGTGAAGAAGTAGTAGTATAAGAAAAGTATTCCCCAGAGAGTTTTCCGAGGGGATAGAGGGTTTTGTAGTAAACCCAGTATCCTACATTCCATGTAAGGTATAAATTGAAAATATAGAAATTTCATACTTTTCTATGTTTTTAGAAACTATAATCCTAAATAATGTAGGTGAATAACAGGGTTGATGGATGATATTCTGAGATTCAATTACTGAGTAGTAATCGACTAGGATTGTCCTTTACTACTCTTTTTAAAAAAAATTAAAGAAATTTTTATTTTTTGCCGATATAAAAGAAGAAAGAATTATTAAAAAAAATAATTTTTTTAAAGGATTATAAAACAAAGTGAATAATAAGTAGTATAATAAGTAGATAAAGTAAATTAAAGGAATGACAAAAGTGCAGACAATTATTTATAAAACTCGTTTATCCTGCTCGGTGAGACAGCCGATATCAGCCAGTCTCCATACCGAACAAGGTAATTGGTTTGGAGCCGATCCTGGGTAATTGTCGCCTTTTGAATATATATGTATTAGGCGACTCGAAAAAGTCGCCTTTTTTTTATGGACTAAAATAAAATGGAAAAACAAGATTTAACACCAGATTTAGAAAGCTTTAAAGAATTATGTAATAGAGTTCTTGATAGAGCTAATGTAGATAGAGATGAAGCTCGAGCAGGAGTATTAGGTTATTGCTCATTTGCTTTATTAGTAGTAGCACTGGATCATATAGCAAGGTTAGAAAGAACTCCTAATAAAGAAACTCTTATTGCTATGTTAGAAGCTGAAACAGGTAAGAACTTAATAAGATGTAATAGTGTTGAAGAATTGTTTGAAGAATTAAATAAATAGGCCGCTAGGGTAATTGGCTCTTTTAAAAGTTAATAGTGTTATCACTCTTTATATTAAAGAGGGGATAGTTCAATGGAAGAATAGAAGGTTTTGATCCTTCAGATGGTTTGGGTTCAACTCCCCCTCCCCTTGATTTTGCTCCATTCGAACTAAATAAAAAAAGGGATGCTACCATTTATGTTGAATATATAAGTAATAACATAAATTATTTATATTAAGGGAGACATAAATGAGTAAAAGGTGGAGTATCGTTTGGAGTATTTCTAAAGAAGAATTAGAAGAAGTAGTAAAACAAAGTGATAGTCTTTCAAAAGTGTTAAAATACTTTGGTCTTTATAATAAGGGAGGGAATCTTAGAACTTTAAGAAAAAGATTAGAGGAAGAAAATATTAATTATTCTCATATTCCTAGAGGAATTGATAGCAATAAAGGAAGAAAATTTCCTAGTAAAAAAATTCCTTTAAAACAAGTAATGATTAAAGATTCTACTTATCCTAGAGGTTGTTTGAAAAAAAGATTAATTGAAAAAAAGATATTAGAAGAAAAATGTGCTATTTGTGGTTTAGAAAATATATGGAATGGGGAAAAATTAGTATTGGTTTTAGATCATATGAATGGAGAGTCAAGAGATCATAGAAAAGAAAATCTTAGATTATTATGTCCTAACTGTAATAGTCAAACAAAAACTTTTGCTGGTAGAAATAATAAAAAAATAACTCATTTTTGTGAAAAGTGTAGAAATCCTAAGAAATATAAAAAACCTAATGTTTGTATGAAGTGTAGTGCAATGAATAGAAGAAAAGTAAAAGATAGACCAACTAAAGAAAAAATATTAATAGAAACAGCAGAATTAGGTTTTTGTGGAACAGGAAGAAAATATGGAGTCAGTGATAATGCTATAAGAAAATGGTTGATAAGTTAATAATTCCGGTGTAGTTCAGTAGGTGGAACGCTTGTCTGTTAAACAAGAAGTCGCAGGTTCGAGTCCTGCCGCCGGAGGATAGGAGTATAGTGTAAGAGATGCACGATAGTCTCCAAAACTATAAGTTAGGGTGCAAGTCCTTATACTCCTGATGAGCAGTAGTTCAACTGGCAGAACACAAGATTCTGATTCTTGAGGTTGTAGGTTCAATTCCTACCTGCTCAGTTGTGTTGATGAAATTAAGTTTTATCGACATATTGTAGTTATAAGTTGATGATGTAAACATGAGTCTTTTATAAGTTAATAGGGGTCGCAGAAGCGGCACAAAATTAAGAAACCTTCCAGGGGGATCTTATCCCAGGATCCCTCTGTTTATGGATGTGTAGTTTAAATAGCAAAACACTGTCCTGATAAGGCAGAGAAGGAGGAGCATTACCTTCCACATCTATTGATAGATATGTCAGCACTAAATGACAAGTGCTTGCACTATTTAAACAAAGGAAAATTTCTCTTTTATTAGAATATAGCACTAATAAACAATAAAGGAGAAATATTATGGCAGATACAGAGAAAGTAGGATTTGGGAAAGTTCTTGAGACTCTGGCTTCTAGGATCAGTAGGAAAGCTATTATTGCAGCACTGGCAATGGTGTTGATCTATATGTTGGCAGTTAATCCTACAGCAATACCACAAATAGTATTTATAGTATTTGTGATAACTGGGTTAGCTGTATATACATCTCTTATGCAATGGATCTTAGATAAGAAGTCTTTAGACAAAGAAGTTAAATTAAAAGAGATCCAGGCTAAACAAGATGAGTTAATTTCAACTAATGGCAAGAAAAAGAAGTAATTTCTTTCTCGCAAAAATATTCCCCTTATCGTCTAACGGCAAGGACAGCAGATTGTCGATCTGCAAATCTCGGTTCGATTCCGTGTAGGGGGATTTCATTTCTTGGAAAGGCAAGCCAATTGGCGATGGCAGCAAGTTGCTAATCTGTCGAGGCTAGCAATAGCCCTTACGAGTTCGACTCTCGTTCTTTCCTTTAAATAAGTTGAGAGATAATGTTTTTTACATCATTAAAAGCTTGTTGGAGTATTTTGTTAGTAGAAACAAAATCAGGAATAACTATTAAATTGATATTTTTGTTAGCTGCAATTTTTAATTTTTCAGCATCTTTGTCTTGAACTTTATCTAATTTAGTTTGACCATAAATGGGTTTGAAATGAACTATCCCATTCCATTCAATAGCTAGTTTTAAAGAAGGAATGGCTACATCGACTTCGAGTCCATTTAACATGGTTTTATCATTTGGTAAAATATTTAAATTAGGAAATTCTTTTATAAGTAATTCATAAAATTTAGCTTCTATTTTAGATCTTCGAGATTTTCTTTTTAATTTATTATTAAATGAAGCCGCACAAGATTGACTACAAAAAGATCTACCACTTTTAGATTTATTTATTTGAGATGGAGTTTTTTTAAATGATTTATTACAAAAATTACATTTAATTTTTATTTTGTTTCTATTAAAAAGACCGAAACACTTTTTAGAACAAAAATTATGTTGAGTTCTTTTAAGATCAAATTTTTCTTTTTGATATATTGTTAAACATTGATCACAGGTGGCTTCAACTGTAGATCTTTTTAATTTCATAATCCCTCCGTTTTTATTATATATTTCTATATAACGGAGAGAAAATCCTTTATTTTTTTACAAAATAATTTATTTCCGTTTGGAGCATAGGGGGAAATGGTTCCCAACTAATCTTGAAAACTAGCCCAGCCTACAGTAGGTTGATTGTTCGATTCAATTATGCTCCGTTATGGGAAGAAAAAAATGATGGACTAAGGAAAAAAGGCGGAGAGAGGAGAGAGGATTGGAATGAAGTCCTTAGCCCATCGCCATCCATAACTTAATTAGGATTATAGGGATTAATCTGAGGATGTCAAATAAAAAATTGAAAAAATAAAAAAATATTTAAACTAGTGAAAAAACATATGTTAATATGAGTATATTAGGGGATATTTGATGAAGGCATTTGAAGAATGGAGAGATAGAGAAAAGATTGGTGGCAGAAGCCATAAAGCAGATGTACGAGTTTGGAAAGCAGCTTTGGAATGGGCTTTATGTAAACACCATGAAGATCAGTGGGAGTTAGAAGGTGTATTATTCCGTGAAATACATGAATCGGAAGACATTTAATATATTATAATACTGTTGTGGTGAACTGGCTATCATCTTAGGTTCTCAGCCTAAAGTAGGGAGATCGATACTCCTCAACAGTAATTTGAACTGTCATGGTGAACTGGCTATCACATTAGGTTTTCAGCCTAAAGTAGGGAGATCGATACTCCTTGACAGTAATATTATCGCAGGGTAGAGCAGTCTGGTTAGCTTGTTTGGCTCATAACCAAAAGGTCGCAAGTTCGAATCTTGCCCCTGCTACTAAGGCTATATGGTGAAATAGGCAATCACGTTGGCTTCATAAGCCAGAATTCCAAGTTCAATTCTTGGTATAGCCATTGTGGGTTGATTAGAGTTGGTTATCGCCTTTAAGCCTGTGGTTGTTGGTTTCGAGTCCAACCTTCCCTTAAATGTGGGGAGTAGCTCAATTGGTAGAGCACAGTAAAAACATCGATTCTTATCCCTTACCCACTTTTTTATTACTCCCTGAGGTGTTACTTGATTGCATACACGGTCTGGGCCCGTGTGGTTTCGGTTTAAATCCGGACAGGGAGATTTATTTTATTTGTTTTAAATAAAGGATTTGGAAGAAATATTTCGAATACTACCTGTAAGACAAGGTAATATTGGAGATAAAAAAATGAATTTAAAACAAATTGTTAGAGAGAGTTGGTCTTGTAGTGAAGTATTAAAGAGATTAAAATATAAAAGTATTAATGGAAAGTCAATAAAAGAAATACGTCAGATTTTAAAAGATAATAATATTGATTTTTCTCATTTTACTAAAAATGGTAATCAAAGAAAATATTTAATAATTGAAAAATCATGTCCAGTTTGTAATAAAACCTTTAAAACTAAAAAAGATCATAAGAGGGAGAAAAAAACATGTTCTTATGCTTGCTCAAATAAATTTTTTAGAAGTGGTCCTAATAATGGAAATTGGAGTGTAGATTACTATAGGACTACATGTTTTTATTTATGTGTCTGAGAAAACCCCTATCCCTTGTGGTAGGGGATGAATCAGACTTGTTTGAACGTAAGTGAAAACATTAAGTGATTCTCCTAAAACAATTAAAGGTATTTAACTTGAAAAGTGAAAGTATATAAT
>Ga0222658_1001197_pt1 | contig 11842 bp, 10 predicted proteins | sample AntAcemetagen476_FD_179830 | JGI IMG/M metagenome (GOLD analysis project Ga0222658, IMG submission 179830) | Saline water microbial communities from Ace Lake, Antarctica - #476 | ecosystem: Environmental > Aquatic > Non-marine Saline and Alkaline > Saline | place: Antarctica: Ace Lake... | reverse complement strand
AAGCATTTTCAGGATGCAGGTTACCCAGTTAATGCGCTTGACGGTGCACGCATTGATTTTGGGGATGGCGCGTGGGCCGGCATACGCCAGAGCAACACTAGCCCCAAGCTCTCGATTTGCATGGAAGCACGTAGTGAACAAAAACTCGAAGAGATAAAAAACACGGTATTTTCGCATTTGACGACTTATCCAGAGATTGATTTAAATCGTTGAAACTAGTGCGAAATACCCGTTATCTCCATGTATAGAACATTGCAGATACTGGTGATTTACTGCCTAATATCTGCTAAAATAACTTCGATGTGGCCATTTCGTAATCCAAAGGTTCCCCGTCCCCACCATGCCATGCGCAAGATTGTTGCTGGGCTAATTATTGGCGGTGCTATTGGCTCTATTGTTGGCAGCCACATCATTGAAAAAGTAAAACAGGAGGACGAGGAAGAAGAGGACGAGAATGGGGAAGAGAAAGAAGAAGATGAGGAAAGTGAAGTTAAGAGTGAAGAGTGAAGAGTTGCCTCACTAAACATTCAAATGACACACCAATGACACAGTAAATTTGCATTATTCACTTTTAACTATTAACTCTTCACTTTTCACTTCATTCGGTCAGACCCGCAATCTTCCAGAAACCATCCTCCACGGTCACTGTGATGCCTGTTGTATCGAAGCCATTGTTTGTGGAAACAATTGCACCCGTATCACTGGCAAGAAAACTCCATTCATCGCTGCTTGTGCACCCCTTGGTTGTTTTTCCGCTACAAATTCGTACACGGGCGTGTGCGGCATCCTTCTTGATGAACATTGTGTATGTACCGTCTACTACACCAGTTTCGCTAGGCAGGCCATGAACAACTGCCTTTGCATTGGCGGAATCCTGTTCGACTGTAATACTAGAAAGATCTAGATCTCCTGCTTCAAAGTCGAAGTCAAACTCGGCGAGCTTTTCATCGTTGTGCTCCAGTTGCACTGTTTCTATACCACGTTGCGGCACATCTTCTACACTGACCTGTGAATCTGTTGCGAGCACAAGATCAGTGCTTGCCGGCATTGTAGTAACTCGCTCGGAGGCGGTGTCCCACGTGAGCTCGTTATCTGCTTCCAAGAAATTAGCAGACGTAAATTTTATTTCAGACGCGCTTCTTTGGTCACTATAAAGTGCAACATTTATAGCCCGACCATCGATGCTATTGTTAGTTGCACCACCCGTACCAATATTGAATAATTTATTAATTGTCCACGTACCGGTTGCACTCAAAGATTGTAACCATGCTCCATCTCTATAAAGCTTCAAAAGATTATTGGCAGCATCATAAACAATGTTATAACAGTGCAATCCTGTCTTATTCGATCCAGTACTGAAGCGTTCTCGAGTATTACCATCCTGATATACATCAAGAAGACCTGTGGTATTCAGTAAAGCTCGTGTATATGCGCCTTCAGCATTACCATTTCCAAACCAGTATGAGAAATTTAATAAGGAATCAGTATTAACAAGCAAAGAATACGACCAATCGACATCGGCATATGCTATCGACGAATCCAGTTGTAAAAAGTCTCCACTACTGAGACCACCGAAATCTAACGCCTTTCCGTTAGATTCTGATGTCCAAGCTGTCGTGGTATTCATATTCGTCAAAGTACCGGTGTAGCCGTTGCCAGTACTATCAGCAGCAGTACTACTTCCAGCTCCATCGCCAAATAGCCAAACTGCTGTTTGATCTTCTGTCCACACATCCAATGCATCCTCGCCATCTAATGCATCGGCATTACCGTAGTACATGTAAATGACGGTTCCTGTTGAACTTGATATGGATGGGACTTTGACCCAAAAATCACCAGAGCCAGAGCCGGAAGCAATTGTCCAAGACTCACGCTCGTATGGAAGAATTACACCAGTAGATGTTGTGAATCGGATGTCGGAGCCATCGGCCTGAACACCGGAGAGATCGGAATCTTGGTCGACCTTCACGTAAAGCGAGAAGTCTGTGAGAGTGCTGTCTACGTTCGCAGAGTCGATGATGATTCGTTTGTATCCACTCCAGTCTGAACCTCGGATGCGATTGTCTTCCGCTGCAAGGGCAATCTCGTTGTCGGACTCTGCCATGTTTGCATGTTCAAATTTTATCCATTCAGCATCTCTGGCTATATCGGAAAACCGAATTTCATCCATGTAATCGGAATAGTAGGCATATGGAGTTTTAGAAAAACTCAACACAAGCTCTGGTGTTGTAAAATTATATGTAGATGCAGCGGGATTTGTACCTTCTTGAGTTCCATCCACATAAACTTTACTTCCTCCAGCACCAAGAAATACGCCAGTTACTTGATGCCAAGTATCATCTATTATGTCCGTACTTCCATCTACACTAATTATACCACCACTATAGTAATAGAAATGTCCAACCTGAGTTGTTCCTTTAATACCAATACCTTTGTCATAAGTACTAGAACCCTGTCCGGTTTCTGTAACCATTACTGCTATGTTGCCAGGGTCTTCAGCAGTCCTAAACCATGCCGACATGGTTAAAGGATTTGTGCCTGAAACATCAAAGTCTGCACTGGCAACTTTGCCATAATCTCCCGTGCCATCAAAGTGTTGACCGTCACCTACTTTGGAATCTCTAGCGTCTGGCAAATCACCAAACCATGCAATATCGTTGTTGTTGCTAGTACTGTCTAACCCATCGCCTGCTGATTCATTAAGATGATAAACGGCTTTATAATTACTATCCCACACACTTGCTGCATCCTGTGTGTCAGTTGCACCGTCCTTGCCGTAGTACACGTAGAGCTTGGCACCGGTAGAACTTGATATGAATGGCACATTCACCCAAAACTCTCCAGAGCCTGAGCCGGATGCTACCGTCCAGGACTCTCGCTCGTATGCGAGCAGGTTGTCATTCTCATCACCAAAGCGGATGTCGAAACCTGTGGAACTCCAAACACTGACCCCCATCTCAACGTCGTTGTTGATTTTGACGAGGAGTGGGAAGTCACTCAGGTTCGCATCGACGTACGTGGAATCCACAGTGATCTCCTTGCGATGCTCCCATGTATCGAGAGCTTTGCCTGGTTCGAGGAGAGTCGCGGTTAGGTTGGATAGATGTAGCGAAAGGAAGGCATCCTGCATGGAGAATGTCAGAATTGACATTCCGAAGATGATTGCCCCGGCCGCTTGTTTGAATACAGATAATCCCCCCATAATATTATTCCTCATAATTTACCATCTATCGATAGGTCAACAGAAACCGAAACTGGCTAGATGGAGAGGAAAGAGGTGTACCGTCAAGACAAACTTTATATATATATAGCGCGATGAGCATATTTGACTTTTTAAATGCCATTGCATAATCATAATTTGCACATATTGAAATATGCATTTCTGCTACTACTATTTTTTATCAAAATTCCAGAGTGCTATCCCGTAGTGGCATCTCAATATGTAATGCTTTATTTACTTTCAACAATCTTTCAGAAAACGGCTTCATATTGGGCAATTCTCCATGAATCAGTATTAGATTTTTTAATGTTTTAATATCCAAAACAAAGGCGTCAAGGTCTGCCATATCTGCATGCCCGGAATATGCATCAATATGAACCATCTCCGCACGTTTCCTATACGTTTTGTCAAATATTCTTACCTCACCAAGTTCAGGATCTAAAAGTTTTCTCCCCAAAGTGTGTTCGGCCATGTATCCAACCCCCAAAACAGTATTGCGTTGGTCTTCAAGATTATTTCGCAAATGATGACGAATGCGCCCGGCTTCACACATACCTGACCCCGCCATAATAACCATTGGACCAGGTTTATTATTTAGTGATTTACTCTCCTCTACAGACTGTGTGTACTTCACCAGTTTGAACTGGAATGGATTGTGCGCTTTGGAAAGAAACCGCTCATACATATCTTTGTCGTAACATTCTGGGTGTTTCATGAATACCTCCGTTACACGCGTTGCTAGCGGTGAATCTATAAAAATTGGGACTGCCGGGATCTCCTTCGCGTTCCAAAGTACATGCATGTCGTAGACAATCTCCTGCGTACGTTCGAGGGAAAACGCTGGAATCATAACTTTGCCGCCACGCTCTGCTGTGCGCACTATTACATCCCTTAAAGTATTTCTTGCCGACTCAATACCATCGTGCCCACGATTGCCATATGTGCTCTCACATAAGAGAATTTCCACTGGTGGCATGGGCTGTGGATCTCGGATTATCGGCAGCGTGTTGCGGCCAAGATCGCCGGTGAATCCAACATGATGCGTCTTACCTGATTCTGTAATTTCCAAAACGATTGTGGCTGCACCAACAATGTGCCCCGCCTCTAGAAATTGTGCCTTGATTCCATCTGTTACATCGAACCAAGTCCCGTAGTTCTGTCCTGCAAAAATCTTCATGCAATTCATGGCATCCTGCTGTGTGTATAGCGGCCCATCGCATTTGATCATGGATTTCTTGAGGTGCTTACAGAAGTACTCCTCGTCCTTCTCCTGAATGTATCCACTGTCCTGCAGCATTACATCTGCCAGATCTTTGGTTGCGTACGTGCAAAACACTGGACCCCGATATCCCTTCTTATGCAGCAATGGAATGCGACCTACGTGATCGAGATGTGCGTGGCTCAAAACGACTGCATCAATCTCCTGTGGCTTGAAGGTGAATTGTGCATTCTTTACAGCTGCCTCTTTGCGCCTACCTTGAAAAAGCCCGCAGTCGAGTAGAATCCGACGTGGACCTTTGGATGATTCAATCTGAATTTCGTGACAGGAACCGGTGACTTCCTGTGCTGCACCATGTGGGATGATTTTCATGCAACCAGCATAGCTGCAGCTGTATAACTTCGCACGTCCAGCTACGCTATTCAATACAAACCGACTTCTTTAGAGCGACTATCTCTGATTTATTCAACTGACGAATTTGACCCAGCTTAAGTGAATAATCTTCGAACGTTACGATCCGTACTCGTTTTAGATCACTCACTGGAGCACCGACTTTTTGGCACATACGACGGATTTGTCGGTTGCGTCCTTCGGTAATAGCAATGCGAAATGACGAAGTGCTGATTCTTTTTACTGTTGCGGATTTGGTTTTTGATCCGGATATGGTGATGCCTTTTTTCAATTTCAAAAGCTGCCCATCTGTAATCTGATGCGTCACAGTAACTTCGTACTCCTTTTCATGGTCGAACTTTGGATGCGTGAGTCGATATGCGAGCACGCCATCATTAGTAAATAATAGAAGACCGGATGTATCTTTATCTAGACGCCCGACGGGATAGACTTTCCCCTGCAAATCCTTTGGTAATAGATCTCGAACAGTTTGTACGTTGGCACGTTGGCACGTTCGCACGTTCAGTTGCTTTGACGTGTGAACCTGTGAACCTGTGAACCTGTGAACGTTACTAGTAATAACTCCAATTGGCTTATTCATCACGTAATAAAGCATCTCCTCTCTTTCCTTAAGAACCTCTCCGTCTACTTCTATTCTGTCCTTATCCGGGTCGGCTTTTTGGCCAATGGATGCGACTTCTCCATTAACCTTCACAAGGCCACGTTCAATATACTCCTCCGCCTTTCGGCGGGAACATATGCCACGAGCCGATAGGATTTTCTGGATGCGCTCACTCACAATTTCAGTGTAGCCGAATAGCGATTGCTCATACCTGTTTTCCAGAAAAAACAGATACTGATACACTCTACTGCATGGCATGCATGCCATTCATATCAATTGTTGTGCCTGCTCATGATGAAGAGGCATGTATCGGCAATCTGCTCTCAGCACTCGAAGTGCAAACATATCCGCGAGAATGTTTTGAGATCATTGTTGTCGACGACATGTCATCGGATGCCACACGATCAATTGCCATGTCATACCCCCGTGTACAGCTCATCGCTCGTACGACCAAAACAAACCAATGGGCGTGCATGAACGCTGGCATTCGTGCGGCAAAAGGCGAATATATTGCTTCAACAGATGCAGATTGCATACCGGGACCGGAATGGTTGGTAAATGGCATGGCTGCGATGCAAAACAAACGATCTGATCTTTGCGCGGGCGGCATAACATTTACATTTCCAGTGCATAGTGCCGCTACAATATATGATTCGATCACATTTCTTCAGCAGGAATATCTTGTGAAACACAGGCATGTTGCCTGCACGGCAAATCTTTTTTATTACAAAGCAGTTTGGAATGCTGTTGGCAACTTCGATGAATACGATGGTAGCAACCCTGACTTTGCTTTTACCGCTGAAGCAATCGCAAAAGGTTTTTCGCTGATATATGCTTCCAATGCACACATTACACATCCTGCACGAAAAGCGAAGGATTCGCTAAAAAAAGCATTCGTGATCGGGTTAGGGAAAGGTGGAGCCCTACGCAACACAAAAAAAAATTGCCCTAAGATACAGGGTGCATCACTCCCGCTTGCCATATTATACCTTAACCCTCTGCTTCTTATCCGCAGATTGACCGTATCGCACGCCGACATAGGTGCAATGCTGACAATGCGGATTATTGCATTTGCATATGTATCTATAATTGCTTGCGTTGTAGGATTTCTACGAGCATTTGTGCGTAGCACGAAATTATTATAAATGACTGCACAATAACCGATACTCATGAGTACGACTGCAACTTGCGATTACGCGCCACGCCACATTAAAGCATCGTTTCCCATGCGCACGGCGTTTCCGATGACTTTTATGCCAAATATCCGTATATACAAAAAAGAGCACTCATGGGAAGTGCTCGCAAAATGCATTGATTCCTTCTGTGGAGAAAAAACATAGTTTTTCATCCATGCCAAAAAAGGACATTATCTTGGCGTCGGCCTACTCTCGCACGGCGCATGCCGCACTACCATCGGCGCTGAAGGGCTTAACGACCGTGTTCGGGATGGGAACGGGTGTACCCCCTTCGCTAGAGACACCAAGATAATATCCTCTTTATAAAGGACAGGAATGTGCCAGTTGTAGCTTAAAAGCGCAAGGCTTATAGCCACGAATGGGCACATCCTGCCCGCCTACGCAACACGTGAACAGTGTAAATAAGAAAAATGTTCAATCGTCCATTCGTACCACTCGGCTGAACACATTGCTGTGCGTACACCTGTGGCCGATCAAGCCGGTCATCTTCCGGCGGACTAATAGAGAAACGCAATCTTGGGAGGGGCTTCCCGCTTAGATGCCTTCAGCGGTTATCCCTGCCGAACTTAGCTATCCTGCTTTGCCGTTGACACGACAACAGGTACACCAGAGGTTCGTCCACTCCGGTCCTCTCGTACTAGGAGCAGCTTCCCGCACGTTTCTTGATGATGACGGAGGATAGAGGCCAAACTGTCTCACGACGTTCTGAACCCAGCTCGCGTACCGCTTTAATTGGCGAACAGCCAAACCCTTGGGGCCTTCTTCAGTCCCAGGATGCGATGAGCCGACATCGAGGTGCCAAACCGCTCCGTCGCTGTGGGCGCTTGGGAGCGATCAGCCTGTTATCCCTAGAGTAACTTTTATCCGTTGAGCGACAGCCCACCCACGTGGAATGAGTTATAAAACTCAGCTGCCGGATCACTATCACCGACTTTCGTCCCTGCTCGGCTTGTTAGCCTCACAGTCAGGCCCACGTGTGCGATTACACGACCACGCCGATTTCCATCCGGCGTTAGTGGACCATTGCGCGCCTCCGTTATGCTTTAGGAGGCAACCGCCCCAGTTAAACTACCCAGCAAGCACGGTCCCCCACATCTATGTATGGAAATGGGGTGAGTAACGTCAGAATGCAAGGGTGGTATCTCACGGGTGACTCCATGATGGCTAGCGCCACCACTTCAAAGTCTCCCACCTATCCTGCACAAGCAGACCAACGTCACAATGCCAGCATGTAGTAAAGCTTCATAGGGTCTTTTCGTCCTTCCGTCATTTACCCGGCATTTGCACCGGGACTGCAATTTCACCGAGCTCCGCGTCGAGACAGTGCCCAGATCGTTATACCATTCGTGCGGGTCGGAACTTCAATTTCGCATGGGAAAACCTACGGTCTTCCCCTACGGAACCCCTTTCCCTTTTAGTGATGACGCTACAGAGCGGCAAAGCCACTCTTCGCGCATTATCTGATTGGAAAAAAGTTTGTTCCCGATTGTTTTTTATCAGTTACTCGATTTTGCAACCCCCCATGTCGCCATGGGGATCGGACTATATCATCACCCTGCATTCGCAGGGGCATGGCGTGTAGTCTCTGAGGAACCCTAATATAAAAAAGGTTTCCTGCTGATTGTCCGCAGCAGTCGGTTTGTTACTTACGTTATACGTAATAATACATATTTTCGTAAGTACCGCTGCATACTCGGATTTTCCAGCATATAGCCATGTTTTGTACTGCTTGCCCACCATAGCTTTACGCGAAGGTGGGTTGAATGGTTTTCTTCTTCGCTTCGGCAGAAGCTATAAGAATGGAACTCGTTTTCTGTTTACCTGTGAATATTCCTCAGTACATGGAGATTTCTCTCCATTCGGGCAAGTGCTTATCGACCACCCGACAAGGAATTTCGCTACCTTAGGACCGTTATAGTTACGGCCGCCGTTCATCAGGGCTTAGATCGGAGACGTAAATCCCCTCACGTAACCTTCTGACACTGGGCAGGCATCAGCCCCTATACATCGTCTTACGACTTTGAGCAGGGACCTGTGTTTTTGGTAAACAGTCGCCTGGGCTCTTTTACTGCGGCCAGCACCACTTGCGTGGGCCGGCAGTCCTTATACCAAAGGTACGGACGCTATTTTGCCGAGTTCCTTGACGCGGATTTACTCGCTCGCCTTGGTCTTCTCGACCTCCCCACCGGTGTTGGTTTACGGTACGGTCACACGGGTGTCTGAATGCGATGGTTTTCTTGGAAGTAGAAAAAGTCAGACTCGCCCCTCAAAAGAGGAGTAATTGGGATCCACGCTCAGCTCAACCGAGGGATTTGCCTCCCGGCTTCAACGCTTAACATGTTCCACGTGCAGTCAATACACACGCTCTGGTCTTCCTTCTCCGTCACACCGCATCTCGAATAGAAGTATCCTTTTCTACAGACATAACTCCACCGAAGTGGAACCAGAGGCCGGTAAAATTATCAACAATTATTCGTTGTCGATCCCCGTGTGGTACAGGAATGTTGACCTGTTGTCCATCGGCTACGCCTTTCGGCCTGACCTTAGGACCGACTAACCCCACGCCGATTGCCGTTACGTGGGAAACCTTGGGGATTCGGCGGGCAGGGTTTTCACCTGCCTCGTAGTTACTCATGCCAACAGTCTCACTTCCGTCCGCTCCACCCTGCCTTACAGCAGAGCTTCATTGCTGAACGGAACGCTCCTCTATCACGCATGGGGTCACTCCTAGCTTCGTTTACCTGTATGTCGCTTGCATTTTCTATTCCGCATAAAAAAATTGCGACACTAGGTTTACAAAACCAAAAGTGACCCCACGCATCCACCGCTTCGGTATACCGTTTAGCCCCGATAAATTTTCGGCGCACCGATGCAATCGACCAGTGAGCTGTTACGCTTTCTTTAAAGGATGGCTGCTTCTAAGCCAACCTCCTGGTTGTTTATGCATCGGTACTACCTTTACCACTGAACGGTATTTAGGGACCTTAGCGAATGATCTGGGTTGTTTCCCTTTTGACGATGGCGATTCGCCGTCACCGTCTCACTCCCGTCGCCAAAGAGCAGGTATTCGGAGTTTGCCAGGATTTGGTAGGTCGTGAGACCCCCTCATCCAAACAGTCGCTCTACCCCCTGCTGTGTACGACGAGGCTGCCCCTAAAGGCATTTCGAGGAGAACCAGCTATCTCCAGGTTCGATAGGCTTTTCACCGCTACCCACAGGTCATCCAAGCATCTTGTGACATGCAATGGTTCGGACCTCCACCTCGCGGTGGCGAGGCTTCATCCTGCCCATGGGTGGCTCACCTGGTTTCGGGTCTCGCGCCTGCGACTTTAAAAACGCCCTATTCGGACTCGCTTTCGCTCTGGCTCCGGCTATAACTGCCTTAACCAGCCACAGACGACGAACTCGTTGGCTCATTATGCAAAAGGCACGCCGTCACCCAATAAATTGGGCTCCGACTCCTTGGACGCATCACATTTCAGAGACTATTTCATCCCCCTTTCGGGGTGCTTTTCACCTTTCCCTCACGGTACTATCCGCTATTGATCTCTGTACCTGTTTAGCCTTGGATGGTGGTCCACCCAGATTCAGACCGGGTTTCACGTGCCCGATCCTACTCAGGAAATCCCTACCGTGTTCAGTTTCTTCGGCGACGGGGCTTTCACCCTCTATGGCCGTCCTTTCCAGGATCGTTTGCCTAAAACTGAACAATCGGATATTGGGCTCCTACAACCCTCCACATTAAAAACGTGAAGTTTGGGCTATTCCCCTTTCGCTCGCCACTACTCAGGGAATCTCTAATTGATTTCTTTTCCCTTGCTACTGAGATGTTTCAGTTCGCAAGGTGACCTTCTTACGCAAGCGTAAGATTATGAGACATAACTCTCATAGGGTTTCCCCATTCGGAAATCTACGGCTGGTAGCGCCTGCCTAGCGGCTCACCGTAGCTTATCGCAGCTGGCCACGTCCTTCATCGGAGTACAGAGTCGAGGCATCCATGTGATGCGATGAGTAACATTTTCCAATATCTGTTCACGTGTCGCATACAGCGAGCAGGACGTGCTCACACATATGGACACTAAAAAATTTAAATTAATTGCAGATTTGTTGCTCGTTCAGCCGCGTGCGTGCAGCTGAACGTAATTGCCTGTGCTGTGAATGAGCACGGAATGGTTTACCACCGCGCAGAAACAAAAAGCGGGTGGCTAACGCACACCCGCAGAACTCGAGGAACTTCTCTTTTTAAGAAGTCGAATCCGGCGGCTGGGCGCTAAATAACATAGAGCTCGGGAATTGTACGGTGAGGACAGAAAGAATCAACAAAAAAACGTTCCTTTCTGCATGTGTAAAGCAAACTACGCAACTTCCAGCTCAGGAGCTGACACTGTCTCCTCTACGCTGCACTGATAAGGTCACGCCTATCTCGAGCCTCTTTAAGATCAGACTCGGCCTGCTTATGCGAAGGAAAGCTTTCAGTTAATTCCTCAAGCACCTCTATAAATCTAGTTCTCAATTCTGCTAACTGAGGAAACTCATTGCTTAACTCATCTGAATCCTCTCCATATAATGAATAAATCAGTACAGGAGTCTCGGGGTCAGCTTGCGTGTCATCAATAATTTTCAAATTATGATCTACAATTGCCATCAATTCTGCATCATCTGCATCAATGGACGACTTTAGTTCCAATAGTATTTCTTTTGCCTCATCAAATTCATATAAATTTAGGTGACTATCCCTTGACAGCTAGGAATACATAAAGTAGAATATAGGATCGTGACGAGGGGAGCGTTTTAGGAAAGAAGATTCGACACTAATAAGTCCTCCTGCGAAGACACTTTGCCGATGCTACTTTGAAACTTCTTTCGTTCGACTTCTTTTTCGTCCATGAGCCTGATGAACTTTTCCTGCTCTTTGATGCTTGGCAGCGGTATCAAGACTTCCTGCATGATGTCCTTGTTAAGCGTGTTTCCCTTCGTCGCCCGTTGCATGTAGGGCTTGTAGTCGAGTCGCGGCATGACGTAGTAGATGAACTTCGGGAGCACCCTACCGTCCTTCGGTACGAGTCCTGCAATCGCTTCGTTCGTGTAGAGATCACGTCCCGCTATTGCCATTTTCCCCACTGTTAGTTTGAAACTGAATAGAACTGTTCCTTTTGGTAGGAGTTTTACGTTCGAGTTCTCCACGCCATCATCCG
>Ga0222658_1001196_pt1 | contig 11844 bp, 8 predicted proteins | sample AntAcemetagen476_FD_179830 | JGI IMG/M metagenome (GOLD analysis project Ga0222658, IMG submission 179830) | Saline water microbial communities from Ace Lake, Antarctica - #476 | ecosystem: Environmental > Aquatic > Non-marine Saline and Alkaline > Saline | place: Antarctica: Ace Lake | collected... | reverse complement strand
AGACCAGTCAAAACAACCAGGCGACAAAATAAACCCTGCAAAATACGGAGCCCCTCCAACTGTTAAGCTGTATCTAGTTGCGGAATCCAGAGCTAAGTTGCTTGGATATATTAGAAGGGTTGAAAAAACGATTGATATAATAATTGAGTAGAATGAATTCAAAACAAATAAATTCATCAGTAAATTATATAATCCGCATCCAACGTGGGGAGGATATAATTCAGGAAGTGACCAAATTTTGTGACGAAAATAATATTGGTTCTGGCTCTTTCACAGGAATTGGCGCATGCACTAAAGCAGAGCTTGGCTCGTATTCTGTTGAAACCAAAGAATACTCCAAGAAAACCTTTGAACACGAGCATGAAATTACTTCTTTGACTGGCATAATCTCGGATACTAAAATACATGTTCACGCGAATATATCGGATGAGAACTTTAATGTCTTTGGCGGGCATGTAGATTTGATGATTGTGAGCGCTACATGCGAAATTCACTTAAATACTGGGGAGGAATCTATTTCTAGGAAATTAGATGAGGAAACTGGGTTGGAATTGATGGATATTTAACGTTCCACCCCCTCCTCATCGGCAGGCAGGCCTATGGAACGTTAAAAAACACCTTATCTTGGGTGTTTTTATTTTTTTATGTATATATTTTAATATATATTTAAATATATATTAAAATATATACATAAAAATATTATTAAAATTCAACCGCATTTCCAATCTCAATAGGAACAAATTCAATTTCATCCTTCTCAAGAGCTTTTTGGGTTATTTTGTAATAAATTATAAGCGACTCCTCTTTTATCATTCCATCGTGCATTGGAAAACATTTTTTTGGTTTTACTTTTTTTGCATAATCAATTCCCTGCGCAAGAGTCATAAATGGCCCTGCAATCGGCAAACCCATAATCTCGATATCGCGATTTGGCTCAGTAAGTGAATCTCCTGGATAGAAAAACTTTTCATCAATAAAGTATCCAGTATTTTTTGGTAGTGGTACTACTGGTGAATAAATTTCTTCGTGTTCGCAATCAAATGCTTCTAATTTTATTCCTTTTGCTTCTGCGCTTGCAATGCCTTCTAAAACTTTGAACGAAATTCCTTGGCCAGATAATACTTCTCCAACATCACTATTAGTATAAATAGCTGCTTCTGGATTATTTTTAATAATCTCTTTAAATGATTCTAAGTGAAGATGATCGGCGTGTTTGTGTGTAATTAGAATAATATCAATATCCTTTATTTTTTGGTGTTGCTCAATAGTCCATGATCCAGGATCAATAAGAATGTTGATTTCTTTTATTTCGATTATAAGACACGAATGGCCTAATTTGGTTATTTTCATATATTAATAGATTACCTTAATTTCCATACTATATCAATATTGCCTAATTTTAGCCAAAATACCAACAATAACCCTATATTTGGGATTGACTATTCTCTCTAAACATGCTATACTATCCTATTAATATAAAAGACCCCGCCACTCCAGCGGGCAAGCAAAAAAGCCCTTTATTTTTACTTCTATAGCTCAATTTGTGGCTAATACTAGCCCAGAACTCTACGTAGTTTGGTTAGCTATAAATTGAGCCATAGAAGCAATCCAGCCATTTCGGCTGGAATTCCAAAAACGCCATTCCATGGAGGAATCCGAAATGGCAAAGATTGGTATCCTGGTACGCCACGCCAAGCATGGTGAGGCCGCGAAGAACGTTCTCAACGTCGACCAGTATTCCATCCTGCGGGATCTCGGCGTAGCTCTGAAGGATCAGGGCTATGAGATCAAGCGCGTCGTCTCGAGTCCGCAATGGCGTGCGCTCAGCACCGCCATCGAGATCCTCAAGGGATACGGCACCATGGTGCCACTCTCCGAATGCGAGAATCGCCTCGGTGACATGTCCAACGAGACTGACGTAGACGTGGATGCCCTGAAACAGGCCGCGGCGGATGCTAACGTGGGCGTCGAGCCCTATCTGCTACAGTACAAGCCGCTCAAGGACCTGGTCCAGCGCCGCGGTATCGAAGGAGCCCAGGCCCTGCGCGAGGCTGCTGCTGCCACGACGGACGGCAAGGCCTTCCTGGCCGTCAGCCACGGCGGTGCTCGCATCGAGACCACAGTGATGGAGCTCGAGGGACTGAAGGCCGTCGACGACGAGCCGCCGTTCCTGGCTGAGGAATGCAGTGTGACACTCCTCTACTTCGAAGAGGATAGCACCTACATCCGCCATGAGCACATCGGCATCCCGGTCGAGTAGTCCACTGACAACCAGCGCACAACGTCGCGCTGAACACAACGAGGGAGAACAAGAGCACTTAGCTTGTTCTCCCTCAAATCTTTTTTAACAGCTATAAGGCTGTTTTTTATTTTCTCAAATCACCTATAGCTTTAGCAATGGGTGATTATTTTATTTTTCTCACTATTCCATGGTTTGCATCTACTTCAACAACGTCACCATCTTTAAATAAAGTGCTTGCGATTTTTGTGCCAACAACGCAAGGAATGCGAAGCTCGCGCGAGATAATGGCCGCGTGGCATGTAATGCCGCCTAAATCAGTGACAATTGAGCTTGCCTTTTTAATAGCAGGGACAATATCTGGGCTTGTAGCATATGAAATCAATACATTCCCCTGCTTCATCTTTTCCATATCTTTTGGAGTATTGATTATTTTAACAACTCCACGAACTTTACCAGGACACGCACAATCACCAAGCAGCTCATGAGGTTTCTGTTGTGTTTGTCGTATAAACTGAACCTGCTTTAAAAACTTACGCGCAGAATCACCCTCAAATGTTTTTCGACTTTTTGTTGTTGAAAACTGCACTGCAATGCCAATGCGCTTATTCAATGTATGAGCATTTGGGCCACGACCATGGAGAACATCTTTAATTTCCCAAGGATATATGCGGTAAGCCTGACGCAAAGAAAAAAATGTCCTGCGCGCAATCTCTTTTATCAAAAACTGCAACACATAGCATGAATAATACATTGCATCCTTGCGCAAAGATTTTAAGAAAACAAACCTGCGAGCAATATCAAACAAAACAGCATGCTTGTCATGAATTCCAATATTTTTTATATACTTCTTTTGTAGTATTTTAGTTTCTTCTTTTTTCTGCTTAATCCTCTTTAATTCAAGCTCAGGATCTACATTTTGACGCAATAAGCTTGTAATAGATTCAATAAAATATTCTTTTTCCCATGCAGGGCCAGTATACATAAACGGAAGCCAGCAATATAATTCATAATGCCGGTTAAATGCCCGCCAAGTTGCAGTATCTAAGTTTGGCCATTTATCTAAAATATGCCTGCTATCATGCTTAGTAAGTAATTGAACTAATCCCCTATTCTTCTTGATACTATTTAAAAGCTTAAATAATGATACAGCTTCTTTTTGGGCAAAACTGTCTTCGAGCGGAGTTGTTAACACACTAAAAACATCTCCAACTGATAATGCCAGCTTCTTGTGCTCTATTTTTTGCTTAAGATAACCCAAGAGATAATTTGAAAAAAGATTTCTATCAAAATCAACTAAAACAGAAGGCCATCCGCTTATCCATGAATCAGCAAAATATTTAAAAAACCATTCATCACTAGCTTTTACAAGCTCCTTATTGCTTAAATGCTGAATTTCTTTTTTATGCAGAGACTTGGAATAAGCTATAAAATTTGTAGAAGTTTTATAGATACGATCATCTAGATCAATGCCCCATTGTGGATCATCAATAATCTTGTTAAAGATTCCTTGAGCGCATTTTTGGACTACATCAGTGTTATAGTAAATCTTAAGCGCATCATCTTCATAAATATTTAAATCGTCCCCTGGTGTTGCGTTAAGCTTGTGAATTTTTTTAAAGAAAGGATTCACAAGCATTGCATCTGCCAATGAAAAAATATAAGGCGGCGCATTTGGTACTTCTTCAAGTATGAAAAAATTTTTATATTTCTTACTCATATTTTTTTAACTATACCATGGTTTGCATCTACATCTACCTTATCGCCATCTTTTAAAACTTCAACCGCAATTGAGGTGCCTACAACACATGGAATTTTGAATTCGCGAGATACAATAGCAGCGTGACAAGTTAATCCACCTTCATCTGTAACAATAGCGCTAGCAATTCGCATAGCAGGCATAATATTAGGATTTGTTGCATGAGACACAAGGATATCACCTTGTTGCATTTTTTCCATGTCTGTTGGAGAATTTACAATTTTTACAATGCCTTTTGCTTTGCCCTTATAAGCCACTGTTCCCTTAAATTTATTAACTCTGGTAATACGTTTTTCTTTTTTTACATTCTTCTCAAACCAGACGCGAGCCTTTGCGCTGCTTAATAAAAATGGTTTTGCATTCTTGCTCATATATATAACCAACTGCATCCTTTCGTTAATCACGTCCACATCTATCTTCTTATCGATTAGAGCGTCCTCTATTTCACCAGGCAACATCATACGGACTTGGTGCAAGCTTAACCCAACTCGCTTACCAATTTCGCGAAGCAAAAACTCCATGTGATAATATGACCAGCTCTGCAATTCCCTGCGATATGCTTTATAGAATATAGAATCGCGCGCTAGCTCTATAATTTGCTTTTCGTATTTATCTAATTTTAAACTGCTGATTATCTTTTTCTGTTGCAAACAAATTTGCTTCTTTAATTCTATATGATCTTTTAATTCTTTTTTAGGATTAATTTTTCTGCGCGCAAAATCGTTTAAAATATCAACAAAATATTCTTCATTTGCAGCTGGACCTTGATATACATAATGCACCCAAGCATATTTTTTAGTGTGTTGTTTTATTTTTTTAGGATTTACTTGGGAATAAATTTTTAAAAGATTTAATTCCTGCTGCTTATTAAAAGTATCGCGCAAAGGAGTCGTTAAAATTTCAAAATACTTTTGCGCTTTGTGGCGCTTGAGAATTGCATTTAACTCGTCTGTGAGAAATGTGCCGCGCTGGTAATCCAGCAAAGGCAAAAGCAGTCCATATGAATACACTTCGATATTAGATTTAATATAACTACTATACTGTCCCAAAATCCACGCATTACTCTTCTCTGATAAATTTTTTTTAAATGCAGAAGTATTTTTTACTTGTTGTTTTCCCAAAACCTCCATCTGTACTAAAGCATTGCGCAAAAAATGCGGATCTTTTTTTATTCTACTAACAAATTCATTGTGCGCAATATCCCATTTACTTGGCAATATATACCAAGTAGCAGAATTATTTTCAATCTTAGAAAAAACAGCGCAGGATTTTCCTATGCGCTTAACAAATCCTTCGCCCATTCCATGAGAAAGCATAAAAACAGGAAACAAGGAAACAACATATTCATGCGCTAAAATTTCGTACTTCTCTTTCATATTTTTTTAATAATTCCTTTAGTAGCGTCCACCTCCACCATATCCCCATCTTTAAAAACCTGTGTTGCAATTTTAGTGCCAATTACACAAGGCTTGCCAAGTTCGCGCGATACTATTGCAGCGTGCGCTGTAATGCCTCCTTGATCTGTTACAATTGCGCCTGCTTTTTTCATGGCAGGAACAACATCAGGGTCAGTGGCAATAGAAACGAGAATATCTCCTTTATTCATCTTAGGTATATCTGTTGCGCGTTTTATAATTTTTACAACTCCAGATACTTTTCCTGGACAAGCACTCTGGCCAGTAATCTCTGTTATATCCTTTTGTTCTGATATTTTAACTTGCTTAAACAATTCTTTGGCACGCTTTCCAATATATGCTTTCTCAAATCCTAATTCTGTATAATACGCGCACTGTTTAAATCGCTCTTTGATTTCTTGTCTATTAATTTTTCCATTAACTAAAGCATCGCGCATTTCGTGCATAAGAATAAATTGAGTTTCATATTTTGTTAATTTCAAACGTTTTGCAGTTTCCTCGAATAACCCTCTATGCAATCTAACTATCACATAAAGCTGAGCATTTCTTCGGACAAGTTTTGTTAGTGCGAATTCGGAAGCTGTTTCAAATAATCTTTTATATGTTGCATTGATTTTAATCTTTTTATACAAAGCCTGCTTTTTCTTTTTAGCTTCAATTAAATACTTATCCTCGTTTTTAAGAATTTTTTTGCCATTAACATTAGTTTTTACAAGATCGCACATTTCATTTAAATAATACTGACTACTAAAAACAGGATGATTGCCAGCATAAATATATCCTAAATGCCCCCATTTTTCTGAATGCTCATTCAATGCTTTGCAAAATTCTTTTGATATTTTTTCTACTTTTACAACTGCTTTTAAGCCTTTAATTTCGTGTTTAAAATTTTCGTATATCTTTAAAAAATCTTCTCTATCTTTTGCTACAATTGTTTTTCGCGTTGGAGTTGTAAGAATTATAAATGCTTTCTCTACTTCTTCTTGGTCCTCACAAACCGAATTAAGATACTGTTTAAACTTGTCTGTCATATTATTATGAAACATATCAACAGCAACAGGAAGCCAACCATAGGTATATAATTTTGTATGCATGTCATCGTGATCCTTGAAAATCTGCCACAACTTTTTATTAGAATATTCTTCCAAAGGCATTTTATCAACTGAATCAGCATATTTGATTAACTTATCAGACCATTTAATTATATTTATATTTAAATGATCGCCGAATTTAGGGCGATTAATAAGCGCGCTAAGAACCGATTCTGCTACTTCGAATGAATCTCGCTCTCCAAAATAAAAATTAGATTCAAATTTTTTAAAAGTAGAAAATACTTTTGAATACTGCCTAATAAAACCAAAAGATGAATCATTGCAAAATGACGAACAAAATAATTGCATGAAAAATAAATCCATATCTGGAATATTTTCTCCAAGTAGCCATGGATCTTTGTTGTTTAGATTTTTTGGTTTCATAAAGTAGTTATCGGCCTAGACTGCAAAATATATAATTTATCTTTTTCCATCCCCCACTCAATATCCTGCGGATGCTTATAATGTTTTTCTATTTTTAAACACAACTCAGATAATTCCATAATTTTAGGGCCTGATAGTTTCTGCTTTTCTTGTTTTACTTTTGGCACTTTTTGCCATTTTAATCCTCCTTTTGCGCCTTTTATAATCATCATCTTTTCTTGATTCGCAATAGCAATATCCATAATTAATTTATCTTTTTTATCTATCACATAAGAATCAGGAGTAATGGAGCCAGACACAATTGATTCGCCTAATCCTAAACCAGCTTCGATAATCATTTGATTTTTATCTTCGGTAACTGGATGCACAGTAAACGCGACTCCAGACACACTAGAATCTACCATCTTTTGCACAACAACTGCAACGCTAACTTTAGTATTAAGCAATTTCTTTTCGTGTCGATAAAAAATGGCTCGTGGAGTAAACAAAGAGGACCAACATTTTTTAACTTGTTTGAGTAAATTTACTTTTGTAACAAAAAGATATGTTTCCAACTCACCTGCCCAGGAAGCTGTTTTAGAATCCTCAGCTGTTGCACTAGAGCGAACAGCAACAAATTTTGCGCCTAAATCTACAAATGACTTTTTGATAGAATCTTCTACATCTTTTGATACTATACTTTTATCTATAATATCTCGAATTACATTTGAAGCTCTATCAATTGAGTTTGTATCTTTATAATTTACTTTATTCAACTCTGCTTGAATGTCTTCGATAATACCTGCTTCTTGAATAAACTTTTCAAATGTATGGGCAAGCACAACAAATCCTGGAGGAACTTGAAATCCTGCTTGGGTCATTTCGCCTAGAGACGCACCCTTGCCACCTGCTTCTTTTACTGATTTTTTAGTGATTTGAGAGAATTTTTTTGTATATTGCATAGTATTATTAGTTTATGCTTAAAATTGCAAAAAATCAACAAAAACGGTATCATTGTTTTATGAAAACAGAACAAATCCCAAAAACATATGAACCTAAAAAAGTAGAAGATACTATTTACAAAAAATGGGAAACTTCGGGTCTCTTTGAACCAAGCGATCCGAATACCCGAATGCATCCGAATGACCCGAATAAAAAACCTTTTAGTATTTCCATGCCACCACCTAATGCAACAGGCACACTTCATCTTGGACATGCGGTTATGCTTGCAATTGAAGATATTATGGCAAGATACGCGCGAATGAATGGTAGGCCAACGCTTTGGACTCCAGGGACCGACCATGCTGCAATTGCAACAGAAAACAAAGTTGAAAAAATTCTTTTATCTAAAAATAAAAAAACAAAGCAAGACTTGGGTCGCGAGAAATTTTTAGACGAAGTAAATGACTTTGTTAAAGGATCGCAAGACACAATAAAAAACCAAATCCGCAAAATGGGTGCAAGTTGCGATTGGAAGCATGAGCGATACACTTTGGATGAAGGATTAAGTAGGTGTGTACAAGAAGTGTTCATCAAAATGCATAATGATGGACTCATTTATCGTGGAAATAGAATTGTAAACTGGTGCACTCGATGCCAATCCACTCTGGCGGATGATGAAGTTGAATATAAAGAGCAATATGCACCTTTATATACTTTTAAATATGACAAAGACTTTCCTATTTCCATTTCAACAACCAGACCAGAAACAAAACTTGGGGATACTGCTATTGCGGTTCACCCAGATGATAAGCGATATAAAAAATATATAGGGAAAACTTTAAAAGCAGACTTTCTTGGTACTCCTCTTGAATTAAAAATAATCGCAGATAAATCAATTGATCCTAAATTTGGAACTGGAGCTTTGGGCGTAACACCTGCGCACTCTATGGTAGACACTGAAATGGCGCAAAAAAATAATTTAAAAATGATTTCGGTTGTTACTGAACATGGAAAAATAAAACATGGCATTAGCAAATTTGGAGACCAATACGTAACAGAAGCACGAGAAAATATAGCGCAAGAACTTGAAGAAAAAGGGCTGCTTTCAAAAAAAGAAGGCATAACCCACAATTTATCAATATGTTATAGATGCGACACTCCAGTTGAGCCACTAATTTCGGAACAATGGTTCGTAAAAGTTGATGAGCCAGCGAAACAATGGCCCTCCTCCGCTAAAGCTTCGGCGGGTAAAAAAGGCAAAAAACTTTCGTTAAAAGATATAGCGCTTGAAGTGGTAAAATCTGGAGATATTGAAATTGTTCCAAAAAAATTCGAAAAAACATATTTTCATTGGATGGATAATTTACATGACTGGTGTATATCTCGACAGATATGGTTCGGACACAGGATTCCTGTTTGGTATAAAAAGGAAAATCATGAAGAATATGTTGTATCTATTAAATCTCCAGGAAAAGACTATGAACAAGAAACAGATACTTTAGATACCTGGTTCTCGTCTGCATTGTGGACGTTTTCTACTTTACTGGATAAACCTAAAAAGAATGATACTTTAGATTCCTGGATTGAACGTAATAGAAAAAAAGGTAAGGATCTTTCGACTTTTCATCCAACAACAATAATGGAAACAGGATATGACATCCTATTCTTTTGGATTGCAAGAATGATTTTAATGACAACCTACACTTTAGGAGAAATTCCATTTAAAACAGTATATTTACATGGATTAGTTCGAGATAAAGAAGGACGCAAAATGAGCAAGTCCTTGGGCAATGGAATTGATCCATTAGATATGATTGAAAAATATGGCGCAGACGCAACTCGTTTAGCTCTTGTTATTGGCACAACAGCGGGAAACGATTCAAGGCTTTATGAAGAAAAAATTGCAGGATATAGAAACTTTGTAAATAAAATTTGGAATATTGCTAGATTTATTTTGATGAGCAAGGGCGTGCCACAACGCAACGATGACGGGATTGCCGCGTCGACGAGTACGTCTCCTCGCAATGACAGTTTAGCAGATCAGTGGATACAAATTCGTTTAAGTAAACTTGTAACAGAGACAACAGAACATTTTGAAAAATATGAATACTCTTTGGCAGGCGAAAAAATATATGACTTTTTGTGGCACGAATTAGCTGATTGGTATGTTGAGATATCCAAAACACAAGAAAGCACCCTAGCACCAGAGATTCTTTTTGATACAATCAAACTCTTGCATCCATTCACGCCATTTATAACAGAAGAAATCTTCCAAAATCTAAAATCAGCCAAACTAATTTCGGCCAAAGGCCGACCAGCCTCTGGCCAGGATTCAAAAGATAAATTCTTAGCATCTTCGCAATGGCCAAAAGCATCTGAATCGCCAAAGAATGCAAAAAAGATTGAATCTGACTTCAAGGCTTTACAAAATATTGTTACTGCAATCCGGGATATACGGGCAAAATATAATTTACCTTATTCTGATAAACTTGATGCTGTAATAACAACAGAAAAACACAAAGACATGTTTCAAGAACAAGAACTTGTTGTTGAAGCATTAACAAAAGTTAGAATTCAAGTTCTTCCATCTAATCCAGTTGAAAAAGATGAATATATAAAAACACATACTGCTCAATTTGATGTATATATAAAACTTGGTGAACACAGAATGCGAGAACAAGAAAAAAACATCACAAAAGAAAAAGAAAACCTTGATATATACATATCTATCCTTGAAAAAAAACTTTCAAATAAAAAATTTATAGAAAACGCGCCAAAAGAAATTGTAATTGAAAACAAACAAAAACTAGAAGACGCGCAAAATAAATTAAAAAAATTATAAAAAAAATCCGTCCTTCAGCAGCCTTGCCACTAAAAAACGGATTAAATCCACTCGTACTCAACCATACGCCCTCCTTAGGGATGATTTTTCCCTATGAGAAAACGATCTAGCACGCTATTGAACCTGCCTGTAAAAAGCGAAAATACAGACAAGGGAAGGCATAGTGCCCAAATCAAGAATGGAGACACCGCCTCCATGATTGTCTCTATGTAAGAAACAAGGAGGTAAATATAAAAACACATCTTCTTCATGTCTTACTCCCCTTCGTGAATGTTTCCATATTGCCGAAACTCACCAAAACTCGAAGGCAAAATTGAGTTAGGATGCACATTTCTTTCCATTTGAATGGACATGCGCACCATCAGACAGAGATTGAAACAAACGACTACAACACAAGGCAGTATCAAGAATGGAAATATGACCCAACACAGAATTGAATCAGAAATCCAGACTCTATAAAGCCACGACACAATCTTATGTAGCACGCTCGACCTCCTTAAGTGGTATCAGCTTGGATTGCAGTGCTAATTGATTTGTGTTTCATTGAACTGGTTATTGAGCAGACCCGAAAAAATCCAGCCCCATGCCTTTGCAGGCAAAAGACCACAACCAGGACTCCAGAGAATAAACAAGACCACCCCAGAACCCAAGACCTATTGCATTCATACTTAATCTCTCTTGTGAATACGCGAAAGATAGCGCGAATAATCCGAGATGAAATCTTATCTGATGACACTGGCCTAATCAGATTCTAGAATCACGTTCTGGTAAAGGTTTCTCGAAAATCTCTTTTCTTGCTTTTTTTGAGGAAAGAAATTTAAAAGCAAGAATAATCAAAGCCATAGATATACCAGCACAGATGATCGCGAAAAAAAGTCCAGTAAAGGAGATAATGACGAGCAAAAAAAGAAGTGTGGTCGACATTTGCATACCCTCCTCATGCGAAAGAGTTGTAAAGGATCCATTTGGAAATAGAATACTATATCTTTTTATAAAAAAATACAAGAGGGAAAGATTCCTCCATTCGCGGAATACCTCTCATTCGGAATGACAAAACAACCTACTCCTCGGCAACTCTAAATATCTCATCAATACTTGTAACACCTTCTATTGCCTTTAAAATTCCATCTTGAACCATAGAAACCATACCAGCCTTTTGTGTAATTTGCTTAACATCATACTCGGAAACTTTT